>JACCEB010053957.1_pt1 | contig 73344 bp, 63 predicted proteins | sample 7454761 | NCBI WGS metagenome assembly JACCEB01 (sample SAMN15323454, study PRJNA562643) | freshwater metagenome | isolation source: river surface water | place: USA:Blue River Watershed | collected 2017-08-18 | reverse complement strand
TGCCGGAGAAGGGCAAACAGAGCCATGCGTTGGATATCCTGCTGCAGTTCTGCGCGGTGCTCGGGGCGAAGCCGGAACTGCAGGGCACGTTGAAGTTCCGCGAGGTGGATTCGCTGAACCTGAGTTTCGCGGACGCGCGCGGCGGCGGGAAACCGATCGTGATGTTTGTCGACAGCCGGCGGGCGGAGAAGACGTGGAACGGCTTCAAGCAGCTGACGGAGCTGATCGTGCGCGAATCGAAGTCCCGCAAGGTCGTGTGGGCCGGCAGCAGCTATGTGCACGACAAGGGTGCGTATCCGGCGGACCAGTTCTTCAATGTGACGGGCAACACGAGCCTCGTGTCGCTGCCGGCACTGGTGAAGCGCGCGGACTGGGTGATTGCCAACGACAGCGGCCCGATGCACCTCGCGGCGGCGCTGGGCGTGCGCGTGTTGGGGATTTTCGGACCGACGGACCCGCAGTTGTTCGGGCCGTATCCGCTGAACGCGCCGACGAACGTCGTCGTGCAGGCGCCGGTGGGCGACCTGAAGCTGCTCTCGGCCAAGGAAGTCTATACGCGTTTCCAGCGGGCGCGGGCCCGGTTCGAGAAAGCGAAGTAAGCGCGGGGTGCCGCGCGGGGGAGGCGGCGCAGGCGGGGCTTGCGTCCGTTTGGCCAAATCCCTCACTCCTCACGCTCTTTCCCTTCCACCGATGCTCGATCCGAAACTGATCCGCGAAACCCCTGAACTCGTGCGTGCCGCGATTGCGAAGAAGCACCTCGAGGTCGATCTCGATGCCGTGCTCGCGATCGACACGAGCTGGCGCACGCAACTGCAGGAGGTGGAGGCACTGCGGGCGAAGCAGAAGGCGGCCAATACCGCGATGGCGGCGCTGCCGAAGGGCACTCCGGAATTCGTGGCCAAGGTGACGGAGATGAAGGCGGTGTCGGCGCAGGTGAAGGAGCGCGAGACGCAGCTGAAGGAGACGGAGGAGAAGTTCCGCGTCGCGATGCTTTCGATCCCGAACCTGCCGCACGCGAGCGTGCCGGAAGGGCGGACGCCCGAGCAGAACGTGGTGTTTGCGACCGAGGGCGATCACACGACGCCGCGGCCCTTGGCGATGCCGCACTGGGAGATCCCGGGCTTCGAGAAGCTCTTCGACTTCGCGCGCGGTGCGAAGGTGACGGGCGCGGGATTCCCGTTCTACGTCGGCGACGGCGCGCGGCTGGTGCGGGCGCTGCTCCAATTCTTCCTCGATGAGGATGTGAAGGCGGGCTACACGGAGGTCGCGCCGCCGATCTTCGTCAACGCCGCGAGCGCCACGGCCACGGGCCAGTTGCCGGACAAGGAAGGGCAGATGTATGAGACCACGCCGGATCATCTCTACGCCGTGCCGACGGCGGAGGTGCCGCTGACGAATTTCTTCCGCGACGAGATTGTGGACGAAGCCGCGCTGCCGATCTACCGCTGCGCCTACACGCCGTGTTTCCGCCGCGAGGCGGGCAGCTACGGCAAGGATGTGCGCGGGCTGAACCGGCTGCACCAGTTCGACAAGGTCGAGCTGCTGAAGTGGGTGCATCCTTCGACGAGCTACGAGGAGCTGGACAAGCTGCGCGGCGATGCGGAGCGGATCCTCCGGAAACTCGAGCTGCCGTATCGCGTGCTGCTGATGTGCGGCGGCGACCTCGGGTTCGCGCAGAGCAAGAAATACGATCTCGAAGTCTGGTCGGCGGGCCAGAAGCGCTGGCTCGAAGTGTCGAGTTGCTCGAACTTCGAGGCGTTTCAGGCGCGGCGGGCGCAGATCCGTTTCCGCTCGAAGGAGGGCGGCAAGCCGGAGCTTGTGCACACGCTCAACGGCTCGGGCCTCGCGGTGCCGCGCGTGCTGGCGGCGCTGCTCGAGAACAACCTCACCGAAGACCGGCGCGTGAAGATTCCCGCGGCGCTGGTGCCGTATTTCGGCAAGGAATACCTGACGTTCGCGTAGTCGGGCCCACGCGCCCGCTGCCGCGCATTGCCGCATGAGGGCGAAGCTTCCCGCCAAGGCCGAGGCGCTGGCGCGGCTGTTGCCGCGGGCGCGGTTGCATCCCGCGGTGCTGGCCTGGGCGGAACGACCGGCGCAACGCGGCCGCTGGAATATCGCGTGCTCCGGCGGGGCGGACTCGCTGGCGTTGCTCCTGCTGCTGTGGGCGCACTGGCCGGAGCGGCGGACGCGGCTGCGGGTGCTGCACTTCAATCATCGGCTGCGTGGCCGGGCCGCGGGCGGCGATGCGCGATTCTGCCGGTCGGTGTGCGCGGCGCTCGGGGTGGAGTTTGTGACGGAGGCGTGGCGCCGGGCGGGGCCGGCGGCACCGGTGAGCGAGGCGGAAGCCCGCGGGGCGCGGATGGCGTTTTTCGCCCGCTACCGGGGCGGGTTGTGGCTCGGGCACCAACAGGAGGATATCGCGGAAAGCATGCTCATGCGGCTCGCGCGCGGCAGCGGCACGGGCGGGTTGGCGGCACCGCGGCCGGTGCAGGAGTTTGCGGATGGCCGTGTGCACCTGCGACCGCTGCTGACGCTCAAGAAACGGGAGATCGGGACGGCGCTGCGGGCCGTGCAGGTCGCCTGGCGCGAAGATGAAACCAACGCGTCCGACCTCTACCTGCGGAATCGGTTGCGTCGCGGCGTGGTGCGACGTTGGGCGACGGCGAGCGGCGATCGCGATGCGCTGGCCGGGGCGGCGCGGGCGCGGGCGCTGCTGGAGGAGGACGACGCGGCGCTCGAAGCGTGGGCGGCGGACTTGGCGGCGATCGGTCGGCGGGGCGAACTGGAGCTCGCGGGGCTGGCGGGAAAACCGCGGGCGGTGTTGCGCCGCGTGTTGCATCGCTGGGTGTCGGTGCAGCGGCGGAAGATCGACATTTCGAGTCAGGCGTTCGAGGCGTTGCTGAACGCGCTGATCGCGGGACGGGCGACGCGACACAGCTTGGGACGCGGGATTTTCGGCGAGATTGCCGACGGAGTTTTGCGTCTCGCGCGGGCGGGCGCGCGCGCCGGCAGTTTCCGACGGGGGGCCAATTGACTTATCAGCTGGAACACCCACGCTTCGCCCCCAGTCACAAAACTTAAATGTCAGAACCCGATAACAAGAAGTCCCGCCGCCCGCTGAAGACGCTGCCCCCGGATCGGTTTCAGCCCAAGATGCTGATTTTCTGGCTGGCGCTCGTCGCCGCGGTGCTCGCGCTGCTCTACTACACGCCGAGCATGAGCAGCACGCCGGACGTGCTGGCCATCCAGGAAGTCGTCGAGCGCGCGGAAGCCAAGAACGTGAAGTCGGGTGGCATCATCCGGCCCGACCTCGGTGGCGGCCGCGACTGGCACACGATCGTGGGCGAGAGCCGCAAGGAGCCGGATGCGCCGTTCAAGCCGTTCCGCGCCGCGGGGCGCGTTACGGACGAAAACATGATGCGCCTCCAGCGCACGAAGCTGTTCTCCGAGCAGCCGTCGCAGACGCTGCTGACCTCGATCGCGGCGCAGGTGATCCCGTTCGTGATCATCATCGGCCTGCTGTATTTCCTGTTCGTGCGCCAGCTGCGCCAGGCGGGCAGGGGAGCGTTGAGCTTCGGCAAGAGTCGGGCGAAACTGCTCACGCGTGACCGCGACAAGATCACGTTTGCCGATGTCGCCGGGTGCGACGAGGCGAAGGAGGAGGTCTCGGAAGTCGTCGAGTTTCTCAAGGACCCGAAGAAGTTCACAAAGATGGGCGGCCGTATCCCGAAGGGCATCCTCATGGTCGGCCCTCCCGGCACCGGCAAGACGCTGCTCGCCAAGGCGGTGGCCGGCGAAGCCGACGTGCCGTTTTTCAGCATCTCGGGCTCGGATTTCGTGGAGATGTTTGTCGGCGTCGGTGCAAGCCGCGTGCGCGACATGTTCGAGCAGGGCCGCAAGAGCGCGCCGTGCCTCATCTTCATCGATGAAATCGACGCCGTAGGTCGGCAGCGCGGGGCCGGACTGGGCGGCGGCAACGACGAGCGCGAGCAGACGCTGAACTCGCTGCTGGTCGAGATGGACGGCTTCGATACCACGGAAGGCGTCATCATCATCGCGGCGACGAACCGTCCCGACGTGCTCGACAGCGCGTTGCTGCGGCCGGGCCGCTTCGACCGCCAGATCTACGTTGATTTGCCCGACCTCGTGGGCCGCGAGCAGATCCTGCGGGTGCATGCGAAGCGGGTGTCGCTCGCCGAGAACGTGGACCTCTCCGTGATCGCCCGCGGCACGCCTGGTCTTTCCGGTGCGGAGCTGGCCAATCTGCTCAACGAAGCCGCGCTGCTCGCCGCGCGCCGCAACAAGAAGAAGGTCGAGATGATCGATGTCGACGATGCCCGGGACAAGGTCCTGTGGGGCCGCGAGCGCCGTCGGATCATGGACGACGAGGAGAAGAAGGCGATCGCGTGGCACGAGGCGGGGCACGCCATCGTGCAGGCCGTGCTCGATGACGGCAGCGTGCCGGTGCACAAGGTCACGATCATCCCGCGTGGCCAGAGCCTCGGCAGCACGACGTATCTGCCGAAGAAGGACATCCTCACGCGCGGCAAAAAGAAAATGCTCGATCAGGTGGCGATGGCGCTCGGTGGCCGGATCGCGGAGGAACTCGTTACGGGCGACATCAGCAACGGAGCCTACGGCGACATCAAGCACGTCACCAAGATCGCGAAGGCGATGGTGTGCGATTACGGCATGAGCGAACTGGGGCCGATTTCGTTCAACGAGAACCAGGACACCGTGTTTCTCGGCCGCGACATCACCCGTTCGCAGCACGTGAGCGAGGAGACCGCCCGCCGGATCGATTCGGCCGTCGCGGAGATCGTGAACACGCAGTATACGCGGGCGCAGCAGATCATCGCGGATCACCGGGTGGCGCTGGACAAAGTGGCGGCGTCGCTCCTCGAACACGAGACCATCGACGGCAAGCACGTCCTCGAGATCCTGCAGTTTGGCGAGATCCGCTCGCCGATCCTGCCGAGCATGGGGGCCAAGCCGGGTAACCAGCCGCCGAAGTCGAAGACGCCGGAGAGCAAGCCGGCGGCCGAACCGCCGATGAGCCCGGCGCCCGCGCCCAATCCGGCGTGAGCTGCTGACTGACGCAGACGACATTCCCGAGGCGACCGCGAGGTCGCCTCTTTTTTTGTCGGTCTGCACGGCAGGCCACGACACGGTCAACTTTGCCGCGAGCGGCGGCTTGCTTCGGCGGATTGGTGGCCGCTACGGTCGCGGCCCTTTCTCCCCATGCGTTTCTCGCCCTTCTCCCTGCTTCGCACGGCGCTCGTCGCCGGGCTGTTTGCCGGCGCCGCCCTCGCGCACGCCGCCTCGACCAAGACCTCCGGGCCCGAACTCGGGCTGCAGACCTGGACCTGCCGCAACATGAGTTTCGACGAGGTCGTGGCCTTCGCGAAAAAACACCAGATCACGCAGCTCCAGCTGATCTCCAAGCACATCGACCCGAAGGGGCCGCGCGAAGAGACGCTGCGGAAGAAGGCGGTGCTCGAGCAGAACGGGCTCAAGGCCTATACGTTCGGCGTGAACGGCACCTCGATGAACAAGGAGGACAATCGGAAGCTCTTCGAGTTCGCGAAGCTGATGGGGATCGGCCTGATCATCGTCGAGCCGAAGAACATGGCGGAGTGGGACAACCTCGAGGAACTCGTGAAGGAATACGACATCAAGCTCGGGATCCACAACCACGGCAAAGGCTCCGTCTATGGCGACCCGGCGACGGTGAAAGGCATCCTCGCGAAGCGCGATCGGCGCATCGGCGTGTGCCTGGATGTGGGCTGGGTGACGGCGGCGGGCTTCGATGCCGCGAAAGTTTTCCGCGACTACGGTGCGGACCGCGTGTTCGACATGCACTTCAAGGATAAGGTCGCGGAGACCGCCGCCGACGGTAAGATTGTCGCGACCGACACCGAGATCGGCAAAGGTCAGTCGAACTACAAGGGCCTGTTTGCCGAGATCAAACAGGCGAAGTGGTCGGGCGTGATGGCGATCGAGACGGACAGCAAGGCGTTCGCCGAAGACCCCAACCGGCTCGTGAGCGAGGCGAAGGTCTTCTTCGCGTCGCAGACCGGCAAAAAGTAATCGCGCAACGCTCCGGTGGGCGATGCGTCCGGCTGGACGCGCGCCCATCGCCCGCAGCAGCCCGGTCCGGCTGCGCCCCCATTGCCCCTCCCCATGAGTTATCCCCGACTTGTCCTCCCGCTGCTTGCCCTGGCGCTCGCATGCGCTGCGACCTCGCCCGGTCAGGCCGCGCCCTCCGCCCGGCCGAATGTCCTCTTCATTGCGGTCGACGACATGAACAACGACCTCGGCGGCTACGGTAATCCGCTCGTGAAGTCGCCCAACCTCGACCGGCTCGCCGCGCGCGGCGTGCGGTTCGACCGCGCTTATTGCCAGTTTCCGCTGTGCAGTCCGAGCCGTTCCTCGATCATGACCGGGCTGCGGCCGGACCAGACCCGGGTGTTCGACCTGCAGTATCATTTCCGCACCGGGCTGCCGGAGGTCGTCACCCTTTCGCAGCTCTTCATGCGCAACGGCTACTACGCGGCGCGCGTCGGCAAGATCTACCACTACGGCAATCCCGGTCAGATCGGCACCGACGGCCTTGATGACGAGCCGTCGTGGAAAGAGCGCTTCAATCCGGCGGGCATCGACAAGACCAAGCTCGAGCCGCTGATCATCAATCATACGCCGTCGCGCGGGCTGGGCTCGTCGCTCTCGTTCTACGCCGACAAGGAAGGTCGGGACGAGGACCACACCGACGGCATGGTCGCGACGAAGGCGATCGAGCTGCTGCGCCAGCACAAGGACCAGCCCTTCTTTCTCGCGGTCGGATTTTACCGGCCGCACTGCCCGTATGTGGCGCCGCAGAAGTATTTCGACCTGTATCCGCTGGAGAAGATCGACCTGCCCGAAGTGCCGAAAGACTACGAGAAAACGGTGCCGGAGGCGGCGCTCACTTCGACCCGGCCCTGGCCGACCTATCAGGTCGACAAGCAGAAGCTGCGGGAGGCGAAGCGCGCCTATTACGCATCGATCTCGTTTGTCGATGCCCAGATCGGCCGCGTGCTCGATGCCCTCGACGCGCTCAAGCTCAGCGAAAACACGATCGTCGTCTTCTGGAGCGACCACGGATATTCGCTGGGCGAGCGTGGCCTCTGGATGAAACAGAGCTGCTTCGAAGAGACGGCGCGCGTGCCGATGATCATCGCCGGCCCGCACACGAAGGTCGGCGGTGTGAGCAAGCGCAACGTCGAGCTCATCGACCTTTATCCCACGCTGGCGGATCTCGCCGGACTGCCGCCGCCGGCCAATCTCCCGGGTGTGAGCCTGCGGCCGCTCCTGGCGAAACCGGATACGGCGTGGAATCGCCCCGCGTTTACGCAGGTGGAACGGCAGGGATTTCCGGGGCACAGCGTGCGCACCGCACGCTGGCGCTACACCGAGTGGGACGGGGGCAAGCGCGGCGTGGAGCTTTACGACCACGAGAAGGATCCGCTCGAGATGAACAACCTCGCGCAGCATCCGCACTACGTGACCATCGTCGCCGACCACAAGGCGCTGGTGAAAAAGAACTGGCCCGAGCGCGTCGTCGGTGGCGGCGCCAAGGCCGGCAAGCGCGCGAAGGAGAAGTAAGTCCTCCGCGGCTCGCGCCGACGCCGGCCCCGGGGACATCCGCCGCCGGCGAATCCATTCCTACCGCAGCAATCCCCGTCATGAATTCCGGCCTCCCAATCGCACGTCGTCACTTCCTCAAGGCCTCCGCGCTCGGTGCGGCGGCGATTTCGCTCCCGCGGCTCGGCCGCGGCCAGGGCACACCGACCGCCAACGCCAAACTCAACGTCGCGTGCATCGGCATCGGCAATCGCGGCTTCTTCTGCGTGTCGGAGCTGATGAAGGACCCGCGCGTGAACATCGTCGCCGTGTGCGACGTCGATCAGGTGCTCGTCGACAAGACCTACCAGCGCGCCGCCGAACTGAAGAAGAACTCGCAGCTCACGTGCGCCGATCTGCCGACCGTCCCGCTCTTCAAGGACTACCGGGAGATGTTCGCGCAGATGAGCGACAAGATCGATGCCGTCACGGTCTCGACGCCCGACCATCACCACTACCCGGCGGCGATGATGGCGATCCAGCGCGGCAAACACGTCTACGTCGAGAAGCCGCTCACGCACACCGTCGCGGAAGCGCGGGCGTTGCGGGCGGCCGCGAAAAAACACGGCATCGTCTCCCAGATGGGCAACCAGGGCCGGGCCACGGAGGGCATCCGGTTGATGAAAGAGTGGGTCGACGCCGGTGTGCTCGGCGACGTGCGTGAGGTGCACGCGTGGTCGCCGGCGTTTTCCGAGAAGTATTTCAAGCGACCGGAGGTGATTCCGCCGGCCCCGGAAAGCGTGCCGGACACGTTGGCGTGGGACTTGTGGCTCGGGCCGGCCGAGGCGCGACCCTACAGCTCGCTCTACCCGCAGGAAAAGTGGCGCGGGTGGTGGGATTTCGGCAACGGCATGCTCGGCGACTGGGCCTGCCACACGCTGGATGCGCCGTTCTGGGCGCTCGAACTCGGCTCGCCCTCGGCGGTCGAAGCGAAGGTGAGCGTCGTGAACGGCAAGACCTCGCCCGAAACCGCCGTGGTTTCCTACGAGTTTCCGGCCCGCGGAAAGCGGCCGCCGTTGAAACTCACCTGGTTCGAGGGCAACGGCCAGAAGCCGCCTCGGCCCGCCCTCTGGGAGGACGATACCAAGAAGCCGGGCCTGCCCGATCGCGGCATGCTCATGCTCGGCGAAAAGAACACGCTCTTTGCCCCGGGCGGTCGCCCCGACAGCCCGCGGTTGATTCCAAGTCTCGCGATGGAGGAGCTGAAAAAGAACCGGCCGGCGGCGACCCAGCCCCGGGTGCTCGGCGGGCCGCTCAAGGAATGGCTGGACGCGATCCACAAGGTCGGGCCGATGCCGGGCTCCAACTTCGAATACTCCGTGCCGCTTTCCGAAATGGTGCTGCTCGGCGTCGTGGCGGTGAAGACCGGCAAACGTCTCGAGTGGGACGCGAAAGCCGGCCGGATCACCAACGATCCATCGCTCAACCAACACATCGCGATCACGGCGCGCGAGGGTTGGCGCGTGTGATCCGCGTGCGGTGACGGAGCGGGCGGAGCGCTGTCCGGGTTGCCCGCGCCGCGTCAGCGGGCCGGCGCGCCTTTGGGCCAGACCCGCGCGTAATCGGTGAAGGTCACGCTCATCTCGGCGTCGAGGGTTTTGAACCAGAACGCCGTGCCGCGCTGCCGGGTGCTCACCTCCCGCGGCAGCGCGGGTGTTTCGGCCGTGGGCAGGCTGTAGGAGATCACCGTCCGAACCTGCCGGATGGTCACGCCGATCGCGGGGGAAAACTCGCCCGTGTTGGCGAGCTCGAGCCGCTCGATCGCGCGCGTCGCCTTGTGCCAGACGATCGTCGCCTGCAGGAACGCCGCGGTCCGATCGGCGAGTTCCCCCGGTTTCAGTTTCAGCCGCAGGGTGAGGCGCTCGCCGTCGTCGCTTACGACCTCCGCCGAGCCCGGATCGAGCTGCGTGCCGAGGTGCGGGGCGGTGCCGCCGCGCGAACGCCGCGAGCGGGTGTCGCCGTAGCGCGCGAGCTCTTCGGTCGTGGGCGCGCGGCCGTCGACCGACAATAGTTTCCAGCGGTCGAACTCGGGTCGGGCGGCCTCGTGGCGCTCGACCGTGGATTTGCCGTCCGCGGTCGTGGTCTGCGTGAAGGCCCAGCCTTTCGGCGGCTCGGTGCGAAACTCGGCGATGGCCGTCTGCAATTCCGCCGGGACCGCGGCGCCGAGCCGGGCGAGGAACAGCAACGTGAGGAACCCCCAGCGTAGAAAACGGAAAACGTCAGTCGGCATCGTAGAGTTCGACGATTGCGATTCCCGTGGCGCCGGCAACGCCGCTGACGACCGCCGTGTAGGCCCCCGGCGGGAGGGTGAGCAGCAGCGCGGCGTCGCGGCTGGAATCGGGCAGGGGAAACGCGCCGACCCGCCGGGAGGCGGCCGCGAGGACGGCCGCGTTGCCCGCGGTTTGCCAGTCGTCGTTTCGCGCCACTTCGACGGAGCCGCGGTAGAGCGTGAGCAGGGGATCGGTCAGCGCGCCGGTCACGCCCAGGCCGGCAAGGCCCGGACCGACGGCGCGGAGCACGACGCGCCGGGGCTGCGTGCCGGCGAGAACAAAGCCTGCGATCAACGCGCGATCACCGGCGCCGGTCTCGGCGCGGGTGGAGAGATTGAGCAGTCGCGGATTACCGGGACGTCCCGGCAACGCGTCGGCGTCGTAGGCTTCCACCAACGCCACACCGCTGGCGCCGTCGTGGCTGCCGACGATCGCGGTGAAGCGCTGCGCGCCGACGTCGACGAGGAGGCTTGAATCCCGGCTGCCGGCCGCAAACGGGAATGCTCCGAGCCGCGCGAACAGGGTGTCGTCAAGGCGTGGTTCGCGGTGCCAGTCGTCGTTGCTGCGCTCGAAATCGGAGGCGAGGGCGGAAAGCGTCAGTCGCGGGTCGGCGAGAGTCTCGGAGATGCCGAGGCGGGCGAGGGCGGGGCCGGCGGCGCGGAGGAGGATGGATTTGTTTCCGTCCACCACGAAGCCGACGATCATTTGTTGCGGGCCCGGGCCGGAACGCGCGCGGGTGGAGACGTTGACCAGCCGGCTGTCCGTGAAGAGCACGGTCGCGTTGTCGGCCGCGCGGATCGGCAGGCCGGCGCTGACGCGGTAGCCGCGCGCCACTGCGACGGCCCCGGCGGGGCGGGATGTGCGCGCGATTCTCCAGCGCCGTCCGTCGCCTGCAGCGAGGCCGAGGTAATCGCCGTCTGCGGGTGAGCCTTCGAGCAATCCGGCGCCGCTGAACGGCAGGGTCGCATTTGAGAAGGCTGCGACCGCGACTCCACCGGCGGAGAACGGGCGATCGCCGTCCCGGCGTTCCGTCCAGGCGATCTCGAGGGAGCCATCAGCGACGGGGTGGATCACGAGATCGGAACCGGGATCCGGCTGCCAGGGATCGGTGCCGTGCAGGTATTCGAGGTAGTTGGGCACGCCGTCGCCGTCGGGGTCGGCCGCGTGTTGGTCGACGCCGAGGCGCTGGAGCGCGGCCCACGAGCCGAAGCCGCCCACCGGCACCGCCTCGATCGGCGCGATGAACGGATCCGCGTCGCCGGTGCGCGTCTCGCACCAGACGGCGAGAAACGGCTGTCCACTCCGCACCGGTGCGGCGACGGCGAGGTAGTCGCCGAGCATGACGCCACGCGCGGTGGCCGGGCCGAGGCGGAGATCGCTGCTCATTTCCGACAGGCGGAGGTTGCGCTGCCACGTGGCGCCTCCGTCGAACGACAGCGCGGCGTAATGATCGATGAAGTCGGAGCCGCCCGGGGCATGGCGTTTGTCGGTGAACAGCACGAGGACGGTGCGGCCGTCGGGCGCTGCGGCGATGGCGGGGTTCATCACGCTGACTCCGGGTGGTTGATCGCTGGCGACGGCCGGGGCGGACCAGGTCGTGCCGCGATCGGTGGAACGCGTGACCAGCACGCGCGGCGTGCCCTCGATCACGCCGGTGAACGTGACGAAGAGTTCGCCGGAGTCGCGGGACGCGGCGGCACTCGGGAGGAAGACGCCGTCGCGCAACTGCGGGTCGTCCCAGCCGTTGACGAGCGGGACGACGACGGTGCCGAGCGGGGGAAACGTGCGGCCGCCGTCGGTGGAGCGTTTGCATTCGATCCGGAAGCGCGCGGCGTTGGTGGGATCGACGAACGTGACATACACGACGACGAGCGAGCCGTCGGGGAGGAATACCGGTTGCGTGCCCTGGTGATTCGAGCCGAGCGCGGTGATCTCGATCGGCGCGGTCCACGTGACGCCGCGGTCGTCGCTGAGCGACGCGACGAGCGGTGAGGCGATCGTGTTGCCGGCGGCATCGCGCAGGAAGTTGGTCCAGGTGGAAACGAGGCGGCCGGAGTTGGGTGCGCCCGGGTGGTCGTTGACGGCCAGCCAATTTTTGTCGGGTCCGACCGTGCCGGTCGTGGATTCGAATACGACGACGGGCGGTGACCAGGTGTCGCCCTGGTCGGTCGAGCGGCTGACGACGACGGCGGCGCGGGAGAACGCACCCTGGGTTGAGGCGAGGGCCTGCAGGTAGAGGTCGCCCTGCGGGCCGGCTCCGGCCACGGGATCGGTGGCACGGTTGAAGCGTCCGCCGGCGATCGTGGTCAGCCCGGGCGTGAGTGCGCGCCGCCAGGTGTATCCGCCATCCCGGGACACGGCGTAGCCGCAGCCCAGCGCCCCGGCGTCGAAGAACCGCCCTTCCTGAAAGGTGGCGAGGAGCACGGCGGGGTTGGCCGGACTGCGCACGACGTGGGGTTCGACCTGGGCGCGCTGGCTGGCGGGCAGGGCGTCGGGATCGTCACCGAGGCGGACGTTGCGACCGACGCGGGCATCGAGCACGGCGGCGGGTCGGCCCTTCGAAAGATCCGGATACACGGCGCTGCCTGCCGGGCCGGCCGAAAGCGCGAGCAGCAGGGCGGCGAGGAGGGATCGCATGCGGCGACGCAAAGAAGGAGCGGCGCAGGGCACAAGCGCGCGGCGAGGTGGGGCGGAAGAACGGCCGGGTGCAGCGTTCAGGACGGTGGCGCCGCTCGTCGTCCCGCTCGACGCGGGCAGGGCCGGCGCGCCGCTGCGTGCGCGCGGAAAGCCGAGCTCACCGCACTGTGACGATGCGCTGTGCCGCGGCGTGACCGCGCCCGGGGGCGGTGAGGGTGTCGCCGACGCGTTTGCCGAGCAACTGGCGGCCGAGCGGAGATTGCGGCGTGAGGACGAGCACCGGGGCATCGTCGACGACGACCTCCACTCCGCCGGCCCGGGGCGCGAGAAAGTAGTTGAGGCGCCGCGTGCGGGTGCCGGCGGCGGCTTCCACCGTGATCAAGGCGCCGAGTGCGACCGGATCGCCGGCAGCAAACGCGGGCAGGGGCATGTTGGCCAAGAGATCGATGCTCGCGCCGATTTCCGCCGCGAGTTTGGCCTGACTCTCCGCGAGGTAGGCTGCCTCCTGGCTGTGGGTGTCCCATTTGTTTTCCGGCCGGCTCTCTTCGCTGATCGCCTCGTCGCGCGCCATCTCCGCGGCGCGGGCCTGGGTGGCGAGCTCCGCGCGGAGCTGGAGGAGAATTGCGTCTCGGACCGCCGGCTTGTTCACGGGAAATTTTTGGTAAATGACCGCGAGCCTGTTTTTGTCTGGCGCAGCAGAAACGCGGGTCGCATGTTCACTCGCGACCCGCCCGGAGTTGTCAACGGGCATCACGCATGGCGCGCAAAATCAGCTTCATCAATTACAAGGGTGGTGTCGGCAAGACCTCGCTCATCGTCAATACGGCTGCCGCCCTCGCCAAGCTGGGCAAACGGGTCCTCCTCTTCGATTTCGACACGCAGTCCAATGCGAGCATCTGGCTCCTGAAGCTGGACCGTTGGAACAAGATCAACGCCTCGGGCGAAGGGGCGATCTACTCGATCTTCGATCCGGGCAAGGCGCAGGTGAAGGACCTGGTCGTGAAGGACGTGGTGGAGGGCAAATCGGGCGAGAAGCTGCTGCCCGGCCTCGATCTGGTGCCGACGACCTTCAACCTGGTCGACTTGGAGAACGAGTATAACGGCGACCCGAAGCGTCCGCCGTATCTGGTGTTCCAGGAGCAGCTGGCGGCGATCGAGGCGAACTACGATTTCATCCTGTTCGACTGCCCGCCGAACATCCTGCGCGCTTCGCAGTGCGGGATTTTTTCGTCCAACGAGATCTACGTGCCGGCCAATCCCGATGCGTTGAGCCTGATCGGGTTCACGCTGCTGGTGGAGAAGCTGCAGAAGTTTCACCAGCTCTCCGCGAGTTTCCGGCGCGCCGGGATGGGCGCGCCGGCGCAGGTGCACGGCATCGTCTTCAACTCGATCAAGACCGGCGTCGACATCGAGGTGCCGAAGATGCGGATGCAGCTTCGGTTGAACCAGTTCAAGACGGCGAAGCGCGCGGCGCCGACGGCGAAGATTTTCGACACCCAGATCCGCGATGCGATGGTGGTCCGGCGCGCGGTCGCGCTCGGCTTGCCGGTGGCGCTGGTCAGTGCGGAGGCGGCAGATCCCGCGTCCTCGGGTGACAACGTCGTGCAGGACTATCGGAAACTGGCGGGCGAACTCGTGCAGCATGTGCCCTGACCGCTCAGGGCGCGGCAGATGCGTCCCGGGTGAATCGCCGATCCGTTCTCTCCTTTCCCCATGAAATCCACCCCCAAGGAATGGGATGAAGTGCGCAGCGCTTTTGCGACGTCGATCATGGTCGACACCTCGATCAACAGCCTCGCCCAGAATCTCGACGGCCCCGAGTGGCCGATCAAAGCGAAGGACGAAACGCCGGCGAAATACATCGATCTTTCGTTCGAGGAGGCGGTGGAACTGCTGCAGCTCAAGGGACAGAAGCCGGAGTTGCTCGATCAGCTGATCGGCATCCTGAAGGAGACGCTGGCGTTCGACAGCCCGTTCGGGGAAATGGTCGAGCAGGCCAAGGTGGCGGCGGAGCGCGACAACCCGCTGCTCAAGAATCTCGCCAAGCTGAACATCTCGGAGAATTTCCCGATTGTCCTTACCGCGCTGGAGCCCGGGACGCTCGAGTTCTGCAAGCTGGAGGGCCGGCATACGATCGGGGAGTTTGCGGTCTTCGCGCAATCGATGTCGCAGAACGTGATTGTCGGCGGCGACTTCAAGAAGCTGCTCAACGCGCTCTCGCACGTGGACGAAGCGGCGCTGGCCGAGGTGCTGCCCTTCCGGCGCGGGCAGAAGGGGCTGCACCTGATCGAGGCGCTGGCGCATTGTGCGCGGAGCAGCGACGGGGCCGCGCGCGCCGAAGTCGCGGGCACGTGGTTTCGCGACGACCTCGCGGCGATCGAGAAGGACCTCGCGGCGGGTGGCTCGCTCGAGCGGCATTTCGTCGTGCTCGGGAACCCTGAGTTGGAGCGGAAGGCGCAGGCGCTGTTGCGTCCGCTCCTGCGTGTGCCGGCAGCTGCGACCGGCGCCAAGCCGGCGACGGAAAAGAAGAAGTCCGGGTTGTTCGGCTGGCTGTTTGGCCGATAATCCTTCCATGCCCGATCCGCGTCCGATCACGTTTCCCGGCGCCAAGCCGGGTGGGCCGACGCTCTCCCTGCGGCGGCGCACGCCGGCGGCGACGCGTTCACCGTTTCACGTTTCCGATGCCTCGGCCGCCGCGCGCGAGTCGATCCGGGCGATCGTCAGTGCGACGCGGGCGCCGTTTGCGGGACCGGCGGTGGTGCCGGATGGGCGCGTGCAGGAGCTGGAAAAGAATCTGCGCCAGTTGGAGGCAACGCTGGCCGAACGCGAGCGGCAGGTGGAGGAGTCGGAGGCGAGGTTGGCGGATCGCGAACGCGATCTCGCGGAGGCGGAAGCGCTGCTGATCGCGCGCGAAAAACTCGCCGCCGCAGCGCGCAAGCCGGTGCCGGCGCAGGCGGTGGTCTCGCCGGAGGAGAAGCAGGCGCTGGAGCAACTCCGGGCCGAACTCGAGCGGCAGGAAGCCAATCTCAAGGAGGCCAAGCAGGCGCTGCGCGAGCGGGAACAGTTTCTCGACGACTCCGAAGCGAAGCTCTTCGAGAAAGTGCAGGCGCAGCAGGAGAAGGAGATCGAGCTGGAGCAGCGCGACGAGGACCTGCGATTGCGCGAGCGGCGGATCAAGGAGCGCGAAGCGGCGATCGATCCGGCGGCGGCGGCGGCGCTGAAGGCCGAGGACGAGAAGGCGCGCCAGCGCGACGAGTTCAACGAGTGAGCCGGGACTGGGCTCGTGGCACCGGGGCTGAAAGATTCAGCCACGTGGGACCTCAATGACGGACGGGTGGGAAAACCGGCGATCACCCGTGGCGGGGCGGCAGGAGTCCAGGATCGGAAATTGGCTGCCCGACTAGGACTCGAACCTAGACAGAACGAGTCAGAGTCGTTCGTGCTACCATTACACCATCGGGCAGAAATTTTGGAGGCGGCGTCTACGGTCGACGTGGCTTGGGAGAGCGAAAGTGGAGCCGGCGATGGGATTCGAACCCGCAACCGCCTGTTTACAAAACAGGTGCTCTACCATTGAGCTACGCCGGCAAAGACGCGGGGCGCCTGCCGATCTGGACTGAAAAACAACAAACTCACCGCCGTGATCTCCAATCTGACCGCCAAGGGAGGAGAGATTGGTGGCTCCCCGGGGACTCGAACCCCGAACCTACTGATTAAGAGTCAGCTGCTCTACCATTGAGCTAGGAAGCCAATCACGAAGAGGCGGAAAAACTCATGAACGCGCGGGCGATGTCAACTGCGATTTCCCGTGAATTCCCGCGCAACGCACCCGCGGCGGGAAACGCCTGCACCGGAGCTCACTGCCGCACAAAAACGATGCCCGGCGCGCGTCCGCCCTCGAGCGAGAACGACACCACGCGGCCACGTTCATCGCGTTGGAAGCGCACGCGGCCGCGGCTGCTCGCAAAGAGATCGCCGCCTTGGGCACTGAGCGTCGCCGCCGGACGCCGCGGACCGCGCAGCTGGAATTCGGTCGGCTCGCGGCCGACGATAATGTCGTAAGCCACCTCGAGTTCGGCGCTGTGGTAGCGACCGGCGTAGGCCGCGAAATCGATCGTGCTGGCCGCGGGCGGGACGCGGGCAATCGCCGGCTCGGCGACTCCGGGATCACGCTCGCCGCCGACGGGCGCGAGGAGTTTCTCTCCGAGGACCACGTCGACGACCTGACGGACGAGGCTCCCGGGCTGGCTGGTGGCGAGGTTGGTGAAGCAGACGACCGAGATCCGGTGTGCCGGCAGGCGCAGGACGTGCGCGCGAAATCCGCCGTAGGCGCCGCTATGTTCGACAATCTCCGCCCCGCGGTAACGGGAGACGCGCAGGCCGAAGGCGTAGTCGATGCGGGTGCCGTCGTTCAGCGTGGCGGGAGTCTGCAGCAAGGTGAGCAAGGCGGCGTCGCCGACGACCGGGTGATGGAAGTTCCGGTCCCAGGCGGCGAACTCCCGTGCGGTCATGAATACGCCGCCGGCGCCGACGACGTCGAAGTTGGGGTTGTCGACGCGGAACTTTCCGCCGGGCGCAGGGCTGTAGCCGTCGGCGCGGTGCGGAATCGGCTGCCGGTGATCGTCGCGGAACTGGGCCGACGTCATGCCGAGCGGCGCAAAAATCCGGGCGGCCGCGAAGTCGCGCAGCGACTGGCCGGATACCCGGCGCACGATGAGCGAGAGCACGAAGTAGCCGGAGTTGGAATACGCGTAGCGGGAGCCGGGCGGGAAACTCAGGGCCTTCTGACGTTGGAGGAGCGCGAGCACATCCGCGTCGGTAAAGTGGGCGTTCGGATCCATCCCGGCGAGGTCGCGCAGGGCGAGGTAATCGCGCAGGCCGCTCGTGTGATGAACGCACTGCCGGATCGTGATCCGCGGGCCGTAATCGGGGATCTCGGGCACATGGCGCCGGATGTCGTCATCGAGCGAGAGTTTGCCCTCGCGATCCAGCAGGGCGATCGCGGCGGCGGTGAACTGTTTCGAAACGGAGCCGATGTAGAATGACGTCTCCGCCGTGATCGGCCGCGCCGGGGTGAGGGACGCCTGGCCGTAGCTCCGCTCGAGCACGATCGCACCGTCGCGGATCACCACGAGTCCCGCGCCCGGGGAGTCGGGCTTGGCGAAGGGAGCGAAGATCGCGTCGATCGCGCGGTCCTCGGCCGCCGGGGCGGGCAGCACGGCGGTGAGGAGAAGCACGAGGGCGACGAACCCGCGGCGGTGAGCGCGGAGGGTGGGTGAGCGCGGCGTCATCGGGCGGCCGAGGCGGTCGCGGGAGAGGCCGTCGACAACTGGACGGCGTTGAAAAGCAGCTTGAAGGTCCCGTGGGTCTGGCTGCGGAAGGCGATTTCGCTGCCCATCAGATAGAGCCGCCCGGCGCCGACATTGGCCGTGGCGACCGTGGTGCGATCCTTGAGCACCTTCTGTCCCCACGCCCAGCCGCTGCGCAATGGTTTCTCGGATTCGAACCACGCGACGGTCTTCACCGGCGATGCGCCGGGCGCCGCGGTAAGGCTGAACACGGGGCTGCGATCGAAATAGAAGTCGGCGCGCTCGGGCATGCCCCACGCCACGGGTTCGGTCGGGTCGAGGCGGGCCTCGAGCACGCTGCCGGGAATGTAGAACTTGTCGTCGGGCAGATTGCGCAGCCGGCCTTCGGCGTTGCGCTCGGTGAGGGCGCTCTGGATCGGGAGGCCGAGGTGATACGCGAGGCTGGTGGACGACCCGATCGTCACGATCGTGCCGCCGCCCTGGAGAAACTCCTTCAGTGCCGGCACGGATTGCTCGCCGGTGATCCGGCCCATCTGGGCCTCGAACTCGGGCGGGAGGTTGCGCGGGCGATTCAGCGGCGGCGGCCGGGTGTTTTGGGAAGGAATGGCGCCGGTGACGAAGAGCAGCACGTCGAACTTCTCGCGCAGCTTGCCGGCGTCGATTTCCGGCGCGAACACCACCTCGAAGGGAAACTCGAACTGCTCGAGGATGAAGCGCGTCCAGCCGGACGGCATCGAGCCGCCGTAGCGGTCCCAGAGGCCGATGCGCGCGGGGGCGAGCGTGATCAGGTCCGCGGCGGCGGGCGCGGCGACGGCGGGGCGGACGTCGAGACCGAACTGGGCCGCGGCGCGTTCGAGGATGGCGCGGGCGGCCGGGTGCGTCGGCACGTAGAACGTGCCGGGCCCGAAGTCGGCGGTGGCGGCGCCCTGGCGGACGCGGTGGACGGGCACGCCCGCCTTCAGCAGCCGATTCACGAGGATGAAGCTGTCGTTGGCGCGCGGAGTCACGAGATGGCCGGCGGCGGCTCCGGCCGCCGGGAGCGGACGCGCGGGCGGCGTCTGGAGTTGGCCGTAGGGCAACCGCTCGAACGGCCCGTCGAAGCCCTCGAGAATGCGGTCGAAGGCGACGCCCATCTGGAAGGCGAGGGTCCAACCGGCGACATCGTAGGGTTTGTTCGGCGGCCCGCCCTCGTGGCGGAAATCGTTCGGGTGGTCCTGCGGCTCGAACATGTCGAGCACGTGGGGGCGAAACGCCTGGGCGGTCTTCACGACGTAGGAGCCTTGCGGATACCGCTTGCCGGCGACGCTGAAGTCGGCGGTCGCGCGGTGGAGCGCGATGCCGTTTTTCACGAGGGTGTTCACGAACTTCACCGCGGTGCCGAAATCGGCCTGGTCGGCGGGGATGATGAAGCCGCGCGGATCGCGCCACTCGGGTTTGCGGAATTGATCCCAGTGTTTCTGCGACAGGCGCGGGGAGCCGGAGCCGCCCGGGCCGTCGGGCGAATCGGAGGCGTCGTCCTCGCCGGCGACCTTGCCCTCGCCGGCGGCGCCGCGCACGACCTGCTCGAGCCGGCCGGGGCGGAAGGTCCACGAGTCGCGGTTGCCGCGCGCGATGGAGTTGCGGCCCATGAGATAGATGTTCCGGAGCAGCACCTCGCGGTGGCGCGACGCCTGATCGAGGACCGCGCGATTGGCGGCGAGGGAATACTCGATCGATTGCCGGTAGTGCCAGCGCTGCGGCGCGATCGGAGCGGTGAGATCGTTGGACGGCTGCTGGCGGCGGGCGATGAAGGGAATCTGGATCGGGTTGGGGCTGCCGATGATCTCGGTGAGCAGGCCGATCATGTTGTGGAAATAGGTGGTGGTGCGGAGGCCGCCGTTCCACCACGTGGAGTAGTTGGCGCCGCTGCGCGAGGTGGCGCCGGGTTTCCCTTCCTGGAGGAAACGGCTCTGGATCGCGTTGCCGAAGGTCTCGACGCCGACAATCACGAGCGGGTCGAAGTTGTAGTTGAACGGATCGCGGAACGGCGGGACGAACATCACGGTGCCCGCGGGGCCCGACTGGTGGTGGTTGTAGACGACCTGGGGAAACCACTCGAGGTAGAGCTGCCGGTTGATGTTCGTGCTCTCCTTCATCGCCGCCATGTAGAAGTCGCGGTTGTTGTCGTGGCCGATGTATTTCTGATACAGGCGCGGCACGCCGTTCAGCGAGCGCTGCGTGGGGTCGGACTCGCGCATATACCAGTTGCTCACGAGTTCCTGGCCGTCCGGGTTGGCGTGGACGCAGAGCACGATCACATCGCGCAGGATGCGCTGCATCTCGGCGTCGGTGGAGCTGGCGAGGTGCCAGACCGTCTCGATGAGCTGGTGCGTGCCGACGGTCTCGGTCGCATGCAGGCCGCCGTCGATCCACACGACGGCCTTGCCCTCCGCGGCGAGGGCGTGCGCCTGCTCCGGCGTGAGGTCCTCGGCGCGCGCGAGGCGCTGGGCGATGGCCTTGTAGCGGTCGAGCGACTTCAGGTTCTCGGGCGCCGTCGCGATGACCATCCACTGGGTGCGGCCCTCCTCGGTGCGGCCCATGTCGACGAGGCGGAGGCGGTCGCTCTGGGCGGCGAGTTTTTTGAAATACGCTTCGGTCTGCGTGTAGGTGGCGAGGTGGTAGTCGTCGCCGATGGCGAAGCCGAAATGCTCTTTCGGCGAGGTGAGCGACGCACTGGTCGCGCGGCCGACTCCGGCGAAGAAAACGAGCGAGATGACGAGGAGGGAGCGGAGAGTCATGGCGGTAACAAAAAACGCCGCGCCGCGACGAATCGCGGGGCGGCGTCGATTGAACTGGGACGGTGGTGAATCAGGCGGTCGGCGACCAGACGGATTGTGCGCGGCCGCTGCGCAGCCGCGCCGCTCGTCAGCGCTGTGGATTCTGCCAGGCCGGGACGGCGAGCTCCGTCATGAGGCGCACGCCGGGAGCGGCCGCAAGCAGGCGCGGGACGATGTTGATCAGCGCGGCGACGGTGGCGTCGTCGCCGGCGACACCGCCGTTGAGGACGAGATTCAGGTCGGGCCGGCCTTTCACGACGATGGCGTCGTGCGGCAGCGGGGCGTCGAGATACATCTGGAGGTCCAGCTTGATCCTGGTCTCGCCGCCGGAGAGGCCGACGCACTTCTGGTGGATGCCGAGGCTCTGGCCCGGAGCGACGTCGAAGAACTTCGTCACGACGCGGCTGGTGGCGACGACGGGTTCGCAGGTCTCGCGAATCTCATCGAGTTTCCAGCCCATGGCGTGTGCGAGCAGCGCGACGGATTGCTGGAATCCCGCGTGGCCGGCCTTGCCGGCGGCGAACTTGCGGCGGAAATCGTCGGGATTCTGGCCGCTGCCGATCTTGGCCTGAAGCGGCTGGCGGCGGGTGGACGCGTTGACGACGCGCTCGACGTAGATGGAACGGACGTCGCGGCTCACACCGGTGAGGCAGATGGGCAGGATGTCCATGACGAAGCCCGGGTTGACGCCCGTGCCCGCGATGCGCGCGCCGGAGCGTTGGCAGAGGGCGTTGTAGTCGGCGGCGAGTTCGGGGGTCTTGAGGGCGGGGAAGATCAACTCCTCGCAGGTCGAGGCCACGCTGATGCCGAGGTCGAGTGCGGGCTTCATCTGTTCGAACGACGCGGCGGCGCTGGAGCCGGCGGTGTGCAGCACGACATCGGGCTGGCCGACGGCGGCGAACAGCGCGGGGAGAGACGGATAGACCTTGGCCGCGGCAAGCGTGGCGAGGCCGGTGAGGTCCGCGAGGGACTTGCCGACCTTGGCGGGGTCGATGTCGACGCCGCCGGTGACTTCGAGCCAGGATTGCTCCGCGGCGAGCTTGAGCGACTCGAGGCCGATGGGGCCGAGGCCGAACTGGATGACTTTGATCTTCTTCATGAGCAAAAAGGGCTGAAGCGCAGGGAATCTCGCCTTTGCACGTGTGATGCCAATCGCGTTTTCGCGGCAGGAGCTTCAGCGGAATTCCGCCGGATCGATGCCCTGGCGCCGCACGAGGCGAAAGTAGTGCGAGCGATCGAGGCCGGCGCGGCGGGCGGCCTCGGCCATGTTGCCGCGGGCCTGTTTGAGCGTCTCGCGGAGGTAGGCCCGTTCGAAGGCGGCGCGGGCGCTCGCGTAATCGCCCTGCAGCAGGGATTCGGGTGTGCCGGACGACGGCGACGCGGACTCGCGCAGAATTTTTTCCGGCAGGTCGGCGACATCGATGGTCGGCTGCGGGTGGAGCACCGCGAACCGCTCCATCAGGTGCTCGAGTTCGCGGACGTTGCCCGGCCACGGGTATTGGCGGAGCCGGTGCAAGGCCTCGGGGGTGATTCTGCGCGGCAGTTCGCGCGAACCGCGGAAACGCCGGAGGAAATGCTCGGCGAGGAGGGGCACGTCGGCGCTCCGGCGGCGCAGCGGCGGCAGCGTGAGGGTGATGACGTGGAGCCGGTAGAACAGATCGGCGCGGAACCGGCCGGCCTCGACCTCCTTTGGGAGGTCGCGATTGGTGGCCGCGATGACGCGGGCGTTGGACTGCAGGGTGGCGCTGCCGCCGACGCGGTTGAAGCGGCCGCTCTGGAGCACGCGCAGCAGCTTGGACTGCACGGTGAAACTCATCTCGCCGACCTCGTCGAGGAACAGCGTGCCGTCGTGGGCCTCCTCGAAGCGGCCGGTCCGTCGGTCGGTGGCACCGGTGAAGGCGCCGCGCTCGTGGCCGAAGAGTTCGCTCTCGAGGAGGTTTTCGGGGATGGCGGCGCAGTTCACCTCGACGAACGGTCCGCTGCGGCGGGCGCTGCCTTCGTGGATGGCCTGGGCGACGAGCTGTTTGCCGGTGCCCGTCTCGCCGAGGACGAGCACGCGGCTGTCGCTGCGGGCGACGGTGCCGATCGTCTCGAAGACGGCGCGCATCGCCGGATCCTCCGAGATCATGAGCGTGGCCTGCGCCGCTTCGCCGGTGGCGGCGGGCTGGTGCCGGGCGGCGAAGATCTTCTCCAGCCGGGCGCGGAGTTCCTCGGCCTTCACCGGCTTCTCGATGTAGTCCGAGCAGCCGAGCCGCATCGCCTCGATGGGAGTTTTCTCGTTGCCGTAGCCGGTGATCATCACGATGGGCAGCGAGCTGCCCTGGCCACGGGCGCGGCGGATCACCTCGAAGCCGCCGAGTTCGCGCATCATCAGCGTGGTGATGAAGAGGTCCGGCTGCTCCTGCTTGAGCCGGCGGAGGGCGCGCACCGGACTCGTGCAGAGCGTAACCTGCCGGCAGTGGTCTTTCAGATAACCGCGGATCTCCTGGCAGAACGTCGGGACGTCGTCCACGACGAGGATGTGTTTGTCGGCCAGGAGGCGGGAGGGCATCGCGGCGGAATGACAACACGTGTTGCCGCTTTGACAACGCCGGACTGGATCGCGTGCAGGAGCGCAGGAGGTGGCCCGGGGCGAACCCGCGGATGGACCGGTGGCACGACAACTGCCATGGTCGCGCGCATGTTCCCGCTTTTCCCTGCAGCTTCGATCCGCCCCGTGATGATGGCGGCGGTGTTTGTCCTTGGTTCGGCTTCGGCGTGGGCGGCAGCCGCTACCGGCTCGCGCGGTATGGTCGCCTCCGTGCATCCGCTGGCCACGCAGATCGGCGTGGAGGTCCTGAAGAGTGGCGGCAACGCCATCGATGCCGCGGTCGCGGTCGGCCTGGCGCTGGGCGTGGTCGACGGGCACAACTCCGGCATCGGCGGCGGCGCGTTTATTCTGGTCCGGCGCGCGAACGGCGAGATCGTGGCGCTGGATGGGCGCGAGATGGCGCCGGCGAGCGCTTCGCGGGACATGTATCTGCGCAACGGCAAGGCCGACACCGCGCTGAGCCAGACAGGCGCGCTGGCGAGCGGGGTGCCGGGTGCGCTGGCGGTTTACGACGAGGCTTTGCGTCTGATGGGCCGGAAGAAACTGGCGGAACTGATCGAGCCCTCGGCGCGGATTGCGGACGAGGGTTTTGCGCTGAGTGAGGGCTACGTGCGGCGGATCCGTGCGGTGGCGGAGAGTCTGGCCAAGTTTCCGGCGTCGCGCGCGCTGCTGCTCAAACCCGACGGCACGGCGCTCGATGCGGGCACGGTGCTGCGTCAGCCCGACCTGGCCCGGAGCTATCGTGCGATCGGGCGGGAGGGCACCGGCTGGTTCTACCGCGGGGAATATGCCCGGGCGGTCGAGGCGTGGATGCGCGCCCATGGCGGCATCCTCACGGCGGGGGATTTCGCGGGTTACGAAGTGAAGCGGCGGCAGCCGATCGTTTCGACGTATCGGGGGCACACGATCGTGGGCTTCGGGCCGCCGAGTTCCGGGGGCGTGCATGTGGCGCAGATCCTGAACATGCTGGAGACCTTCGATGTGAAGGCGCTCGGGGCGGATGGCGAGCGGCAGCATGTGATCGCGGAGGCCATGAAATTGGCGTTTGCCGACCGGGCGCACTGGCTCGGCGATCCGGATTTCGCCCAGGTGCCGCGCGGGCTGCTGGAAAAGAGCTACGCGCGGGCGCTCGCGGCGAAGATCGACCGCCGCAGGGCAATCGCGGTCGCCGGCCACGGTGTGCCGCCGGATGCGGATCCGCGCTTTTTCGAGAAACACACCACGCATTTCTCGGTCGCGGACGCGGAGGGAAACTGGGTCGCGTGCACGCAGACGGTGAACACGGCCTTCGGCTCCAAGGTGATCGTGCCCGGCACCGGCATCATCCTGAACAACGAGATGGACGACTTCTCGGTCGAGCCCGGCGTGCCGAATGCCTTCAAGCTCATCGGCGCCGAGGCCAACGCGATCGCGCCGAAGAAGCGGCCGCTGTCCTCCATGAGCCCGACGATCGTGTTGCGCGACGGCCAGCCCGTGCTCGCGCTCGGCGCGGCGGGCGGTCCGACCATCATCACGCAGGTGCTGCTGAATCTGGTGGCGATCCTCGATCTCGGGATGACCGTCGATGCGGCGATCAAGCAGCCGCGGATCCATCAGCAGTGGCGGCCGGACGAACTGCGGATCGAGCAAGCGCTGCCGGCGTCCGTGCGCGCGGCGCTCACCGCGCGGGGCCACACCCTGGCCGAGGTCAACTCGATGGGGGTTTCGCAGATCGTGGGGCGGGCGCCGGACGGGCGCGGCTTTGTCGGCGTGGGCGATCCGCGGGTGAACGGCAGCGCCGCGGGGTGGTGAGGAACCGCGCGCCTCGCGCCGGACGGTGCGTAACGCGTGGCGCGCCGGATCGGACGTGGATCAGCGGGTCGACGCCGGCGGCACGAGCGCGAGCAACTGCTCCATCATGGATTCGGCGGACGCGGAGGCGACGGCCTGCAGCACGACGCGGTCGGTGTTGTCGCCGAGTTCGTAGGTGATCGCGGGGATGCCGAATTCGCGGTGCGCCCAGTGGTGGGATGTGGCCTGGGTCGGGTTGGCGTTGGGCGTGCGTTTGACCGGGTAGGTCGGCACGCGGCGCGAGAGGCCTTCGAGCCAGGCCTTGGTGAAGCCGGGCGGCTGCGTGGGCGTCTCGTCGGGCTGGGTGTAGAAGACGTCGTTGAACGTGGAGTGAAAATCCAGGTGCAGCACCAACTGACGGCTGCTGCGCACGGCGAGCACGGCATCGCGGACAGCGCGCGTCTCGGGTTGCTCGAACTTGTCCCAGTCGCGGTTGGTATCGACGCCGTTGAGGTTGTGGCGCCAGTGGCCGGCGGCGACGCCGTCGGGATTCATGAGCGGCACGAGGAGCACAGTGAAACGCGCGCGGAATTCGCGCGCGAGCGGCGTCTCGGCCACGACGGTCTCGACAAAGCGCATCAAGGCGAGCGAGCCCGTGGTCTCGGGCGGGTGCTGGCGGCTGACGATGACCACGCAGCCCGGTTTCGCGCCCGGGCGGGTGGCGTCGATATCCACGGCATGCAGCGCGCGCCCGCCGACGGAGCGGCCGATCTCGCGACGCGTGACAAACGGCAGCCGCTCCAGCGAGCGGCTCCACGCCTCGAGGTCCTCGCCCGAGACGATTTCCTGCGCGGCGATCCAGAGCGGCTCCGGGCCCACATCGACGCGGATCGTGCCCTCGTCCTCGCGTTGGCCCGGCGTGAACGCCTCCGCGGGCAGCGTGATCCAGCGGCGGCCGTCGACGCTGATCTTGGGCACGTAGCGGAGCTTGGCGGTCGAGGTGTCGATGCGGATGGAAATCAGACGCGGGCGGTCGGCCCGCACGCGGAAGGCGAACCACGGACTCGGATTGATGGGGCGGTTCTCGGGCTCGCTGACGACGGTGTAGGCGCCGGGGGCGAGTTGCGTGCAGGCGCTGAGCCGCGCGGCCGGGAATTGGGAATCGAACGTGATGCCATCGTCCGGAAATTCCCACGTGCGCGAAGGCGCGGGGACCACCGCGGTGCGGGGCAACTGCACGGGCACGGGGGCGTTTGCGGCCGGCAGGGAGGCGAGGCCCGCGCAGGCGAAGACCAGCAGCACGAAACGCCGCAGCGGGGCGGTGGAGGGGAGCATGGTATGATCAGTAGGCCTTCACCATTCCGCCATCGACGAGCACGGTCTGTCCGGTGACGTAGGTGTTGGCGGGTGAACCGAGAAATACGGCGAGTTTCGCAAATTCGGCGGGCGCGCCGTAGCGGCCGAGGGGAATCGTTTTGAAATTCTCGGCGCGCACCGTTTCGAGCGGCTGACCCGTGCGGGTGGCGCGAAGGCCGTCGAGGTGATCGATGCGGTCGGTCTGGATGCGGCCGGGGCCGAGGACGTTGACGAGCACGCCGTCGGGGCCGAGTTCCGAGGCGAGCGTCTTGGAGAGGCCGACCACGCCCGTGCGAAACGTGTTGGAGAGAATAAGGCCGTCGATCGGGCTCTTCACCGAACCGGAGGTGAAGTTGACGATCCGGCCCTGGGCGCGGCGCAGGTGGGGCAGGGCGGCGCGGATGGTGCGCACGTAGGCGAGCAGGTTGAGTTCGAAGGCGCCCTGCCAGGCAGCGTCGTCGAACGCATCGAAGGCGCCGGCGGGCGGGCCGCCGCTGTTGTTGACCAGCGCGTAGATCCCGCCGAAGGCGGCGACCGTGGCCTCGATCAACCGGGCGATGTCGGCAGGTCGGGTGACGTCGGCGACCGTCCAGGCGGCGGTGCGGCCGGTGGTGGCCTTGATTTCGGCCGCCGTGCGCTGCAGTTCCGCCTCGCGCCGGCTGCAGAGCATGACGTGCGCACCCTCGCGGGCGAATTCGAGCGCGGTGGCTTTGCCGAGGCCGGCGCTCGAGGCGCAGACGATCACGGGGCGGTCGGTGAGGGCGAGATCCATGGCGGAAACGGGAGGCGGAGGCACGAGTGCGCGGCATCCGGCGGGTGTTGCCAAGATCGGAAACCGGGGCGGCGGTTCGTCCCGGCGCATCGGCAAGCCTGCTGCTGTGCGTGCGGCGCATTAGCAGATCGGCGGGGTTGCGGCCGCGATGGCCCGGGCCCTTGACACTCGCGCGCGCGCGACGTTATTGCCGTGGCCCCGTATGGAAGCCGCGCTCGATCAACCGGTGCTCGTGCTGAACCGCCTATGGCAGGCGGTAAATGTCATCGGCGCGAAACGAGCTTTTGGACTGCTGGCCCGCGGGCATGCGCAGGTCGTGCATCATCACGACGACGATTTCCGGACGTTCTCGATGCTCGACTGGATCGACTTCTCGAAGAACAACCCGCCGCTCGCGGAGCTCGACAAGGTGCACACCCCGACGCGCGTGATCCGGCTGCCGCGCGTGATCCTCCTGACGTTCTTCGACAAGCTGCCGTGCAAGGAGCTGAAGCTGACGCGCAACAACGTCTTCGAGCGCGACAAGAACACCTGCCAGTATTGCTCGCGGGTGCTGCCGCGCGAGCAGCTCAATCTCGATCACGTGATCCCGCGCGACTACGGTGGGAAGACGACGTGGGAGAACATCGTGTGTTCGTGCATCAAGTGTAACACCCGGAAGGCAAACCGCCTGCCGCACGAGGCGATGATGCGTCTGGTCCGCAAGCCGGTGCGGCCGAAGTGGCGGCCGGTGATTTCGCTCGTGCTCGGGCATCAGCAGCACGAGCACTGGAAGGACTTTCTCGACGTCGCGTATTGGAACGTGGAACTCGAGGAGTGAGGTCGCGGCGGTGTCGGGGCGACCGGCGCCAGCATTGGCGCCGAATCCCTCCGACCGACTTCAGGCGGTGCGTTCAGCCCGCGGGGCGTCGGGGTTTATGGCCTCGCCCCCGATCGAGTTCGCCGGCGCCCACTCGCGCCTTGAGTCGCGCGCATGCCCCCGGTTGCTTCCGCGGCGCCGATGAACGTCTGCATCATGGTCGCCGGTCTGGATTCCCACCACCGCGCCCGCCTCACCGCTGCCCTGCAACCGCACGCCGTCACGTTGGGTGACGGCCTTTCCGAGTCGGAGAAACGCGCGGCCGTGGCGGCCGCCGAGATTGTCTTCGGCAACGTGCCCGCCGGCTGGCTCGACGCCGCCCCGCGGCTGCGCTGGGTGCAGCTCGATTCCGCCGGCGTGGACGCCTACGTGCGGGTGAATCGGGTGCCGCGTGCCGCGCCCGTGCAACTCACGCACCTCGCGGGTTTCTATGATCGCGCGGTGGCCGAGGCGGCGCTGGCGGGCGTCCTCGCGTATTACCGGCGGCTGCCGGAGCTGCTCGCCGCTCAACCCGCCGCGCGCTGGATCAAGTCCGAGGTCGAGCCGCTGATCCGGGCGCTCGCGGGCGAGTCCGTGCTGGTCCTCGGCGCCGGCGCGATCGGGCGGCGCATCGCGGGGTTGCTCACGGCGTTCGAGGCGCGCGTGCGGTTCTATGCCCGCTCGGCGCGCGCCGGCATGCTGGCCGGGACCGCCGAACTCGACGTCGCCCTCGGTGAGACCGATCTCCTCGTCAATACGCTGCCGCACACGGCGGAGACGGTCGGCTTGCTCGATGCGGCCCGTCTCGCCCGGCTGAAGCGACAGGCCGTGGTTTGCAACGTGGGCCGCGGATCCGCGCTCGACGAAGAGGCGCTGGTCGCGCTGCTCGATGCCGGCCACCTTGCCGGTGCGGTGCTGGACGTCACGGCGATCGAGCCGTTGCCGGCTGCGAGCCCGCTGTGGCGCCACCCGAAAGTCCTGCTGACCCAGCACACGGGCGGTCGTTTCCCCGGGGAAATCGACCGGAAGCTCGACGTGTTTCTGGACAACTTCGAGCGATTCATCGGCGGCGCACCGCTCCGGCATCCGGTCGACTGCGCGCGCGGTTATTGATTCCGGCGCGGCGCCGCGCGGGCGGCGGGTTGCCGGGTGAGATTCGCGTTGCGCGGGCGGGCGGCGGACCGTGTGCTCGCGCGGATATGGCCAAGCCTTCCCATGCCACGTGGGGCGGTCGGTTCACTGCCGGCCCCGCCGAGTTGATGCTGAAGTTCAGCGAGTCCGTGTCGTTTGACCGCCGGCTCGCGCCGTTCGACATCGCCGGCAGCAAGGCGCACTCGGCGATGCTTGCGCACGTGGGACTCATCACGAAACAGGAGCGCGATGCGATCCATGCGGGGCTCGATGCGATCCTGGCTGAGATCGAGGCCGGAAAGTTTACCTGGGAGACGAAGCTCGAGGATGTGCACATGAACATCGAGCAGGCGCTGACCAAGCGGGTGCCGGCGGCGGCCAAGCTGCACACGGCGCGGAGCCGGAACGACCAGATCGCGACGGACATGCGGCTCTTCTTCAAACACGCGTGCGGCGTGGTGCAGGCGAAGATCCTCGGCGCCGAGCGGGCGCTGCTCGCGGTGGCGGAGGCGAACCGCGATGTGCTCATCCCCGGCTACACGCACCTGCAACGCGCGCAGCCCGTGTTTCTCACGCATCATCTTTTTGCCTGGCTCGAGATGCTGGAGCGCGACCGCGTGCGGTTCGGCGAGGTCGCGGCGCATGCGAACTGGTGCCCGCTCGGCTCGGGCGCAATTGCGGGCACGACGCTGCCGATCGACCGCGAGTTCACCGCGAAGGCACTGGGCTTTGTCGATGCGAAGGGCCGGCCGCAGGTGACCCAGAACTCGATGGACACGGTGGCGGACCGCGACCTCTTCATCGAGTTTGCGGCGGCCGGGGCGATGCTCGGCGTGCATCTCTCGCGCATCGCCGAGGACCTGATCCTGTGGATGAGCACGGAGTTCAAGTTCGTGGAGCTGCCGGATGCGTTCTGCACGGGCTCGTCGCTGATGCCGCAGAAAAAGAATCCGGATTCGTGCGAGCTGATGCGCGGCAAGGCGGCCCGGCTGCAGGGCAACCTGCAGACGCTGCTCACCCTCGCGAAGGGCCTGCCGCTGACCTACAACCGCGACCTGCAGGAGGACAAACCGCCGGTGTTCGACACCTTCGATCAGGCGTCATTGTGCGCCGATGTGCTGGCGGGCACGATCGCGGGCCTGACGGTGAACCGCGAGCGCTGCGCCGCGGCGGTGCGCGATCCGGCGCTGCTGGCGACGGACCTGGCGGACTACCTCGTGCTCAAGGGCGTGCCGTTCCGCGATGCGCACCACGCGGTCGGCGCGGTCGTGCGTCTGGCGGAGAAGGCGAGCGTGGAACTCGATCAGCTCGCGACGACCGACGTGAAGCAGGTGCATCCGGCGTTCGAGGACGACTGGGTGGAGATTTTTGACCTGAAGCGGGCGATCGCAAAGCGCGAAGGCACCGGTATGCCGGGGCCGAAGCAGGTGGCGCGGCAGTTTGCCCGCTGGCGGAAGCTGCTGCGGTGAAGCGACGCGGGGCGAGAGGGAGCTGGTAACGCTGTGGCGCGTCGGGCACGACGCGCCCCGACGCGATGATTTTTCCCACGGCGAAATCCGACCCGACGCTCGCGCCGTTCCGGCCCGGATTGACGTTCGCGTTTTTCAACGCGCTCGCATGGCAGATCGGCATCGGCACGCCGATGGTGCTCTTCGCGGAGCAGCTTGGCGCGACGCCGTTCCAGGTCGCGCTGGCCTACTCGTTCGTCTTCGTGCTCACGCCGCTGCAGATTGTGTCGACCGCGCTGCTGCCGCGCTACGGCTTCAAGGCGCTGATGCTCGGCGGGTGGCGGACGCGGAGTTTCTTCCTCGGCGTCCCGGCGGTGCTGGCGGCGGTGATGATGACGGGGCAGCGGGAGCAGCCGTGGATGATCCAGGCGCTGATCTGGAGCGTGTTTCTGTTCTGCGTGTTCCGTTCGATCGGCGCGGCATCGGGGACCTCGTGGTTCTATGCGATCCTCCCGGAGGCGGTGCGGGGCCGGTATTTCGCGAGCGATCAGTTTGTCTCGGCGGTGGCCGGGGTGGCGACGCTGCTGGCGAGCGCGGCGCTGTTTGCCACGTTGCCGGTGTATCCGGCGTTGCTGGCGCAATACGGCATCGCGCTCGCGGGTTCGACCGTGAGCTATTACTCGTTGAAGCGGCTGCCCGACGCGGAGCGGCCGACCTCGATCAATCTGCGTTCCGTGCTGCGCGACACGCCCCGGCACCTGTTTCGTCCGTCGGCGTTCCGCACCTACGTCTGGCTCGCGGTGGCGTGTGCGGTGATCGCGACGCCGATCCCGCCGTTTGCGGCGTATTACCTCAAGGTCGGGCCGAAGCTCTCGACCGCGCAGATCATGCTGGCCGAAGTGCTGCGCTACAGCGGGGTGATCGTGGCGGCGTGGTTCATCCGGCGGAAGATCGACCGGACGGGCGCCAAGCCCTTCTTCGCCGTGGCGATGGTGCTGTATGGGGTCGTGGGCGGCTACTGGTGGCTCTTTCTCGAAAACGGCTTCGGCGGACTGCCGGGAGTTTTCGCCGCGTATTTCCTGCTCGGGCTCGGCGTGGCGACGTGGGCGATCGCGAATCTGAACTACCTGCCGCGCGTCACGGGGGCCGAGGATCGGACGCTCGAGGTCTCGATCCACGGCGCGGTGACGGCGTTTCTCGGCGGCTTGTCGCCGACGATCTGGGGGCTGTTCCTGAAAGACGGCGAGGCCGGCTCGCGCGCGATCGATGTGGAGGTCTTCCAGTGGTTTTTCCTGACGGTGGTCGGCGGGGCGGTGGCCCTGCTGCCGTTCTTCCTGCGGCTGCCGGAGAATCGGGACGAGAAGGTCGAGCCGCTGATGATCGGCGGGGCGATCCTGCGGCCGCTGCGCGCGGCGACGGCGCTGGTCAACCTGATCGACCTGCGGGGGCTCGAGCGGCGGCGTGGCGGCCGCGAGCGGAAGTCGGAGTAGTGGCGGCGCGTGCCGGCGGCCGGCGCGGTGCACGGCTGTGTTGACGGCGGCGCCGGGAAACGGACCTACTGCGGGGCTGCATGGCCAAGGTGCGCATTCTTTCCGATCGGGTCGCGAATCAGATCGCCGCCGGCGAGGTGATCGAGCGCCCGGCCGCGGTGGTGAAGGAACTGGTGGAGAACGCGCTGGATGCCGGGGCGACGCGGATCGAGGTGGAGTTCCGGCACGGGGGGCGGGCGTTAATGCGGATCGAGGATAACGGGCATGGCATGTCGCGCGACGACGCGCTGCTCGCGCTGGAGCGTCATGCGACGAGCAAGATCGCGGAGGCCGCGGACCTGGACCGGTTGCGCAGCTACGGTTTCCGCGGCGAGGCGCTGCCGTCCATCGCGAGCGTGTCGCGGTTCCAGCTGCAGACGCGCGAAGCGGGCAGCGATGTGGGCACCGAGATCCTCGTGAACGGCGGGAAATTCGTGCACGTGCGCGACTGCGGGCGCCCGGTCGGGACGCGCATGGAGGTTTCGCATCTGTTCAACTCCGTGCCGGCGCGGCGGAAGTTTCTCAAGACGGACCAGACCGAGGCGGCGCACATCATCCACTGCGTGCGGCTCTATGCGCTGGCGTGCCCGCGGACGGCGTTCACGTTGATCGAGGACGGGCGCGTGATCTTCCGGTCGCCCGAATGCGCGACGCTTTTGGAGCGCGTGACGGAGATCTTCGGGCGGCAGATCGCGGAGGGGCTGTTGCCGATCGAGGTGGGGGAGGCGGACCTGCGGCTCTCGGGCCTCATCGGCAAACCGGGGGTGGGACGGGCGACGCGGCACGAGATGATTGTCTTCGTCAACGGCCGGCCGGTCGACAGCCGCACGCTGAACTACGCGCTGATCGAGAGCTACGCGGAGTCGCTGCCGAAGGGGCGGTATCCGCTGGCGTTCGTGTTTTTCGCATGCGATCCGGCGGTCGTCGACGTGAACGTGCATCCGGCGAAACGCGAGGTGCGCTTCCGCAGCGAGCCGCAGGTGCGCGGCTTCGTGATCCGTGCGGTGCTGCAGCGGCTCCGGGAGATTGCGGAGGGGGGATTGGGGATTGCGGATTTGGCGAAGGTGGAAGGTGCAGAGGTGAAACCGGAAGGCGGAGACCGGAAACCGGAGAGCGCGGCGGGTGGGGTGCAGAGTGCGGAGGCAGGGTCGGAGTTGGCGCAGAGCCGGGTCGGTGGGGCGGCGCCCGGGAATGTGATTCGCCGCAGTGATTTGCCGGCGCTGCGTGTGCCGGTGCCGGCGTCGCAGGTGTCAGCGGCTCAGTTGGCTCGACCCGTTCCGCAATCCGGACTCCGCAATCCGCAATCGCCCGCGACACCGCCGTCACCCGCGACGGCAGCTTCCCCGGCCTGGCGTTTCGTCGGGCTCGCGCATGGGAATTACGCGTTGTTCGAGACGGCCTCGGGCGTGGTGCTGCTCGACCGGCGGGCGGCGCACGAGCGCGTGTGGTTCGAGCGCCTGCGCGAGCAGTTCCGGGCGGGGCAGGTGCCGAGCCAGCGGCTGCTGCTGCCGGTGCCGGTCGAGTTGGACGCGATCGCATCGGCGCTGCTGCTGGATCGGCTGCCGTTCCTGCTGCGGCACGGTTTCGAGGTCGCGGAGTTCGGCCGGAATTTCTTCCGGGTGGAGGCGGTGCCCGGCTGGATGGAGCCGGCCGATGCGGAGCCGTTCCTGCGCGACCTGTTGGGGGCGTTTCGCGACGGGTCGATTCCCGACCGCGATACGGACCTCGCGCGGGACGAGCTGGCGCGGCTGGCGGTGACCAAGGCATTGCGGCTGCCCGAGACGGTGGCGGAGCCGGAGGTGAGGGCCCTGGTCGCGCAGCTGTTTGGCACGCGCTCGCCGCTGACGAGCCCTGCCGGGCGACCGACCTTCGTGGAGTTGAACCATGCCGAGCTGGCGCGGCGGTTTCAGAAATAAGCTACAACCCGCTCTCGCGCTGGCACGGTTCATTCTGTAGACCGTCCGACCTATCATCATGCCCAAAGCTGCCGACAAACGCGCGAGTGCGTCCCGTTCCGCCAAAAAGCCAGCTCCGGTCACCGCCGCGACCGCGGTTCCCGCCACGGCGGCTCCTTTCCCGCCCGAGCTGGGCAACATCCACCGCTCCAACGGCTCGACCGACACGCCCGTGGAGGTGATGCGGTCCCTGATCCAACGCCACCTCGTGTCGACCTTGGCGCGGCATACCGGCTCCGCGACGCCCCGCGACTGGTGGGTGGCGACCGTGCTCGCGGTCCGCGATACGATCCACGAGCGGATGATCGCGACGCAGTCGGTGCACAATCAGCAGAACGTCCGCCGGGTCTATTACTTCTCGCTCGAATACCTGATGGGCCGGCTTTTCGGCAACAACCTGCTCGCGACCGGGCTCTACGATACCGCGCGGCAGGCGCTCGATTCGCTGGGCTTGGATTTCGAGTCGATCCGTGACTCCGAAGTCGACATGGGCCTCGGCAACGGCGGCCTCGGCCGGCTCGCGGCGTGTTTCCTCGATTCGCTCGCGACGCTCGATTACCCGGCGCTGGGCTACGGCATCTATTACGAGTTCGGTCTGTTCAAGCAGATGTTCGTCAACGGGCATCAGGTCGAACATCCGGACAACTGGATCCTCTTCGGCGACCCGTGGGAGATCGTGCGGCCGGAATACACGCAGCAGGTGCGGCTCTACGGCCGGGTGGAAAACGTGTTCGATGACCGTGGCAACTACCGCCCGCGCTGGGTCGACACCAAGACGATCCTCGGCGTGCCGCACGACATCCCGATCGCGGGTTACGGCACCAAGACGGTCAACCTGCTCCGGCTCTGGGCTTCCAAGGCGACGGAGGACTTCGATCTGGCGGCCTTCAACAGCGGCGGCTACGTCGAGGCCGTGCGCGAGAAGGCGGTCGGCGAGACCGTCTCGAAGGTGCTTTATCCGAACGACAAGACGGAGAACGGCAAGGAGCTGCGCCTCGTGCAGCAGTATTTCTTCGTCGCGTGCTCGCTGCGCGACATCATCCGCCGCCACTTCCGCATCGCCGGCAATTCGTGGGACAATTTCTCCGGCAAGGTCGCGGTGCAGCTCAACGACACGCACCCGGCGATCGCCGTCGTCGAGCTGATGCGCATCCTCGTCGACGAGCACGACCTGAGCTGGGACGCCGCGTGGCAGATCGTGACGCGGACGTTCGCCTACACGAACCACACCCTGCTGCCCGAGGCGCTCGAGAAGTGGGGCGTGCCGCTCTTCGAGCGCGTGCTGCCGCGGCATCTCCAGATCATCTACGAGATCAACCAGGGGCTGATGCAGGCGGTCGAGCGGGCATGGCCGGGCGACAACGACAAGAAACGCGTGTGTTCGCTGATCGAGGAGAACGGCGGCAAAATGGTCCGCATGGCCAATCTCGCCGTGGCCGGTTCCCACACGGTGAACGGCGTGGCGGCGCTGCACACGGCGCTGCTGAAAAAGTATCTCTTCCCCGAGTTCGACGCGCTGTATCCGGGCAAATTCCAGAACAAGACCAACGGCATCACGCCGCGCCGCTGGCTGCTGAAGGCCAATCCGCGGCTCTCCGCGCTGATCACCCAGCGGCTCGGGTCGGTAGCGTGGGCCCGCGATCTGGATCTGCTCCGCCAGCTCGAGCGCCACGCCGACGATCCCGCGTTTCAGCGCGAGTTCATGGCGATCAAGCGCGCCAACAAGGCCGAGCTCGCGGCCGTCATCAGGACGGAGTGCGGCGTCGAGGTCTCGCCTGATGCGCTGTTCGACGTGCAGATCAAGCGCCTGCACGAATACAAGCGGCAGCATCTGAATCTGCTCCACATCCTGGCGCTCTATCGCCGCCTGCTGCAGCAGCCGGACCTCGACATCGTGCCCCGCGTGTTCGTCTTCGCCGCCAAGGCGGCCCCCGGCTACGATCTCGCGAAGAACATCATCCGCGCGATCAACGTCATCGGCGCGCGTATCAATACCGACGCCCGCCTGAAGGGAAAACTCAAGGTCGCGTTCCTGCCGAACTACCGCGTGTCGCTGGCCGAGAAGATCATCCCGGCGGCGGATCTGTCGGAGCAGATCTCCACCGCAGGCAAGGAGGCGTCCGGCACGGGCAACATGAAGCTCGCGCTCAACGGCGCGCTCACCATCGGCACCCTCGACGGCGCCAACGTCGAGATCAAGGAGGAGGTCGGGGACGACAATATCTTCATCTTCGGTCTCACCGTGGAGGAAGTGGAGGCCCTGAAGGCCCGCGGCTACAATCCGTGGGATTACTACAACCACGACGAGGAGTTGCGCGCGATCATCGACTGGCTGGGCAGCGATTACTTCACGCCGCAGGAGCACGGTGCCTTCAGCCAGGTGCACGGCAGTCTCATGCACGGCGGCGACCCTTATCTCGTGCTCGCGGATTTCCGCTCCTACAGCGACAGCCACGCGCGCGTCGACGCCGCGTATCGGAATCCCGCGCAGTGGGCCCGCATGGCGATTCTGAACACGGCCCGGGTCGGCAAGTTCTCGAGTGACCGGACGATCCGCGAATACGCGGAGCAGATCTGGCGCGTGCCGTCCGTGCCGGTGCGCTGATCCGGCAGCCGTCCGGTGCCCGGTGCCGGACGGCGTTTCGGTCGCGCGATTCGCAAGTTCGCCGCGGCGGGCAATGGTTTCGGGCATGGCGTGGATGCGGCTGGCGGTTCTTCTCTCGGCGCCCCTGCTCTTGGCGTGCCTCCCGGCGCGCGCGGCGGACGGCGCCGAGCCGGCGCCCCGGTGGCGCATCCCGCCCGTCGTCGGGGAAATCGGCGGCGATCTTCAGCCCTTGGCGTGGCCGGGCGCGCCGAAGCTGACGTGGCAGGTTGCGGCCTCACGCGCGGAGGGCGGTATCCGGGTGCTTGGGTTCACGGCGCGGAGTGCGGGCTCCGAGTTGCGCGGCGAACTTCGCCTCGATGCCGCGGGTGACGGCGAGTGGCGGCTCGCCGAAAGTCGCCTCGACCTCGCGGAATGGTCGGCGGGACTGCCGGCGTGGCTGGGCGAGAGTTTTGCCGGCCTCGAACTCGGGGGCGTCGTGACGTGCCACGGCGAGGGCACGCTGCGCCGCGGTGAGTGGAGCGGTCGGGCGCGCATCGTGTGGCGCGACGGACGGTTGGCACACGCGGCGCGGGCGTGGCGCGTGGAGGGCGTGGAACTCGCGCTCGCCGTGGCGGATCTCCGCAAGTGGCGGACGGAACCGGGGCAGACGCTGCGCTGGAGTAGCGGGGAATTTGCGACGCATCCGTTTGGGCGCGGCGTGGTGGTATTTGCGCTCGCCGCGGAGACGGTGGCGGTGGACGAGGCGTCGGTGGCGGCGTTTGGCGGCGAACTGGTGTTGGCGCCGTTCGCCCTTTCGCTCCGGGCGCCGCAGGCGGCGGTGATTGCCCGCGTGGTTGGGCTCGACGTCGCGCATCTGGTCCGCCTGCTCCCGTCGGTGCTGACGGGGGCGCGGGGTCGGGTCGACGGTTCGGTGGCGCTGCAGGTCTCGGGCGAGGGCGTGCGCGTCGGCCGCGGCTCGCTGGCGTTGCGCCCGGGCGAGCAGGCGGAGCTGCGGCTCGCGCCGCGTCCGGGGCTCCTCACGGATAACCTGCCGGCGACGGTCCTGCGGGTTTATCCGGGCTTGCCGCGGATCGAGCGCGGGGAGGTGCCGATCCGGGCGGAAAGCCTCGAGGTGACGTTTTCGCCGCAGGGTGATGCGGAGGGGCGGACGGCGGCGCTGAGAATTCTCGGTGGTCCGGTCGATCCGGCGTTGCGGGCGCCCATCGATCTCAACGTGAACATCCGCGGCCCGCTCGACCCGCTCATCCGGTTGGGGACTCACCCGCAGCTTACGTTTGGCGGGGAAAAGAGGTGAATCTTTGTTTGAGAACCCGCGTCTGACGGGCATCGTTTCGCCACCACGATGAACGGGCCCCTGCTACGCCTTTCCTGCGCTGTCTGCGGTCTTGCCGCGGCGGGATGCGTGAGCGTCAAGACGCAGCCGCTCGAGGTGAAGCCGATCCACATCACGGTGGACGTGAACGTGAAGGTCGACCGCGCGCTGGACGATTTCTTCGGCGACCTCGATCGGAAGTCGGCCACGCTCAACGTGCCCAAATTCTGAACGATGAACCCTGCGACTTTTTTCCGGATGGCGGCGTTGCTGGTGGCGTTGGCGACCGGCCCGGCGTTGGTCGTGGCGCAGGACGGCGCGGCGGTGAAGGCGCGGATGGAGCAGCGGCAGTCGGCGATCGATGCCCTCAAGGATCGGGGTATCGCGGGGGAGAACAATCGCGGCTTTCTCGAAGTCCGCGGGGCGGCCAATCCGGCGGAGCAGAAGACGATTTCCGACGAAAATGCGGACCGACGGGAGGCGTATGCGATCATCGCAGCGCAGACCGGGAGCGAGCTCGACGCGGTGGCGCGTCGCCGCGCGCAGCAGATCGCGATCGCGAGCAAGCGGGGCGTGTGGGTCCAGAACGCGGGCGGCGAGTGGCGGAAGAAGTGAGCGGGACGGCGCACGCGGTCCGTTATCGGTCGCGGGCGGGGTGGGGAAGAGCGCAGCGCGCGGACAGGGAGTAAGGTGTCGGCGCGCGCGGATCGGACTTTAGGCAAAATTTGCCGAGGCCGGTCGGGCGGCGTAGCCGGTGGGATGTTTTTACCGGAAAATTTCCGGTGCGGCTTGTTTAAACCACGGGACAACAGGCGTTAGCATGGGCTGAGGGGGCGGTGGCACCACCGGTGCTAAATCGTGGGTCCGCTCATGGCCGACCACGAACAAGACCAAAAAACCGAACAGCCGACCGAGAAGCGGCTTTCGGAGGCGATGGATCGTGGTCAGTTCGCCAAGTCCCACGAACTCTCCGTTCTGTTTCCGATCGCGGCGGTGATCGGGGTGATGACCCTGACTGCCCCTGCGGCATCGCGGGAGCTCGCCGAGTATTCGGTCGGGATATTCACGCGGTTCACCGCGATGTCGATCGACCGCGACACCGTGATGGTCCCGTTGACCGAGGCGATGCGGGTGTTTGCGCACGTGCTGGCGCCGCTGCTGGTCGCGGTCCTGGTCGCGGTGGTGATTTCGAGCGGAGTGCAGAGCGGCTGGCGGCTCTCGCCCAAGGCGGTCGGCTTCAAGCTGGAGAATCTGAACCCCGTCAACGGCTTCGGGCGCGTGTTCTCCAAGGCGGTCTTTGCCCGCAGCGGCATCGACATCCTGAAACTCATCGCCATCGGCTCGGCGCTCTACCTGGGCGCGCGCGGGCTGATGTTCGACCCGCTTTTCACCGCGCCCGTCGAGGCGGCCTACCTGGGGCAGTTCCTCAACCACGCCACGATCGTGTTTTTCAGCCGGCTGCTGCTCGCGCTCGGCATCGTCGCGGCAATCAGCTACGCTTACGAGAAGTTCAAGACCTCGCGGGAGATGATGATGACGCGCGAGGAGGTGCGGGAGGAGCGCAGGCAGTCGGAAGGCGACATGCACACCAAGGCCGCGATGCGCCGCATGGCGCGCCGGCTGATGCAGAAACAGATGCTCTCCGCGGTGAAGACGGCGGATGTCGTCGTCACAAACCCCACGCACTTCGCCGTCGCCTTGAAATATGAGCGCGGCGTGGATCAGGCGCCCGTCGTGCTCGCGAAGGGCGAGAATCGTTTCGCGCAGCGCATCAAGGCGCTCGCCGCCGAAAACGGCGTGCCGATGGTCGAGAACAAGCCCGTGGCCCGCCTGCTCTTCGCGATGGGCAAAGTCGGCGAGGCCATCCCCGCCGAACTCTACCAGGCCGTCGCCGGCATCCTCGCGGTCGTCTACCGCACGCACCGCTACTACTTCCACCGCCTCAAGGCCCGGCGCATGGAGGCCGCGCAGTCCGCATGACCGCCGTGGCGCCCAATCCCCTCACCGCGCTGCTGAAGCGCGCCGACCTGATCTTCACGGGCGGCCTTTTCATCACCGTCCTGCTGCTGATCCTGCCGATCCCGGCGCTGCTGCTCGATACCTTCCTCGCGCTCAACATCGGGCTCTCGCTGCTCGTCCTGCTCGCGATCGTCTACGTGAAGGATCCGCCGGAGTTCTCGAGTTTCCCGACGCTCCTCCTCGCGCTGACCCTCTTCCGCCTCGCGCTCAACATCAGCACGACGCGGCAGGTGCTGGTGAACGGCTACGCCGGCGAGGTCATCGAGGCCTTCGGCCACTTCGTGATCCGCGGCAACTACATCGTCGGTGCCGTCGTGTTCCTGATTCTCGTGGTGATCAACTTCGTCGTCATCACCAAGGGCGCCGGCCGTATCGCCGAGGTGAGCGCGCGCTTCACGCTCGATGCGCTGCCCGGCAAACAGATGGCCATCGATGCCGAGCTGAACGCCGGCATCATCGACGAAGTCACCGCGACGTCCCGCCGCGTGAAGGTGCAGAAGGAGGCCGACTTCTACGGCGCGATGGACGGAGCCTCCAAGTTCGTCCGCGGCGATGCGATCGCGGGCATCATCATCACGCTCGTCAACATCATCGGCGGCTTCGCCATCGGCGTGCTGCAGATGGGCATGTCGCTCGGCGAATCCCTGCAGAAATTCACGCTCCTCTCCATCGGTGACGGTCTCGTCTCCCAGATTCCCGCCCTGATCCTCTCCATCGGCGCCGGTCTCCTCGTCACCCGTGCCTCCGACAACCAGAACCTCGGCACGCAGCTGGCCGGCCAGCTCACGCGTTACCCGCGCGCGATCAAGATCACCGCCGGCATGCTCGCCGCCTTCGGCCTCATGCCCGGCATGCCCATGCTGCCGTTCTTCATGCTCGCCGGCATGGCCGCGTTTATCGGCCGGATCATCACCGAGCAGGAAGGCGCGGCGGAAACAAACCGTGCCACCGCCGGGACGGCACCGACGAAGGGCCCCGGCGGCAAGGGCAAGCCGGGCGAGGCGCCCGCCGCTCCGGCGCCGGCGACGGCGGGCGGTTCGCCCGAGGACGTCCGCAAGCTCATCGAGGTCGACGTCTTTGCGATCGAGATCGGCTACGGCCTGCTCGGCCTCGCCGACGCCAAGACCGGCGGCGAATTGCTTGGCCGCGTCACCGGCGTGCGCAAGTCGCTCGCCCGCGAGAAGGGCATCGTCGTCCCGCCGATCTCGGTGCGCGACAACCTCGAGCTCGATCCCAACGAATACCGCTTCCTCCTGCGCGGCAAACCCGTCGCCCGCGGCCAGCTCATGACCGGCCGCTGGCTCGCGATGAACGTCTCCGGCAGCAAGGTCCGCCTCAAGGGCGTGCCCACCCGCGAGCCGGTGTTCAACCTCGAGGCGACCTGGATCGACGAGACCGAGAAGAAGACGGCCGAGCTCAACGGCTTCACCGTCGTGGATCCGGCTTCCGTGCTCATCACGCACCTCTCCGAAACGCTCAAGGGGCACGCCCATCACCTGCTCGGCCGCCAGGAAGTCCAGGCGATCGTCGATCACCTCAAGCAATCCCAGCCGGCCCTCATCGCCGAACTCCTGCCCGACCTCGTGAGCCTCGGCATCATCCAGCGCGTGCTGCAGAACCTGCTGCGCGAGAACGTGCCGATCCTGAATCAGCCGCTGATTCTGGAAGGCATCGCCGACTTCGCCCCGCTTTCGAAGAATCCCGACGACCTCAGCGAACTCGTCCGCCGCCGCCTCGGGCTGTATTTTGTCCCCGAATACGAGGTGCGCCCGGGCGTCGTCCGCGCCGTCACCCTCGACCCGCGGCTGGAACAGTGGCTGGCGTCGAAGATCCAGCGCTCGCCCACGGAGGTCGGCCTCGCGCTCGATCCCATGACGGGCCGCCACCTGCTCGAGCAACTCACGAAACACACCGCCGACATGATTCAGCAGGGTCAACCGGCCGTGGTCGTGGTCTCCGCCGAGATCCGCCTGCCGCTGCGTCGCTTCTTCGAGTCGTCCTTCCCCCGCATGTCGGTGTTTGCCTACCAGGAGCTGCCGGCCGCCACCGAGATCGAAAACGCCGGCATCGTCACCACGCCGCCGCACCTCGCGCGGAACGACGTGCCGCTCAAAGCCGCCGCCTAAGCCATGGCCGCCGAATCCTCACCCGTCGCCCCCGGCATCTACCGGTTCACCGTCCGCTCGACCGAGCAGGCCGTGACGCTCATCCGCGAGCGCCTCGGCGTCCATGCCCGGGTCGTCGGGGTGCGCGCAGTGCCGGAGTCCGGCTGGCGCCGGATGCTCGGCGGCACGCGTCTCGAGGTCACCGCGCAGGTCGACCCGGCTCCCGGAGCCGCGGCGTCCTCGTTCGTCGCCCGCTCGAGCGAGCCGGCGGAGCCGGCCGACGACGCCGCCGCGGACGACGAGCTGAATCCGGCAGCCGAAGGCTCCGCGCGCCGCGAACCGGCCCGTGAGCGTCCGCTGGTCCGTCGCGGCCTGGAGCCGCTGCCGCCGTCGCTCGGCCTCGCCGGGTTGCTGCGCCGCTCGGGCATCACCGAGACCGCGTTGTCGCGCATCCAGGCCGGCCCGAACTGGCCCGAGCTGAGCGCACTGCCGCTGCACCGCGCGCTGGCCGAGACGTCGCGCCTTTTGCGTTCGCAGGCCGAGGCACGCGTGTCCCGCCCGCCGATCTCGCGCGCCGCGTTCATCGGCTCGCCCGGCGTGGGCCGCACCACCGCACTCTGCAAGTGGCTCGCGCAGGAAGTCTTTCGCCGCGCGCGCACCGGCCACGTGGTCAGCGTCGAGTTCGACCGGCCCAATCCCCTCGGCCCGCTGCCCGTGTTTGCCGAGGCGCTCGGTGTGCCGCTGGCACACTTCCCGTGTGAGACGCAGCCCGCCGTGCCCGGTGGTTTCGCCTATCTCGACCTGCCCGCGCTCTCGCCGCGGCGTCCGCAGGAGAACCGCCGCATCGCCGCTTTTCTCGATGCCGAGCGCATCGGGGAGCGCGTGCTCGTGCTCAACGCCGCCTACGACCGCCAGGCGTTGCACGATGCGTATGCCGCCGGACGCGATGTCGGGGCCACGCACCTCGTTTTCACCCACCTCGATGAGGTCGCACAGTGGGGCAAGCTCTGGGATTTCCTCTTCGACGAGGCGATCGACCCGCTGTTCCTCTCCACCGGCCCGTCGCTCACCGGCGACTGCGAGGAAGACGTCTCGGGCGCGATCGTGCGCCGGACGCTGCCGGACAACGAACCCTGATTCCGCGTCGCCATGAAATTCGTCTTTCTCGCCGGCGGGTTCGCCGGATTCCTGATCGCCGGAGGCGGCAGCCTCTGGGCCGGACACCAGCCGGACCGCGCGCTCTTCGACGCGGCGGTCGGGTGCCTCGCCGGCGCTCTCCTCTTCCGGTGGTTCTGGACCGTCCTCGTGGGCGGGATCCGCGAGACGATTCTCGCCCGCCAGGCCGTCGCCGCCGCGGCGGCCGCCACCGCCGCCGCCGCCAATCCGCAGAAACAGAAGTAAACCCCCTTTAACGTCTCCACCACATGAATACAGCCACCGCTACTGCCCCTGGCATGGATGCAACGCCCGTCGCCGCCTGGCGCGCGTATCAGGGAGTGTCGCCGGCCTCCGTCGACGAGAAGGATCTCATCGAACGGTTTCTGCCCCTCGTCCGCAACGTTGTGGATCGCATCAAACTCAACATCCCGGCGCACGTCGACGCCGACGATCTCTACAGCGTCGGCGTCACCGGCCTGATCGCCGCCGTGCGCAAGTTCGACCCCAACCAGGGCAGCACGTTCGCGAGCTACGCCGCGATGCGCATCCGCGGCGCGATTCTCGACGAGCTGCGGCGCATGGACTGGTGCCCGCGCCGCGCCCGCGCCCGCTCGCGCAAGCTCAAGAACGCCATCAACGACGTCGAGCAGAAGCTCGGGCGCGCCGCGACCGACGCCGAGATCTGCACCGCGCTCAATCTGGACCCGCGCGAATACGAGAAGTGGGTCGAGGAGGCCAAGCCGGTCACGTTCATCGCGATCGACCAGAACGCCGACAGCGAGGACGGCGACGGGGCTTCGCTCCACGAACTGCTGGCCGACGAGACCGATCGGACGGGGCGCGATAACCTCGAAAAGGCCGAGCTCCTCCAACTTCTCACTCAACGAATCGCCGAGTTGCCCGATATACCGAAGAAGATACTTGCGATGTATTACTTCGAAAACATGCGGCTGGCGGAAATCGCGGCGGTCTTCGGCCTGACCGAATCGCGCATCTGCCAGATTCATGCCCAGACCATCCTCGGTCTGCGCGCGTGGCTGCAGCGGATGAAGGAGAAATAAGCCGGTGATGAACCGTCTCGCATCAGGCAGCCGCGGGGGTCGGGTCTCCGATCCGTTGGAGCAGCGCCGGGCCTCCGCCGCCCGGCGCCCGCTGGTGCCATGCTGATCATCATCGGAGCAGTCATCGTTCTCGCGTCGACCCTCGGGGGATTCATCCTGGCCGGGGGCAATCCGTTGGTGCTGCTGCACGTCTCGGAGTTCGTGGTCATCCTCGGGGTCGCGGCCGGCGTGCTCGTGATTGCCAGCCCCGGCCACGTGCTGAAGGAGATCGTGCACAAGGTGCAGGGCTGCCTCGCGGGCAAGACCGCGGGCGAGAAGGAGTTCATCGATCTGCTCAAGCTCCTCTACGAGATTTTCATGGTCGGCCGCCGCAACGGCCTGATCGCCCTCGAGGAACACATCATGGATCCGAAGAAGAGCGCCATCTTCCAGCGGTATCCCTCCATCCTCAATCACCACGAACGGCTCGAGTTCATCTGCAACGGCCTGAAGCCCGTTATCGACGGCAAGATCAAGCCCGACCAGCTCGAGGATCTCATGAGCGCGGAGCTCGATGCGAAGTCCGCCGAGGCGGAGCATCCCGTGCACGTGCTCCAGCTCGTCGGCGACTCGCTGCCCGGCATCGGCATCGTCGCGGCGGTGCTCGGCATCATCAATACGATGGCCGCGATCTCGGAGGGCCCCGAGGCGGTCGGCCAGAAGGTCGCGGCGGCGCTCACGGGCACGCTCCTCGGCATCTTCGTCGCCTACGGTTTCATCAACCCGCTCGCGAATCGCGTGAAGTTCAACAACGCCGCCGACGAGCAGTTCCTGAAATGCATCATGCAGGCCGTCGCCGGCTTCGCCAAGGGCCTTGCCCCGTTGACCGCCGTCGAAGTCGCCCGCCGCTCCCTCGACAGCAACGTGCAGCCCGGTGCCTCGGAGCTCGAGAACACGCTGAAGGCGATGGCGCCGGCGAAGTAGCGCCATGGCGAAAAAAGGCTCAGCTCATCACGGCGGCGCCTGGAAGGTCGCCTATGCCGATTTCGTCACCGCGATGATGGCGCTGTTCATGGTGCTGTGGATTTCCGCCCAGGATAAGGAGATCCTCATCGCCACCTCGCAGTATTTTCAAAACCCGTTCCGCTCCCCGATGGACGCCACCTCGGGCGTGCTGCCGTTCAACAGCAACAAATCGACGCAGAGCGAGGGCAAGGAGCAGGGCTCCGAGAAAAACCAGCCGGACCGCAACAAGCAGATCCAGCTGACGTTTCTGAACTCCGTCGCGGCGGATTTCTACCGGCTCCTGCACCTCGACCAGAATCTCGAGGGCAAACCGATCGACATCCAGGTCACGACCGACGGCCTGCGGGTGACGCTCTTCGACCGCGCGAAGCGGCCGCTGTTTGCGAACGGATCCACCGAGCTGACCGAGTGGGGCCGCTTCATCCTGCAGAACCTCGCGTGGACGATCGACCGCCACAAATTCCGCGTGACCATCGACGGCCACGCTCATCGCGCGCTGCCGGCTCCCGCCAAGACCGCGCCGCCCGGCGCGGCGGCCGCCCCCATCGACGACGCCGGGGCCGGCGGCTACGGCATCTGGGAACTTTCCGCCGACCGGGCCAATGCCGCGCGCCGCGCCCTGGTGCATTATGCCCTGGATCCCGCGTTGATCGAGCGGGTGACCGGCTACGCCAACACCCGCCCGCTCTCCGACGAGGCGGCCGATGCGGAAGCGCAGGAGCGGATCACGCTCAATCTCACTCTCACGGTCGGGAATCGATTCCGGGACAACAAGCTGGTCGACAAATCCATCCCGGTCTCGCCGCCGCCCAAAGCCGAACCATGAAGCCGTTTCTCCAGGGCAAGAAGTCGCTCTCCATCGAGCCGCTGCGGGCGGTCTCATCCGCCGCGGCCGCACCGGGCCGGCGGCCGGAGTCCGCCACGCCTGCCCAGGGGCCGCAGGCCGCGGGCGCCCACGGACGCCACGGCAACGGCGCCGGCGGCAACGCCCATGTGGACGTGGTCAAGGAAGGCGACAAGGTCGTCCGGCTCGTCGTCACCTGCGCGTGCGGCGAGCGCGTGGAGATCGAGTGCCTGTATTCGGCAGGGCGCTGAGCGCATTCGCGCCGGGACGCACGGGCGACCGGCCGCGGCCGGGGCAGGGCAGGGGAGACCCGGCGCGGCAAATCCTGCCTAGCCGGTTTCCGGAGCGCGGCGGTGCGTTCGACCGCGGGAGACTTTAGGATTTTCGTGATTTTTAGTCCGCTGTGCACCAGTGGGTTGCGCAGTGTTTGGTGGGCGAGGCATGGCGTTGGCTTAACTGGCCGCATCCATGAACATCGGACTCTACCAAAGTGCCTCGGCTCTCTCGGCCCTCGAGCGTTGGCAGGATTCCGTTTCCCAGAACATCACCTCGAGCCAGACGGCCGGCTACCGCAAGCGGACGATCAATTTCTCCGCCCAGAACGCCGGCTCCCTGCACATCGATCCGCGCTCCAAGGTCGGCGCCGACGCCGCGATGCCGGTGACGTTCCCCAAGGTGAATACCGGGATCAATTTCGTCACGGGTGAGACGCAGCCCACCCGCCGCGAACTCGATGTCGCGATCCAGGGCGACGGGTTCTTCGAGATCCAGATGGAGGACGGCACCAAGGTCTACACCCGCAGCGGCGAGTTCCGCATGCGCACCGACCGCGTGCTCGTCACCTCCAGCGGCCACGAGGTCCTGAGCGATGCCGGCGCGCCGATCAATCTCCTGCCCGGTGGCGGCACCGTCACGATCAACCAGGACGGCAGAATCTCGCAGGGCGAAACTCCCATCGGCCGGCTCTCCGTCCAACGCTTCGCCAATCCCGCCCAACTGATCCCGCTGGCCGGCGGCTATTTCATGGCGCCCAGCGGCGTCCAGACCGAGGCCGTCGATCAACCCGAGCTCCTGCAGGGCTACCTCGAGGGCAGCAACGTCACGCCGCTCCGCGAGATGGTCGACCTCGTCCTCATCTCCCGCGCCTACGAGGCCAACCAGAAGATCATCAACACGGTCGACCAGCAGATGCAGAAGGCGCTCGAAGCGCTCGGCTGATGTATCCGTGACGCCATGACTCTCCCCGACAGACAACCGCAATCACGACTGACTGGCCGAGCGCGCGTTGGGGGCGCGCCGGCCCCAGTCGCGCTCCGTCTCTTCGCCGTATGAATCTTTCCCTTTACTCGGCCGCCACCGGCATGGAGGCGCAGCAGCTGAACCTGAACACGATCGCCAACAACCTCGCGAACGTGAACACGCCCGGTTTTAAGCGCAGCAAGATCGAGTTTCAGGATCTGCTCTACCAGAAGCCCCGCGCGTCCGGCACCGATTCCGGCGGCGGCAATCTCGTCCCCACCGGCGTCGAGGTGGGCAACGGCTCCCGCGTCGCCGCCACGTCCAAGGTCTTCACCCAGGGCCAGCTCACCAACACCGGCGAGAAGCTCGACATCGCGATCCAGGGCGACGGCTTCTTCGAAGTGCAGCGGCCCGACGGCACGGTCGGTTTCACCCGCGCCGGCTCGTTCAAGCAGAACGCCCAGGGCCAGGTCGTGACCGTCGACGGTCTGCCCGTGCTCAGCGGCTTCCAGCCGATCCCGCCCGGTGCGAGCTCCGTCTCCGTCTCCGAGGACGGCATCGTCACCGTGCAGTCCGCCAACGGCACGCAGACCTTCGCGCTCACGCTCGCGCGCTTCGCCAATCCCGCCGGCCTGCGCAGCCTCGGTGGCAATCTTTACGAAGAGACCGCCGCCAGCGGCACGCCCGAAGTCGGCAAGCCGGGCGAGCAGGGCTTCGGCCGCACGATCCAGGGCTACGTCGAGGCCTCGAACGTCAACATCGTCGAGGAAATGGTGAACCTCATCGTCGCCCAGCGCGCCTACGAGATTAACTCCAAGTCGATCCAGACGTCGGACGAAATGCTCCAGAACGTCGCCAACATGAAGCGTTGATCGCCGCCATGTCCTTCCTCCGCCCCACTGTCGCCTCGCTCGTGCTCGCCCTCGGTGCCTCCGGCCCGGCCGCGCTGCCGGTGTCTGCCGAAGTGGCCGTCCGCTCCGCGACGTCGCCCGCCGCCGGATCGACCTTCGGCAAGGAACTGCTGGTCGCCGAGCTCACCCGCGCCGTCGCCGCGCAGTATTCCCTCGAGGGTGAACTCCAGCTGGAGCTGATCCGCGTGTGGACGCCCCCGGCCCGCAGCGCCTCCGCGTGGGACCTGCAGGTGCTCGAGTTTCCCAACGCCCCCGCTTCCTCGATGATGCTCCGCTGCCGCCTCTCCGGCGATGGCGCCGTTGTCCTCGAGACGACCGTCGTGGTCCGCGCGCAACTCTGGCGCGATGCCTGGTCGGCCCGCCAGCCGGTCGCCGGCGGCGCCGCTTTCGACGCCTCCGTGCTCGAGGTCCGCCGCATCGATGCGCTCCGCGACCGCGAGGCCCTGCCCGCCTCGGTCGGCGACCGGGGCTATATCTTCGCCCGCGCCGTCGCTGCCGGCCGCCTGCTCACCTGGCGCGATGTCGCCCGCCGGCCGCTCGTCCGCAAGGGCGACTTCGTCGAGGTCTCCGCGGTCGACGGCCAGCTCGCCGTGACGATGAAGGCCCTCGCCATGCAGAGTGGGGCGCAGGGCGAGACCGTCACCATCCGCAATCCCGAATCGCGCAAGGATTTCTCCGCCCTCGTGGTCGACGAGAACCGCGTGCAGGTCCGCTTCTGATCCGATGATCTCCGCCCTTTCCCGTTCTTCCCTGCTCGGTCTCGCGGCCCTCGTCGTCGCCGCGCCGCTCTCCGCGCAATCCCTGTGGCCCGCCCAGCAGCCGACCCGCAGCATGTTCGCTGACCGCAAGGCCGCCACCAAGGGCGACCTGCTCACCATCGTCGTCGCCGAGTCCGCTGTCGCGCAGAGCTCCCAGAGCAAGAAATCCACCCGCGAGTCCACGCTGCAGGATGCGATCACCCGCTTCATCTATCCCAGCCTCGGCGCCCACAAGGGCCAGCTCCCCGGCATGGGCGCGACCGGTTCCGCGGAGTTCTCGGGCGGGGGCGATGTCAGCAACTCGCAGAGCCTCTCCGCCCGCGCCGCCGTGCTCGTCATCGATGTCCTGCCCAACGGCAATCTCGTGATCGAGGGCGTGCGCGTCGTCACCTTCTCCGGCGAGACCCAGTATGTCGTCCTGCGCGGCATCGTGCGCCCCGAGGATATCGCCCGCGATAACAGCGTCGTCTCCACCAACGTCGCCGATGCCCGCATCGAGTTCCACGCCGAAGGCGCGCTCTCCGAGGCGCAGAAGCGCGGCTGGCTGGCCAAGGCCTACGAGAAACTGCGCCCGTTCTGACCCGCCCGGCGCCCCGTCCGGGCCGCCCCCAGGAATCTTCCGAACATGACGTTCACCTCTGCCAACTCCGCCTCCGCCTCGCTCCGGCCGCTCCTCGCCGCCGCGCTGCGGACGGGTTTCCGCCGCGCCGCCCTCCGGCTGCTCGCCGTTGCCGGGCTCGCGACCTGCGCGCACGCCTCCCGCGTCAAGGATCTCACCCTCGTCGAGGGCGGCCGCGACAATCAGCTCGTCGGCTACGGCCTCGTGGTCGGGCTCGCCGGCGACGGCGACAGCAACGCCATCGCCACGCTCCGCAGCGTCTCGAATCTCCTCCAGCGCTACGGCCTCACGGTCAACGCCTCCGACATCAAGGCCAAGAACACCGCGGCCGTGATGATCACCGCCGAGATCGGCGCCTTCCTGAAACCCGGCGCGCGCATCGATGTGAACGTCGCCTCGATGGGCGATGCCAAGACCCTCCAGGGCGGCGTGCTCCTGCAGACGCCGCTTCTCGGGGCCGATGGCCGCGTCTACGCCGTCGCGCAGGGCCCCGTGGCGATCGGCGGCTTCCTCGGCGGCACCGGCGGTGCCGGCGGCGCCACCGTGCAGAAGAATCATCCGACCGTCGGCAACATCTCCAGCGGCGCGATCATCGAGCGCGAGGTGCCGGCCAATTTCGTGCAGGACAACGTCGTCCGCCTCCTCCTGCACAATCCCGACTTCACCTCCGCCGCGCGCATCGCCGAGGCGATCAATGGCAAGTGGGACGGCATCGCGAATCCGATCGATGCCGCGACCATCAGCGTCGCGATGCCCGCCGGCTTCCGCGGCCGCGACGTCGCCTTCATCGCCGAGCTCGGCCAGATCGAAGCGGCGCCCGACACGCTCGCCCGCATCGTCATCAACGAGCGCACCGGCACGATCGTCGCGACCTCGACCGTCCGCCTCTCGCAGGTCGCGATCGCGCACGGTTCGCTGACCATCACCGTCAGCTCCAACGTCGGCGTGAGCCAGCCGAATTCCTTCAACAACAGCGGCAAGACCACCGCGGTCCAGAGCACGCAAACGGACGTCAACGAGACAAAGGGTGGCTTCCAGATCATCAACGAGCCGCCCTCCATCGAGCGGCTCGCCGCCGCCCTCAACGCCCTCGGCGTCTCCACGCGCGAGATGATGGCCATCTTCCAATCGCTCAAACGCTCCGGCGCCCTCCAGGCCGAGCTCGTGATCAACTGATGAACACTTCCGGTATCTCCAGCATCGGTGGCGCAGCGGCCCGGCCCGACCCGGAGCGCCCGGTTGCCGCCCCGGCCCGCGCCGGCGCTTTCAATGCCGCCGCGCTCCGCCAGGCCGGACCCGCCGAACAGCGCCGCGCCGTCGCCGCGCAGTTCGAGGCCATCCTCGTCCGCCAGCTCATCGGCCCCAGCATGGCCTCGATGCTCGGCGGCTCCACCGGCGGCGTCGCCGGCAGCGTTTACGGCGACATGCTCGCCGACTCGATCTCCCAACAACTGACCGCCGGCCCGGGCCTCGGCCTCGGCCGCTACCTCGAACAGCAACTCGCGCCGCGCGACGCCGCCGCCGGCGGCACCACGGATCAAACCCCCGCCAAGTCATGAGCGTCCCCTGGGAATTTCTGGCCGAACGCCTGCGTGACGAGCTCGCCGACTACGGCGGCCTCCTCCGCCTCTTCGAGGAACAGCAGCTCGCGTTGTTCTCCCGCGATCCCGACACCGTGCTCCGCCTCGCCACCGACATCGAGCACCACGCCTACAATCTCTCGACCACCCGCACCAAGCGCGAGACCGCCGTCGCCGCCTTCGCCGAGGCGCACGGCCGCCCCACGACGTCCTCGCTCCGCTCGATGCTCGACCTGATCGAGCCCGATGCCCGCCCGCTGCTCGAGGCGCTCATCAACGAGGTAAATCTGCTCCTGCACCGCGTGCGCCGCACCAGCCGGCACAACCACACGCTGCTCGCCCGCGCCGTCGAGGTGCACCAGGAGACGCTCCAGCAGCTGCGGCCCAACGCCTTCACCAAGACCTACTCGCCCGCCGGCCGCCTCTCGGTCGCCGGCACCCAGACCGCCTCGACGCTCCGCGTCGCCGGCTGAACGCACGTCCATGTCCGGCCTCTACGCCAGTCTCAATCAGTCGGTGAAATCCCTCACGGCGCAAAGCCGCGGGCTCGAGATCGCCGGCAAGAACCTGGCCAACGTCAACAACCCCGCCTACGCGCGCCAGCGCGTGATCTTCGGAGACCGCGGCACGGTCGTGACGCCCACCGGCAGCGAGAGCCTCGGTCTCGAGGCGCTCGCCGTGCAGCACGTGCGCGATGCGCTGCTCGACCGGCAGGTCATGCGCGAGATCGCGCTCAAGGCGTCGTTCGAGACGGAGCAGAGCGGCTACCAGCGCGCCCAGGCCGGCCTCGGCCAGAGCATCGACCGCAGCGCTTCGGCCTGGACCGCTACCGGCACCACCGATCAGGGCATCGCGGTGGCACTCGACGACTTCTTCAACGCGTTTCAGAGCTTCGCCGCCCGGCCCAGCGACACCGGCGAGCGCCAGACCCTCCTGCACAAGGCCGACATCCTCGGCGACCGGCTGCGCCTCGCCGATGGCCGCATCGCCCAGGTGCAGCACGATCTCAGCGCCGGCGTGGAGCAGGACGTCACCGAAGCGAACCGCCTGCTCACCGCGATCGCCGAACTCAACGGCCAGATCGGGCGCTTCGAGATCAACGCACCGGGCACCGCGGCCGACCTGCGCGACCAGCGCCAGGCCAAGCTCGAACAACTCGCCGCCAAGCTGCCCGTGGAGCTGCGCGACACCGCTTCCGGCCAGTTCGATGTCTTTGCCCGCGATGCCGACGGTGCCGAAGTGCCGCTCGTCACACTCGCGGTCGTCAACGGCCGCGTCGCCTTCGACGGCAACCAGCTCACGCTCGACGGCGGGACCGTGCTCGCGCCGAGCTCCGGCTCGATCAAGGGCGCGCTCAATGCCCGCGACGGCGCGGTCCAGACGCTGCGCAATGACCTCGACCTCCTGGCCCGCCAGTTGGTCACGGCCGTCAACGAGGCCTACAATCCCACCGGGACGACCGGCAATTTCTTCAACCCGGCGGGCACGACCGCCGGCGCCATCGCCCTCGAGCGCACGCTGACGCCGGCCGCGCTCAAGGCCAGCGACGGTGGCGCCGCGGGCGACAACGCGATCGCCCTCGCGGTCGCCCGGCTCGCCGGCACCGAGTTCTCCACCGCCGGCGGCGACCTCATCGACGGCACCTTCTCCGGACATTTCAGCAAGACCGTCGGTCGCCTCGGCCAGGCCCTCGCCGCCGCCAACGCGCGCACGGAGGACCAGTCCAACGTCGAGCGGCTGGTGCGTTCCCAGCGTGACGGCGTGAGCGGTGTCTCCCTCGACGAGGAGATGGCCGATCTCATGAAATTCCAACGCGCCTTCCAGGCGTCGTCGCGCGTGTTCTCCACCATCGACGAAATGCTCGACCTCGTCGTCAACCGCCTCGGCCGCTGATCCCGCCTTCCGCCATGCGCATCACCAACAACACGGTCTCCGAGAGCATCGTCCGCCAGATCCAGCTCCTGGGCAACCAGCAGGCGAAGCTCCAGACGCAGGTCGCGACCGGCCAGCGGATCTTCAATCCCGAGGACGATCCTTCCGCCGTCGGCCGCGTGCTCAACCTCGAGAGCGAACAGCGCCGCATCGAGCAATTCACCCGCAACGCCGACCGCGCCCTGGAGATCAGCCAGGCTTCCTTCTCCGGCTTGCAGCAGCTCAAGAAGGTCTCCGACCGCGCCGCCGAAATCGGCACGCTCGGCTCCGGCGCGATCACCCCGGAGGCCGCCCGCGCCTACGCCTCCGAAGTCGACCAGCTCATCGAGCAATCCCTGCAGTTCGCCAACACCCGCTTCCGCAACGAATATCTCTTCGCCGGCACCGCGGTCGACACGACTCCCTTTGTCGCGAGCCGCGGCGCCGGCGGCCAGGTCACGGCGGTCGATTACGCGGGCAACACCGGCCGCGCTTCAGTCGCGCTCTCCGAAAGCACCGAGATCGCCCCCGGCGTGAGCGGCGACACCAACCTGAATCTCCGCGACTTCCTCTCCGGCCTTGTCGCCCTCCGCGATGCCCTCTCCGCCAATGACTACAACGCGGTCATGGACGTCCAGGCCGACCTGATCGGCGCCGAGGATCATATCGTTTCCGCCCTCGCCGAGCACGGCGGCGTGCAGACCCGCATCGAAGCCAACCGCACGCAGCAGGAGGACCGCACGCAAAACCTCGAGGAGCTGATCGGGCGCGAGACCGACGCCGATCTGCCGGTCACCATCGTGCGTCTGAACCAATCCCAAACCGCCTACCAGGCCGCCCTCCAGTCCGCCGCCAACATCATGCGCGTCTCGCTCCTCGATTACATCAACTGATCCCCCTTCACCGCCTCCACCCATGAAAGTCGTCCCCGAACTCTTCCCGACCGACCTCGACACGCCACCTTCGAACGAACTCGAGCTGCCGCAGGGTCTCATCGGCTTCGCCAACTACACGCGCGCCGAGCTCCTCTATCTCCCCGATCATCTGCCCTTCCTCTGGATGAAACTGCACAGTCCCAAGGACGACCTGCACTTCATCGTGATCGAGCCGGGCGGGATCATCCCCGGCTACGAGCCCGAGATCTTCGACACCGATGCCGAGCTCCTCGATCTCCGCGATCCCGCCGAGGCGATGATCCTCAACATCGTGACCCTCCGGCGCCAGAATCCCGTCGAGGCCACGGTGAACCTCATCGGCCCCGTCGTCGCCAACCGGCGCACGCGGGTCGGGCGCCAGCTCGTGATCTCGAACTACTCGCGCTTCAGCGCGAATCACCACCTCGTCGAAAACCCGCAGGCGCTCTACGCCCGCACAGCCTGACCACACGCCATGCTCGTCCTATCCCGTCGGGTCAACGAGGCGATCGTCATCGGCGATTCCATCGAGATCCGGATCACGCGGATCGAAGGTGACGTCGTGAAAATCGGCATCCAGGCGCCGCGCGACATCGCGATCTTCCGCAAGGAAGTCCTCACCGAAATCTCCGCCAGCAACCAGGCCGCCGCCGTCCGCCCGCCCGCGGGCGCGCTGCCGGCTCTGCCCCGCAAACCTGCCGCCCCGCTCGTCCGGCCGGCATCGCATCCCGCCGCCTGAACCACAATCGGGCCTTCCACCTCCAATCTCTCACCCTAACCACTTTCCGCCATGAGCGTCATCAACACCAACATCCAGGCCATCGCCGGCGCCCGCACCCTTTCCCGCAGTCAGGAAATGCTCGGCCGTTCGCTCACGCGCCTCTCCTCCGGCTCCAAGATCGTCAACCCGTCCGACGATGCCGCCGGTCTCGCCGTCTCCGAGAAACTCGACGCCCAGAGCCGGCGCGTGAAGGCCGCCACGACCAACGTCCAGAACGCCATCTCCTACGTGCAGACCGCCGACGGCTTCATGAGCGGGATGACCAAGATTCTCTCGCGCATGAGCGAGCTCGCGATCCTCGCGAAGGACGTGACCAAGAACGACAGCGACGTGGATCTCTACCAGCAGGAGTTCACCGCGCTGCAGGAACAGCTCCGCGCGACCATCGGCGGCACGACCGCCGAAGTCGGCGGCAGCGCCGATGTCGAGACGCCGCTCGGCGCGTTCAACGGCATCACCCTCTTCGGTTCCTCCGCCGAGCCGCTCTCCGTCACGATCGGCCAGGCCGTCGGGCAAAACATGGTCATCGAGGAGTCGAATCTCCGCACCGGTGCGATGCTCGAAATCATCCGGCAGGATTCCTCCGGCGCCTACACGCTCGAGTCGGCCGACGGTGATGCGATCCAGAAGATCACCGACGCGATCCAGCACATCGCCCAGCAGCGCGCATCCCTCGGCGCCGCCCAGTCCCGCCTCGAGCTCGCGTCCACGACGCTCGACATCGAGTTCGAAAACCTCTCGTCCGCCATCTCACGGATCCGCGATGTCGATGTCGCCGAGGAGTCGACCAACTACGCCCGCTACAATATCCTCGTGCAGTCCGGCACCGCCATGCTCACCCAGGCGAACCAGATGCCGAACTCCGTCCTGAAGCTCCTCCAAGCCTGAGGTAAGCGGCGGGCCGGCGACCCGTCGGGCGCAGGCCCCATCCGGCCCGCAGCGGTCGCAGTTTGCCGGCGGCGCCGCGGCGCCCGTTTGCGGCTTGGCCCCCCGGCCAAAGCGGATTTGCTTGGCCTGCAATGTTCACGGGCATCGTCGAGGAAACCGGGAAAGTCATCGCCTTCACGCCGCAGGCCGAGGCGTGGCGCCTCTCCATCGCTGCGCAGGCGGCCCTGGTGGACCTGGCGCCCGGCGACAGCATCGCGGTCAACGGCTGCTGTCTCACGACGGTCGCCTCCGACGCGACGACGCTGCACTTCGACGTGCTGGAGGAGACGCGGCGGCTGACGAATTTCTCCGCCCTGGCCCCCGGAGCCCTGGTGAATCTCGAACGCAGCCTCCGTTTCGGCGGCAAGGTGGGCGGACATTTCGTGACCGGCCACATCGACGCCCAGGGCGTCGTCGAAGTCTTCGAGGCCCGCGGCAAGGATTTCTATGTGCGGGTGCGCGTGCCGGACGGTATGACGCGTTACATCGTCCACAAGGGCAGCATCGCATTGGACGGCATCTCGCTGACGATCGCGGAGGTGTCCGACACCGCCTTCGCGGTCTGGATCATCCCGCACACCCGGACCGTGACCAACTTGCGGGAGAAGCGGGTGGGGGACCGGGTGAACTTGGAATTCGACTTGCTCGGCAAGCACGTGGAAAAGCTGCTCGCCACCCGCACCGCCTGACCTGATGCGCACCGCTCTGCTTGCCCTGACCGACGAACTCCGCCGGCTCAAAGCCGCCGGCGTGAAGACCGTGTCGGTGCCGGACGTCACCGTCGCGGAGCTCCGTGCGGCGCTCGCCGCGCGTGGTCCTGGGACCTCCGGCGCTGGATCGGCGGGGCCGAATCTGCCGCCGGCCGCCCCACGGCCCGCAGTGGCGCCGCGGCCTGCACCGGCGGGGGCGCCCGCCGTCCTCAGCCGCGAGTCGGCCCCGGTGCCGGTCCCGCCGCCTACGGTGAAGCCGGCGACGGTGCAGTTGCCCGCGCTGCCGCCGGCGCCGGCGTTCACGCTCCCGGCCGGCGACAAGTCCGCGCGCTGGCAGGCGCTGCTCGATCGCGTGCTGGCCGATCCGACCTGCCAGGCGAGCGTGCGGCCCGGGAAAAAGGTGGTGCTCGGCGTCGGCTCGCTCGAAGCAAAGATCATGTTTGTCGGCGAAGCTCCCGGTGCCGAAGAGGAGATGCAGGGGGAGCCGTTTGTCGGCCCTGCGGGTCAGTTGCTGACCAGGATGATCCTGGGCATGGGGCTGAAACGGGAGGATGTTTACATCGGCAACATCATGAACTGGCGGCCGCAGATGCCGACGGTCGACGGTCGCGAGCAGGTGGGAAACCGCCCGCCGACGGAGGACGAGATGCGTTACTGCCTGCCGTATCTGCGGGCGCAGATCGAGGTCGTGAATCCGGAGCTGCTGGTGGCGCTCGGCTCGACCGCGGCGCAGGGGTTGCTGGGCTTCGGTTCGTTCAAGGCCCTCGGCGACATCCGCGGCCAATGGCACAGCTTCGCGGGGAAGCCGCTCATGGTGACGTATCACCCGAGTTACATCCTGCGCAACCAGTCGAACCGCTCGAAACGGATGATCTGGGAGGATCTGCTGAAAGTGATGGAGCGGGCGGCGCTGCCGATCTCGGAAAAGCAACGCGGCTACTTCCTCGACAAATGAGCGCGGCACTCGGCGTGGTGACGGTGGCGGTGGCCCTGCTGGCGGCGGCCGGCGGGCGGGCGGCCGAGGCCGCGTTTGACTTCGACCTGCTGCGCAGCCGGGCCCGGACCCTCGCGGCCCAACCCCCGCGCCAGCCGCAAGGCGAGGTGCCGGAGTGGTTGCGAAAGCTGACCTACGACGACCTGCGGAAAATCGCCTTCGAAGGCCGGCGTTCACTCTGGCAGGACCGCAAGCTGCCGTTTCAGGCGCAGTTCCTCCATCCGGGTTTCCTGCTCAACCAGATGGTGCGGATTTCCGAGGTGCGCGGCGGGCGGGAGCGGGCGATCCCGTTTGCGAAGGACTATTTCCAATATCGCGGCGTGCCGACCGGTGAGATCCCGGCGCACATGGGGTTCGCGGGCTTCCGGCTGATGTTCCCGTTTGCAGGGCCCGGCACGCCGCCGAACGAGATCGGCGCGTTTGCGGGCGCGAGCTACTTCCGGTTTCTGCCGCAAGGCGCGCACTACGGCCTCTCGGCGCGCGGCCTCGCGCTCGATACGGCGGAATCGACCCCGGAGGAGTTTCCGCGCTTCACGGAATTCTGGCTCGAGCAGCCCGACGCCAAGGCGACCGCGGTGCGGGTCTTTGCGCTGCTGGAGAGCGAGAGCGTCGTGGGCGCTTACCGGTTCGAAATCGCGCCGGGTGCGGCGACGGTGATGCACGTGCAGGCCACGCTTTTCGCGCGCCGGGCGGCCAAGGTCTTCGGCGTGGCGCCGCTCACGAGCATGTTCTGGTATGGCGAAAACGTGCACTCGCCGACGCGGGATTTCCGGCCCGAGGTGCACGACTCCGACGGCCTGCTGATGCACACCGGGGCCGGCGAGTGGATCTGGCGGCCGCTGGTCAATCCGCGCGCGGTGCGCACCTCGGCGTTTGCCGACGAGAATCCGCGTGCCTTCGGTCTGCTGCAGCGCGACCGGGATTTCGAGAGTTACCAGGATCTGGAGGCCGAGTATCACGCGCGGCCGAGCACGTGGGTCGAGCCGGTGGGCGCCTGGGGCCGCGGTGCGGTGCGGCTGGTGGAGATTCCCACGACGTCGGAGTTCGACGACAACGTGGTGGCGTTCTGGGTGCCCGAGACGCTGCCGGCCCCGGGCCAGCCGATCGAACTCGAGTATCGGCTGCACTGGTTCACGGACCAGATCGCGCCGCCCGCGGGCTTTGTGCGGGCGACGCGGCACGGGCGGACCGCGTATTACGAGGCGGGCATGGAACGCTTCGTGATCGATTTCGACGGACGGCCGCTGCAGGCGCTGGACGAAGCGGCGAAGCTCGAGCCGGTGGTCGAGGTGGGGCAGGGCGGGAAACTCAATCACGCCTCGCTGCAGAAGAACCGCCTCAACGGCACGTGGCGGCTGGCCTTTACCGTGAAACCGGACGGCTCCGGCCGCGCGATCGACCTGCGGGCATTCCTGCGGCGCGGCACCGACGGACTCACGGAGACGTGGACGTATCTGTGGCAGCCATGAACGACGCGAGCCGGGCCGACGAAGGCAGTCCGCAGCGGCATGCCGCGATCGCGGAGTTCCGCCCCACCACGGGCACAATGGAGCAGTGGAATGCGGCCTACGTGCGCGTCGAGGATTACCTGCGCGCGCACCGCATCCACAACCGGCTGCACCAGAGCCGGCTCATCCTGCAGGTGCTCGAACGCGCGGCGCGCCGGCACGCGGGGAATCCGGCGCTCAACCCCACCGTGCTCGCCGCGGAGGAGATCGAGGCGACGATGGATCTGTGGTTCTCGCAGCTGCTCGCGCGACCGGGCCAGCCCCACGACCGCATCGCGGTGGACGGCCGGCTCGCGCTGTTGCTCTCGGACGGACCGCAGCGCTGGCCCTATGCCTTTCTCGACGAGCAGCAGGTGCCGGATGAATTTGCCGCGGCGATGCAGGCGCGCGTGATCGAGGCGGGGCCGGATATGGCGGTGTCGAGCATGGTGCCGCGGCCGATCGACCTCGGCCCGGTCACGGAAGCGGCGGGCGAGACGATGGAGCGCATCGAGCAGTTCCCGCTCGTGCGCACGCTCCTGCTCTGGCTCGTGTTCGCGGGCGCGCTCGCGGGGATCTTCTACGTCACGCGTTAGTCCGGCTGCATGCGCCTCTTTCTTACCGAACAAATGGACCAGCGGCGCCTGAACCGCCGCCGGTTCCTCTTTTTCTCCGGCATCTTCGCGCTCACGAGCGTGGCCACCTGGTTCATGGCGGACCTGCTGTGGCGGAACGGACTGCACGGCGTGGAGATCGCGCTGCTCGCGCTCTTCGTGATCCTCTTCGCGCACGTGGCGGCAGGCTTCTGCACCGCGATGGTGGGCTTCTACGTGATCAATCGCGGGGGCGACAGTTCGCGGCTCACGGCGACGCTGCCCAATGCCGATACGGCGCCCCTGGCGTCGACCGCGATCGTGATGCCGGTGTTCAACGAGGACGTCAGCCGCGTCTTCGAAGCGCTGCGCGTGATCTACCGTTCGGTGCAGGAGACGCGGAAGCTCGAGCACTTCGACTTCTTCGTCCTCAGCGATTCCAACCAGCCCAACCAGTGGATCCAGGAGGAGACGGCCTGGGTGGAGCTCTGCAAACAGGTCGGCGGTTTCGGGAAGATTTTCTACCGGAAGCGGCGGATCTCGATCAACAAGAAGGCCGGCAATGTGGCGGACTTCCTCCGGCGGTGGGGCCGGCGTTACCGCTACATGATCGTGCTCGACGCCGACTCGATCATGACGGGGCGCGCGCTGGTGCAGCTCGTCGCGCTGATGGAGAAGAATCCGCAGGTGGGCATCATCCAGACCGCCCCGCGGATCGTGAACGGTGAGACGTTGTTCGCGCGCGTGCAGTCCTTCGCGAGCCGGCTCTACAGCCCGCTGTTTCTCGCCGGCCTGAATTACTGGCAGCAGCACGAGGGCAACTACTGGGGGCACAACGCGGTGATCCGCGTGCAGCCCTTCATCGACCACTGCGCGTTGCCCGATCTGCCGGGCAGCGAGCCGTTCGGGGGCCGGATTCTTTCGCACGACTTCGTCGAGGCGGCGCTGATGCGGAAGGCCGGCTGGGCGGTGTGGCTTGCGGGGGATATCGAAGGCACGTTCGAAGAGGGACCGCCGACGCCGATCGACTCGGCCAAGCGCGACCGCCGCTGGTGCCAGGGCAACATGCAGCACGCGTGGCTGCTCACGGCGCGCGGTTTCCGGCCGGCGAACCGGTTTCACCTGCTGATGGGCGTGATGGGCTACGTCTCTTCGCCGCTCTGGCTGCTGTTCATGCTGCTCGGCACGATCCATGTCTTCGCCCAGGTGAATCCGGTCGCGCAGCCGGGAGCCGACCCGGCGGGCTACACGGCTCTCTTCGGCTATGCCTTCGAGGTGCCGCAGGCGTTGACGCTCTTCGTCTTCACCATGGTGCTGCTCTTCCTGCCCAAGGTGGTGAGCGTGATCGTCACCGCGCGGCAACCGGCGGAGGCGGCGCGCTTCGGCGGCACGCGCCGGCTGGCGGCCAGCGCGCTGGCGGAGACGGCGCTCTCGGCGCTGCAGGCGCCGATCAACATGGCGTTCCATTCGAAGTTCGTCCTCTTCACCCTGCTCGGCCAGGGCGTCTCGTGGGTGACACAGCGGCGCGGGACCGAGGGCGACGGCACCGACTGGCGCGAGGCGATCATCACGCACGGCGGCCAGACGGCCTTCGGCGTGGTGTGGGGCATCTCGTCCTACATCATCTCGCCGTCGTTCTTTCTCTGGCTGAGTCCGGTCATCGTGCCGCTGGTGCTCGCGATCCCGATCTCGATTCTGCTGAGCAAGGCGTCGTTCGGCCTCGGGGCGCGGCGTTTCGGTCTGTTCCTCACCCCGGAGGAAACGTTTCCGCCCTACGAGCTGAAGCGGCTGCAGCAGAATCTGTCCGAGTGCTACCGGCACCTGCCGCCGATCGAGCCCCTGCGTGCCGACTACGGTCTGATGCAGGCGGTGCTCGATCCGTATGTGAACGCGTTGCACGTCGCGCTGCTGCGCCAGCGGCGCAAGAGCGAGGAATCACGCGAGTGGTTCGGGCAGTTGTGCGAACGCCTGCTCCGCGACGGGCCGGCCAAGTTCACCGCGAAGGAGAAGATGGCCCTGCTGCTCGACGCGGACTCGATGATGCGTCTGCACCGCGACCTCTGGTCGTCACCCGCCGAGGACCTGGCGGAGTGGTGGCGGCTCGCGATGCGGCAATACAACGTGCTGACGACGGCGCCGACGACCGCCCTTTATCGCTGAACTCCGGCCCCCGGCGCGCGGCGTCAGGACGACGTGAGCGCGACGAGCGCACGCTTCGCGCGCTCGAACTCCATCTTCAACGTGGCGACGACGGGCGCGAGATTGGCGAGACCGTGGTCGCGGGACTGGTGTTCGAGTTTCTCTGCGACCATGCGCAGGGCCATGGCGCCGAGATTGGCGGAGCTGCCCTTGATGCTGTGCGCGGCCCGGGAAAACTTGCCCACATCGCCGCGGGCAAGGCTCTCGTCGAGCTCCGCGAGGCGGACCGGCGTATCCTCGATGAAGATCCCGGCGATCTCGCGCAGAAACTCGTCGTTATCCCCGGGATTCAGAGCGCGCAGGCTTTCGATGGCTTTCAGATCGATGACGACGGGTTCTGCCATGGTGACTACGTAGGCGACGATTTAGGTTTTTGCTTAGCGCGCAAGTGGCGCGAGTGGGTAATCCTACGCACGCGAGCAAGTCCTTCTGGGTATTACCTTGGTCGCCCGGTTTCGGAAGCGTTTTTGGGGAAAGTCCCGAAGCGTCGCCGTATCCGGGCCCCGGATATTGGAGCGGGACGCCGGCGGGGATTCACGGGGCCAGAATCTCGGCCAGGACGCGTCCGTCCGCTCCGGGGAGCGGCAGCGCGAGCAGCCGGGCGATGGTGGGGGCGACATCGAGATTGCGGACGCGCTCGACCTCCACACCCCGGCGGATGCCGGCGCCGTGCGCGATGAAGATGCCGTCGAGTTCGCGGTCGCCGTTGAAGTAGCCGTGCGAGCCGCTGTAGTTGACCGCCGGTCCCTTGGTTTCCGCCCCGGCGACTTCGCCGCGGAACGAGTGCCCGTTTTTCGGATACAGGATCAGGTCGCCCATGCCGGGGTTCTCGTCGGGCGTGGGCATGCCCAGGGCGTGGGCTTCGCGTGCGTCGATCACCCGGTCGATGCCCGGCAGTCCGGCAAGGAGCTGCATGAGCGCGGGGCGCAGTTCGGATTTGCGCGCCGGATCGGTGATGTAGACGAAGGCGATCCCGCCCTGCGCCAGTGTGTAGGCATCGGCGTGGGTGACGGTCGGACCGGCGGCCCGGATCAAACCGGCCTGCCGGAGCGCGACGTTGGGGTAGATGAAATCGGTCACCTTCTTGAAGCCGTGGTCCGTGGTGATGATGAACGTCGTCCGCGGGCGCAGTCCGGCGTCGTCCACCGCCTGCACGACATCGGCCACGAGGCGGTCGGCGAGGGCGAGGGCGCTGTGGCTCGGATCCGTGCCGGGGCCGTAGCGGTGATGGGAGGAGTCCGTGTTGAGCGTGTGATGGAGGACGAGATTGGGTTTGTGCCGGCGGATCATGTGGGCGGTGGCGCGCGTCCACATCTCGTCGCGGAAAGCGATCTTCCGGCGGTTGGCGCCGAGGGCCATGCCCGCGATGTCGTCGTGGGTCGCGAGGCCGGCGGCGATCATCTCGCGTTCGATCTGCCCGTCGGGATCGGGCAGCTCGGGGAAGCGCCATGTGATGGTCTTGGCGCGGGTGACCGCGACCCAGTCCGACTCCGCGGTCGTGAGGCCGGCGGCGTGGGCGACGTCATAGAGTGTCGGCGCGAACACGAGTTCGGTCTTGTCGACCCACTGTTCGATCTTCGGCGGCTGGCCCGGGCCTTGGCGGAGGATCTTGCCGTTGATCAGGACGCCGTGCTTTTGCGGCGCCACGCCGGTGACCAGCGTGGTGTGGCACGGCCAGGTGATCGACGGATTCGAGGTGGTCATCGCCCGCGCGCGCGCGCCTTCCGCGGCCAGCCGGCGCAGGGTCGCGATGGGCGCGCTGGGATCGTCCCAGAGATAAGCGGGAAATCCGTCGATGCTGATCAGGACGACGTGGCGATCCTTGTTGGCGGCCCAGCCGGGGAGCAGGGCGAGGACCAGCAGGCACAGCGGGGCAAGAAGGCGACGGGGCATGGCGGGGGACGTTGGTGCCACGGGGCGGGGCACGCACGGAAAAATCCGCCGCGGGCCGGCGGCCCGGCGGCGAACGCAACGCGCGCGACCGGAGCGGAACGCCGAGGTGTGCGTGCTGAAGCGTCGATCCGGCTTATGCTTCCGGCTGCATCGGCGCGAATCCCCGCGGGAGGAGCGCGACGATCAATAGCCGGAGTCGGCCAGCTGGCGGCGCAGTTCCTTGAGCGCGGGCGCGAGCTGGTGCGGGAGATCGGTCCAGATCGGCTCGAGGGCGAGGCGGGCGTTGTAGCCGGTCTTGTGCAGCGCGCGCAGGAACGGACGGAAATCGTCGCCGTGGATGCCGGGCGCCGCGCGGTCCTTGTTCTCGGCGAGATGGGCGTGCCGGATGAGCGGGCCGACCTTGAGAATGTCGTCGGGCGACTCGCCGTTGCGCAGCATGTGGAAAAGATCCACGAGCAGCTTCACCGCGGGCGTGTTGGCCCGGCGCACGGCTTCGGCGCCCTCGAGGATCGTGTTCACAAGGTTGCATTCGCCGCGGTTGAGCGGCTCGACCACGAGTGTCACGCCGTTCTCCTCCGCGAGCGGGCCGAACTGCTTGAGCAGGTCGACGTATTGCTCGAAGGCCCGCGCCTGCGAAAATCCCTCCGGCACCATGCGTGCGCCCGCGCTGCCGAAGACGATGAACGTCATGCCGATCTCCTTGCAGCGGCGGAAGACCGTCTGCGCGTAGCGGTCGAGGCGCGCGTAGTCGATGTCGGGACCGCTGCATTTCAGTGTGGGCGGGAGCAGCACGTTGGCGGCCGGCATCGGATAGCCGCAGGCGCGGAGCGCGGCGGCGCGCGGCGCGAAGTCGGCGTCGGGGGCCTCGGGCGTGAGAAAATTGACGACGTGCCCCTCGATGAAATCGCAGTCGGGGCGGAATGGGAGCGACGCGAGCGTGACGGGATCCGTGCAGAAGCCGATTTGCATGCGCGAGTTTTTCGCCTCGCACGCGGCGGTTGTCGCGAACAACACGGCCGTGTCGGCGGCGCGCGGCGACGGACAGACCGACGTTTGCCGCGCGCGAAAATGCTTTCGAAAAAGCGCTTGCTTCCCGTGGCGGCATGCCGCTTGTTCACCCCTCCTTGTTCGGGCTGTAGCGTAGCCTGGTAGCGCGCTTGCATGGGGTGCAAGAGGTCGTGAGTTCGAATCTCACCAGCCCGACCATTCAGAATGTCCCTGCGGTGGGGATTCGCGTTTGCCGGCGGAGGTTTCCGCGGACTCGCAATTTTCGCCGGAGGCGGAATCTTCGGTGGGCTTGAATCCGCAGACATCGAAAGACCCGTTGCATGGCGTGACGCTCGAGCGGCTGCTGACCGAACTGGTCGCGGCGTGGGGCTGGGAGGAGTTGGCCCGGCAGGTGGATGTCCGCTGCTTTCGCTACGATCCCAGCATCAAGTCCAGCCTCGTGTTTTTGCGCCGGACGCCGTGGGCCCGGGCGAAAGTGGAGGAGCTCTACGTGCGTTGGAAACGACAGCAGGGCGGGGCCGCGGACGGAGCGGCTTGAGGGGAGGCTTGCGGGAGCCGTGGCGGCGGCGAAACTCGGCGCATGACGACGCGGCGAGGATTCGTGAAATGGACAGCGATGGCCGGCGCGGCGGGAGCCGGCGCCTGGATGTCGGCGCAACGGCTGGTGGGCGCGCAGCCGGCGGGTGGCGGGGGCGCAGCGGGCGGCGACGATCGTGCCTACTGGTGCGGGATCGCGGCGCGGCTCGCGGATCCGTTGCTCGGTGCGCTGGCGGAAGGGAAACTGAAGGCGCGGATGCCGGTGGAGAGTCATCCTTCGTCGAAGGACCGGCCGCAATTCACGCATCTCGAAGGGCTCGGCCGGCTGCTGGCCGGCATCGCGCCGTGGCTGGAGCTCGGCGGCGATACGTCGGCCGAAGGGCGGGAGCGGGCGAGGCTGGGGGCCTTGGCGCGCGCGGGCATCGCGGCCGGGACGGATCCGAAAGCACCGGATTTCTTCAATTTCACCCGTGGCCGGCAGCCGCTGGTCGATGCGGCCTTCCTCGCCCAGGCGCTGCTGCGCGCACCGCGGGAGCTGTGGGGGCGGCTCGAGCCGCGGGTGCAGGCCAATGTGATTGCGGCCCTGGAGTCGACGCGCCCGATCCCGGCGGGAGAAAACAACTGGAAGCTCTTCGCCACGATGGTGGAGGTGTTCCTGCAGCAGGTGGGCGCGAAACGCGACGAGGCGCGGCTCTTCGAGGGCATCCGCAAGCACCGCGACTGGTATGTGGGCGACGGCATGTATGGCGACGGGCCGGAGTTTCATTTCGATTACTACAATGCATTCGTGATCCAGCCGATGCTCGTGGAGGCGCTGGATGTGGTCGGCGACGAGAGCGCCGAGTGGAAACAACTGCGGAGCAAAGCGCGCGAACGGCTCACGCGCTACGCGGCCATCCAGGAGCGGTCGATCGCGCCGGATGGTTCCTATCCGGTGATCGGGCGCTCGATCGCGTATCGGTGCGGGGCGTTTCAGGGCCTCGCGTTGGCGGCGCTGCGCCGGATGCTGCCGAAAGACGTGGCGCCGGCGCAGGCGCGCGTGGCGCTCACGCGGGTGATCCGCCGCACGCTCGAAGCGCCGGGCACCTGGGACGCGAACGGCTGGCTGCGGATCGGCCTCGCCGGGCACCAGCCGGGACTGGGCGAGGCTTACATTTCCACGGGCAGCTTGTATCTGTGCAGCTTCGCGTTGCTCCCGCTCGGCTTGGGTGCCGGGGATGCGTTCTGGGTCCAGCCGGCCGGCAGGACCACGTGGGAGAAAGCGTGGAGCGGTGAAAACCTGCCGGCGGACAAGGCGATCAAGAGCCCGCGTTAGTCCCACGCTTCGCCGCCGCGAAGTATCCGGAGGATTTCGGATCCGGGGCGGCGCTGGTGCACCTTTCCGACGATTTCCAGTTACCCCATGTCGACTCCTGTTTTCTTCCTTCGATTCCTTCGGGCGACCGCGCGGTGCCCGCTCCTGCTCGCGTTGACGGCGCTGGCGGCGGGTGCGGCCGAGTTGTCGACCGCCGATGCCCATGTGCGCGGGAAACTCGGGCGCGACTGTCCGGTGATCTACCTGTGGCCGGAGGGAAAAGTGCCGGACGAACCGCGCGCCATTCCCGCCGAGGGGCTGCAGCCGTCGAAGAACACGCCCGACATCCTGATGATCCAGAACGTCACGCGCCCCTCCATGACGATCATCGCGCCGCCGCGGGAGAAGAGCACCGGCGTGGCCCTGCTCGTGGGGCCGGGCGGCGGCTATGGCGGGCTGGCGTATCGCGATGTGCTCGCGCTGGCCGACGTGCTGAATCCGCAGGGCATCGCGGTCGTGCTGCTGAAGTATCGCGTGCCGAAGCGGCAGCAGGGTTTCCCGATGCACCACCAGCCGCTGCAGGATGCGCAGCGCGCCCTCGGGATCCTGCGCAGCCGCGGCGCCGAGTGGGGGATCGCACCGGACAAGATCGGGATCGCGGGGGTGTCGGCGGGCGGGCACCTGGCCGCGGCGCTGTCGAATCACCATGCCCGGCGGATTTATCCGCGCGTGGACGAGCACGACGACGCGGGCTGCCGGCCTGATTTTGCGGTGCTGATGTGCCCGGCGTATCTCACGGATCCGATCGATTCGCGCACGCCCGATCCGAAGCTGAACTACCCGGAGATCTCCCCGGCGAAAGTGCCGCCGACCTTCATCACCATCACGATGCCGGACCGGTTTGTGACCGGCGTGACGGAGTATGCGTTGGCGCTGATGCGGGCGAAGGTGAATGCGGAGGTGCATGTGTATCCGACCGGTGGACACTCGACGGGCGTGGCGCGCGAGTGGCTCGGGGCGTGGACGGCGGAGTGCGTGCGCTGGCTCGGGGATCTCGGTTTGCTGGGCGCGAAGCCGAAGCCGGTGGCGGCGACGTTCAAGGCCAAGCATCTTCCGGACACGCCGGCGCCGGCGGGTTTGACCGACGGCGATTGGAAGCTGCGGCAGGTCGCGGGCCGTGAGGTGCCGGTGATTCCGCTCTGGCCCAATGGCGTCGGGCCGGACGAACCGGCGGCGGTGCGCGAGGCGGGCGCCGACCGCGAAGTCGTGGCGGCAAAGTCGCGCGGCGGCGTGGCGTTGAACATCACGCAGGTCACGCGCCCGACCCTGACGGTGTTTGCGCCGTCGGTGGGTCGGGGAAACGGCCAGGCGGTGATCGTGCTGCCCGGCGGTGCTTACAGTGGACTGGCGGCGGAGCACGAAGGCGTGGCGGTGGCCGAGTGGTTGAACGCGCAGGGCATCACGGCGTTTGTGCTGAAGTATCGCGTGCCGGCGCGGGCCGGGTTCGCGCGTCATCACCACGCGGCGCAGGATGCGCAGCGGGCAGTCCGGCTGGTCCGCTCGCGTGCCGCCGAATGGGGCGTGAATCCGCAGCAGATCGGTGCGCTGGGCTTTTCGGCGGGCGGGCACGCGGTGACGTTGCTCGCGACCGGCCACGCCTCCGCGGCGTATCCCGCGGCCGATGCCATCGATGCGGTGAGTGCGCGGCCGGATTTCGTGCTGCCGATCTATCCGGCGTATCTCACGGAGCCGGCAGACTCGGACCACGTGGCGGAGGATCTGAAGTCGGGGCTGAAACGCGGGGGCACACCGCCGTTCTTCTTCGCGATCGCACGGGACGACCGGTTTGCGCGGGGGCTGCTGAATTTCTTCCTCGAGGTGCGGGGCGCGCAGATTCCTTCCGAAATGCATGTGTATCACGCCGGCGGACACGGCGGCGGCCTCGACCCGGGAAGTTACCCGGCGTCGGAATGGATCAAGCCGGCCGCGCGTTGGCTCGCCGAGCGTCGGAACGAGTGAACGCGCAACGACGGAGCCTACGAGCCGTCGAGGGTGAAATCGATCGGTGCGGGCCAGCGTGAGCTTGCTGGTGGGCGCGACAAGGGTGGAGCCGTGCGCGGCGACGGACTGCCGCGGGGTGGGGGCCGCCGGGGGAATAGGTTGAAGCCAGCGGTGGTCGCGATACCGTCGCGTTGTGTCCGGCGGTGATTCATCCCAGCGGCAGATGCCCAACCTCGGTTGCGGCTACGCGGTCTGCGTCGTGCTCGGTTTGGCGGGCTTCGGGATGCTGGCGCTGGCGCAGCGGAATTTCGCGGACGGAAAGAGCATGGAGGGCTGGATCGCGGGCGTCTTCGGCGGGGCGATGGCGCTCGGTGCGCTCGCGTTGCTGGGCCCGATGCAGCGGGCGGTGGCGGAGGCGAAGGAGCGGGAACGCCGGCGCCGGGAGCAGCCGGAGGCGCCGTGGACGTGGGATCCGCGGTGGACGGCGGCGGGTGGAATCGCGCAGAGCCCGGTCCGGAACGCGGGGGCGCTGCTGGGTTTCGGAATTGTCGCGCTCGTCCTGTCTGCGCCGATCTGGTTTCTGCTCCCGCGGGAAATCGGACGCGGCAATCACGTCGTGTTGTTGGCGCTGGTCTTTCCCGCGTTCAGTGCGTGGGTCCTGGGTCGGGCGGGACTGGCGGCATGGCGGCGGCGAAAGTTCGGTCCGGCCCGGTTCATCGCGGCGAAGCTGCCGGTGGCCCTCGGGAGCGAGGCGGTCGGGATGGTGTTGGTGCCCCGGGCGGTGGTGCCGACGGCGCCGGGGCGGGTGGCGCTGACGTGCTGGTCGACGACGATCACGCGTGCGGGAGGCAAGACGCGGCAGAGCGAAACGGCGCTGGCGCACGCGGAGCGGGAAGTGCCGCCCGAAGCGTGGGAGAAGGCGCCGGGCGAGTCCCGGCTGTTGGTGCAGGTGCCGGCGAGGAACGGACTCGCGAGCACCAGCGATCGGGCCACGGCGGAAGCGCCGGCGATCGAGTGGCGGTTGAAAATCGAGGCGCCGACGGCGGGAGCGGACTTCGTCGCGGAGTTCGTGCTGCCGGTGTTTGCGGTGGCGCGGGCGACGGGCGGGAGCGATTCCGCCGCGGGGCCGACGGAGGCCGAGCGGGCGGCGGTCTGGCGGATGGCCGGGCTGGAGGAGACGGCCCAGCCCGGAGCGCTGCGGGGCCACGCGCTCCGTGTCGCGGCGGGGCGGGGGCGACGGCATGTCGCGGGCACGCTGATCGCCGCCGGGGTGATCGGCGGCATTGCGATGGTGCTCGCGAAAGAGGGGATTCCGGTGGTGTTTCCGATTTTTCTCGGGGTCTTTGCGTTATTGCCGCTGTTGGCCGCGGTCTCGTTATGGCGGGGCGGAGGCGAGCGCGTGTGGATCGAGCGCGGTGCGCTCTGTTTGGAACGGCGCGGTCGGGTGCGACGGATTGCGACGGCCGACGTGCTGCGGGTCGAAACCCGGCGCGATGTCGCCGTGGGCGAGCACCAGTATCTGCGCGTCGTTGCCGTGTTGCGGCCGCCGGCGAACGGCCGGCGACCGAGGCGCGTGCCGTTGCTCACGCTGCTGCGGGGCGACGAGGCGGCGGCCGGGGCGATGGCCTGGCTCGAGGAGCGGCTGACGGACGTTAAAGCCTGAGGCGGGGCGGAGCGGCGCCCGGCGGACTCAGCGGCCGACGAAGGTGAGCCGGAGTTCCTGCAGCCGTGGTTCGCGCTCGGGGGTGAGCGTGAAGTAGACGTCGATGCGGCCGTTTTCGCCGTGGATCGGGAACGTGCCGCGCAGCTGGTTCTCGGGCACGATCTCGCCGACGGTGCGGATGGCGCCGAGTTTCGCGAAGGTCTCACGGCTGAGTTTCTGCCACGCGGCGAGCGGACGATCGGGGAAGAAATTCTCCGCGACGATCCGGGCGGCGAGAGCGTCGTCCCACGTGCGGATCAGCTCGGCGATTTCGCGCGTGCGGGTGGCGAGGATCGGCGAGATCGGGAGCTGCCGGGCGGGCAGGCGGGCTTTCTCGAGGAGGAGCGCGGCGACCTTGGCATTGGTGGCGGAGGTGCCGGCGTAGGTGACGTTGGCGAACGAGATGACGGCGAAGCCGTGCTCGGGATAGAAGACGAAGTTGCTGCCGAAGCCGGGCAGCCCGCCGCTGTGGCCGACGTTGACGACGCGGTGACGGTCCATGGCCCAGCGCAGGCCGAAGCCGTAGCCCACGGCCTGCGGGTAGGTGTCGCCGCCGAGCGTGCGGGCGGTTGTCGACAGCGCGGAGATCACGCCGGGCTGGTGCATCTCGCGGAGGCTGGCGCGGCGGAGCAGGGCGATGTCGGCGTCCGCCCGCGGCGGATACGCGGCGAGGTGCAGCGCCGCGTAGCGCGCGAAGTCCGGGATCGTCGTCAGCAATCCGCCCATAGCGCCGTAGGTGCCGTCGGGCAGGAGCGGCTCGGGTTGCCACGTGTCGTCCGCGCGCCGGTAGCCGAGCGCGAGGCGCGCGGCGGGGACGTCACTGAATTCCCAGTAGGTTGACGCCATGCCGAGCGGCTTGAACACCTCGCGGGTGATGTAGCGCTGGTAGGGCTCGCGGGCGATTTCGGTGACGATCTGGCCGAGGAGCGCGTAACCGAGGTTGCTGTATTCGAAGCTGTGGCCGGCCGGATTGGAGAGGGCGACGCCGCCGCGGAGGAAGGCGCGCAGTTCCTCGACGGTGTCGGCGAGTTGGCGGTCGCCCCACGGATTGTCCTCGGGGAAGCCGGCCGTCATCGTGAGCAGGTGGCGGATCGTGACGGCGGGAGCGTCGGGCGTGAGCGGAGTAACGTGGCGGAACTCGGGCAGATGGCGGGTGACGGGGTCATCCAGCGTGAGTTTCCCGGCGTCGCGCAGCCGCATGATCGCGACGGCAGTCACGTTCTTGCTCATGGACGCGATGCGGAAAACGGAATCGCGGGCGGAGGCGGCGATCTTCTGCTCCAGGTTGGCGAAGCCGGTGGCGCCGGTGTGGACGAGTTGGCCGTCGAGCACGATGCCCCAGACGACGCCGGGCGCCGGTTTCTCGGCTGCGTAGGTGACGAAGAGCCGGTCGATCTCGGGCAGAACTTCCCGGAGCCGGTTGGCCCGGTCGGGATCGGTGAACCGTGGCGGCGCGTAGTCGGAGGCAGGCGCGGATGCGGGCGCGGTCACGGAGGGCGATTGGGCGGAGGTGCGGAGCAGCGCCAGGGCGGTGAACGCGACGGTGACGAGAAGAGCGCAACGCATGGATAAAGGCTCGGCGAAGAGCGGGCCGAGAAAGGCTCGCGCGGGCGGGAAACGCGACTTCGATCTGGAGCATGAAACGATGTGCGTGGTGGCTAAGTTGGTGCGTTGTCCTGGCGGGCGGAGCGATGGCGGCGGAGGCGCGCGTCGAGGTGAAGTCACTGAAGGTGACCGTGCTCTCGACGATGCTGGCCGAGGGCGACGAGCTGGGGGAGTGGGGCTTCGCGGCGCTGGTCGAGGCGGACGGACGGAAACTGCTGTTTGATACCGGGGCGAAGAGCGATGTGGTCTGGAAAAACACGCAGACGCTGAAGATCGATCTGCGGGACGTGGACGACGTGGTGCTGAGTCACTGGCACAACGATCACGTGGGCGGTTTCCTGACGCTGCGGCGCGAGGTGATGCGGCAGCGGAAGGAGGCGCTGGGGCGGACGCACGTGGGCGCGGGGATTTTCCTCCCACGGTTCGGTGGACCGCCCAATGTGGACATGAATCCGCTGACGCGGCTGAAGCCGGAATATGAGGCGACGGGCGGGGTGTGGCTCGAGCAGCAGGGGGCGGTGGAGTTGTGGCCCGGCGTCTGGCTCACGGGGCCGGTGCCGCGCCGACATCCGGAGCGGAATTGGAGCGGCCGGGCGCGCGTGAAGCGGGCCGACGGGCAGATCGTGGAGGACACGATCGCGGACGACATGGCGCTGGTGGTGAACACCGCGGCGGGGCTCGTGATCGTGACCGGGTGCGGTCACGCCGGCGTGATCAACATCATCGAGCAGGCGCGCGCGACCGTGCGGCCGGCGCCGGTGCACGCGCTGATCGGCGGGGTGCATTTGTTCAACGCGTCCGAGGAGACGCTGGCATGGACGGGAGGGAAACTGCGGGAGTTTGGCCTGGAGCACTTCATCGGGGCGCACTGCACGGGCATCGAAACGGTGTTCCGGCTGCGGGCAGATCTCGGGCTGGCGCGGGCGCGGTGCGTGGTCGGGGCGGTGGGGCAGACCTTTGTGCTCGGCAAGGGCATCAATCCGCTCGCAATCGCGAAGTGACGCGGGGCGCACCTCGGACGGCCGAGGGCGGCTGAGGAGGCGTTTGGGTGATCGTGCGAAGGGGACGGGTAGGGGACTTGGTCCTCGCTTTGCCATGGTTCGCTCCATTTTTCCGGTCATTCGTCCCGGCGGCGAATTGGGGACGCGGCGCCGGCGTCTTGTCGGTCATGAAACACCGGATGCGTTACACCCTCGCCGGGCTCGCTCTCCTCACCGCCGCCAGTCTGGACTGCTGGCGCTACCACGCGCGGCAGGCGCTGATCGCGGAGGCACAGGTGCGGGCGATTGCGCGCGGTCGCTGAAGCGGGAGTCGGTCGTGGGTCGGTCGTGGAGTAGGCGCGCGGCGACGTGTGGCGGGGCCAAAGGTTTCGCGGCGGGGAAATTTTCGTCGCTTGTGCTTCACGGCGGTGGCGCGACGATGTGGCGCGTCTCGTTTGGGAATTTCCCTGACCCCACCATGCATTTCCTCCGCGTTATCGTCGCGGCCG
>JACCEB011389148.1_pt1 | contig 74622 bp, 63 predicted proteins | sample 7454761 | NCBI WGS metagenome assembly JACCEB01 (sample SAMN15323454, study PRJNA562643) | freshwater metagenome | isolation source: river surface water | place: USA:Blue River Watershed | collected 2017-08-18 | reverse complement strand
TTTAACTTCTTCGTCGGCTGCTAATTCTTCGGCAGTTCCTGTTTTTAGGATTTTACCTTCAAATAATAAATACGCACGATTTACGATGTTTAAGGTTTCTTGTACGTTATGGTCGGTGATTAAAATCCCAATATTTTTTTCTACCAATTTTACAATTACTTGTTGGATATCTTCCACCGCAATGGGGTCCACACCTGCAAAAGGTTCATCCAATAAAATAAATTTGGGGTCCACGGTTAAACATCTTGCAATTTCGGTTCGGCGTTTTTCACCACCGCTCAATTGCTGACCGTAATTTTTTCGCACTTTTTGCAAACCAAATTCGTCCAATAAAACCTCTAATCTGTCCTTTTGCTCCGCCGATGAAAGCTTGGTTAGTTCTAAAATTGCTTTTAAATTATCCTCCACCGTAAGTTTTCTAAATACCGAAACCTCTTGAGGTAAATATCCTATACCCGCCTGCGCTCTTTTGTACATAGGCATATTGGTAATATCTATATCATCCAAAAAAACCTTACCCGAATCTGGCTTGATAAACCCTACAATTTGATAAAAACTTGTAGTTTTTCCCGCGCCATTTGGCCCTAGTAACCCCACAATTTCACCTTGATTGATGTTTACAGAAACCTCATTCACCACCCGGCGACCTTTATATTCTTTTACTAAATTCTCAGCTCTTAAAATCATGCTTTAACACCCTAAATGTATTTTTTTTCTTAATGCAAGTTTACACATTTTTTTTTATTAGTGTAGCACTTCAATCAAATATAATGATGAGGTTAAAAGTTTCTGTAAAAGCTTACTCCAAGCCTAGTAATGCATCTCTTAATTCTTTGCTCATGGTGTTATCGCCTAGCCAAAGTTTTGATAATGCAATTTTAAAATCCAAACCTTTAATATTATCCATGTACACTTTATTTTTATAAACGTTTATTCCTTTTCCTGGATTATAAACCATAATAATTTCATCGCCTTTTTTAATTTCGTTTCCAAAAGATTTTTTAAACTGATCAATTCTATCTTCTAAGCCTTTAACATTTCCATTTAATGCATGATTAAACCAGCTATCCACCGAACTATGAAAATACGAAACACTTATTAAACTAGTAGTTATCACAATTTTTAATGCTGTAGGACAATCGCAAGCTATGATTTCGTGAGCACTATCCGAATTTTTTGGTAAATATAAACCTGCAGTGTATAAATCAAATATAAATCGTTGTTTTACACCGGCTCCATTTAAATACAAAGTATGTCCTTGATAAACCAAAGTATTTTTGTAATTTACCCCAGCAACTACCGTTTGAGCACCGCTATTGAACTGTAACCCAACAAGTAATAAAAGTATTAAGAGTAAATTTTTCATAAATTTTGTAATTTATTTAGCTAAGGTTTTTTTACAAATTTTATCCTTTACTATTAAGTTACGCAATAAATTACTTATAGTTAATATTAAATTAATAATTAATTAACATAAGTAATGTTTTTTACTTAGATAAAACGAATAAATTCAAAAATAAAACTTTCAAATTACTTTAATGTTAATTAAGCGCTGCAATATCCTTTATTAAATCATTTATTTGTTGAGGTGTATTAAAACTGTGCAAACAAATACGAATGCGCTCCAATCCTTTTGGAACAGTAGGAGATAAAACAGGTTTCACATCCCAGTTTTTAGCACTTAAGATTTTTGCTTTTTCTTTAACATTATTATTTCCAGAAACTATCCAACATTGTATAGCTGATGAACTAGGTGTGAAATTTAAATTATATTGAGATTTTAAAGCGTTGAAATAATGGATATTTTGTTGCAATTGTGCAAGATTATCACCGTTTTGTAATCGTTTGTAATTGTGAAAAATATGCGATACACTTTGCGGAGATAAAGAAGTGGAGTAGATAAAAGGGCGACAAAAATTGATTAAATATTGATGTACGATTTCATTACATAAAACCGCTGCACCGTGGCAACCCAAGGCTTTTCCAAATGTATTAACCCTTATGATAGGTGCATTTTGCAACTGTAAATCATTCACTAAACCTTTACCATCTTTTCCTATTACGCCCAAAGCATGCGCCTCATCTATCACCACAATTGCATTGTATTGCATTGCCAATTCAACAATTTCAGATAAAGGCGCCAAATCTCCATCCATAGAATACACACTTTCTATAGCGATAAAAATATTTCCCGAACTAATTTTTTGTAGTTTTAGCTTTAAGACATTTACATCATTGTGAGGAAAAGCATAAAAATTTGCTAAAGAAGCTCTAAATCCTTCTTTTACAGAAGCATGAATAAATGAATCGTATAAAATTGTATCTCCTTTTTGAGGCAAAGTGGAAAAAACACCTAAATTAGCTACATAACCCGAATTAAAAACCAAAGCTTTTGGTGCTTGATGAAATTGCGCAATAAAACGCTCTAATTCCTCTATTAAAGTATAATTTCCAGCTAACAATCTGGAACCTCCAGAGCCTATTTTTTCACTCCTAGATACACCTCCAAATGCTTGTGTATAACCTAAATAATCATTGGATGAAAAATCTATCCAATCTTTCGGACTAATTTTTAAACTACGTAAAGCACCCTCCTTTTCTCTTTCAATGAGTTTTTTTTGTAATTGCAACAACCAATTTTCCATCTGCAAAATTTAAAAAAAGCGTGAGAATTTTTCTCACGCTTTACTTTATACAGTTGTATTTTTAATTTCTTCTTTCCATTGTTTTACCTTTTCTTCCATCTCTTTTTTAGCAGTAGATTCCTTATATTTTTCGTTAGGGATTCTTTTTTCGCCATCTTGATAAGGTGCTTTGGGTTGAATTCTTAAAATTTTAAATAATTCTTCATCTCTACCAAATTCTGGATTAGGCGTTGTTAACAATTTATCTCCTGCAAAAATAGAATTTGCGCCAGCCATAAAACATAAAGCTTGTCCTTCATCAGTTAAATCTAACCTTCCAGCAGATAATCTTACAGCAGATTTAGGCATCATAATTCTTGCAATTGCTACCATTCTAACTAAATCCCAAACCGGTACTTTTTCGTAATCCTGCATTGGTGTTCCTTTTACTGGAACTAAAGTATTGATTGGCACAGATTCTGGCTGAACTTCCATATTTGCCAAAGTAATTAACATTTTCATACGGTCTTCCTTTTGCTCGCCCAAACCAATAATTCCGCCTGAACACAAAGTAACACCAGCTTTTCGAACATTTTTATGCGTATTTAATCTGTCATCAAAAGTACGTGTAGTAATTACTTCACTATAATGTTCTTCTGAAGTATCAATATTGTGATTGTAAGCATACAAACCAGCATCTGCCAAACGCTGTGCTTGTTCCTCTGTTAACATTCCTAAAGTACAACAAACTTCCATATCCATTTCGTTAATACCTTTTACCATTTCCAATACTTGGTCGAAATCTCTATTGTCGCGAACTTCTCTCCATGCTGCACCCAAACACATTCTAGAGGCACCACCATTTTTAGCGTTTTGCGCTTGTTCCAAAACTTGTTCTACAGGCATTAATTTATGCGCTTTTACATCTGTATGATATCGAGCAGCTTGTGGACAATATCCACAATCCTCAGAACAACCTCCTGTTTTAATGGAGATTAATGAAGAAACTTGAACTTCATTGGGGTTATGATATGCACGATGAACGGTAGCTGCTTTAAAAACTAAATCCAATAAAGGTAAATCGTATAATGCTTCAACTTCGGGTAAAGTCCAATTGTTTCGTATTTCCATGTTGTAAATTTTTAATAAACAAATATAAGTATAAATTGGGCAAAGCCCAGCAAGTTATTTTAATATTTTAAGAATGGTAGAACTTTCCATTTTATCCATTCCGTTATCCAATTTTAATTTAATTTCAGACTTTATAATTTGCTCATTTTCATCTACTTGAATTATTGTTGTTTTTTGATAATTGAATGGAGGTATTTTATCTTCATCAATATGTTGATCGGCTCCTTGCGTTTCCTTTAAATATTCGATATACATTTTTTTTACATCGTCAGGGTTAATTTTTTCTTCAACATACACTTCCTTTAAGCCGTCAACATCTTCAATTTCGATAAATGAACTTAAATACAAATAACCTTTTCCGCTCGGACTAGAAATACTATCAGTTTTAGCAAATTCGCCTGATGCATATTTTTTACCCAATAAATTTAAAAATTGAGGAATTTCGGGGAAATAATTGGTTAAAAAGCTAAGTTGTGTAGCAGCACCTTCCTTAAAAACCATTTTTAAATTTTGATACATTTCGCTTTCAACATCTTGTTTGTCAATTTTATACAAAGTAAAAAACATATCTTCAACTTCGGTATATACTTTTTCGAAATTATGAATTTTAACTTCTCCTTGAGGTGTAAAAGTTAAGTCCATTACAAAATTTTGATAAACATTTAAAATGGCATCCTGCTCGGGAGTTAATACCTGCGCATTATTACCTTTTAACTGGGTTTTTCCATACTTCCATTGGATTGTATAAGCATTATTTTCATTAGAAACTACAACAATATCAACTAAAGTACTAGTAAAAATTTCGCTTTGGTCTTCGCCTTTAACTCTGATTACTTCTAACTGAATATTTTTTTGTGCTTCGAATGGATTTTTAACCTCAACATTATTTCCGCAAGCAGTTAAGCCAATAACTATACTACATACACTCAACGATACAAATACCGTCTTTATCAATTGTTGTAACTTTAACTTTTTCAATTGTATTAATTTTTAATGGATTAAAAGGAATTTTTACTTTTATGTAATTAGACGTAAAACCATACATATAATTATCGTTTTCTTCTGCCTCCCACAATACATCGTAAACTTTATCTAAATTATTTTTATAAAATTCGCGACGTTTTTTGGAAGATAAACTTTGTAATATTTTACTTCTTTCGGCTCTTTTACCTTTATCTACAATATCTCCAATAGAAATTGCTACGGTATTATCTCTTTCCGAATAAGTAAAAACATGTAAATACGAAACATCTAAATCGATTAAAAAATCTTGTGTTTCTTTAAAATGAGCATCACTTTCGCCTGGAAAACCTACAATAACATCTACACCAATGCAACATTCTGGCATTAGTTCTTTAATTTTACTAACCCTTTCGGCATACAACTCTCTTTTGTAACGGCGTCGCATTGCTTTTAAAATATCAGGCGAGCCACTTTGTAAAGGAATATGAAAATGCGGCACAAATTTTTTACTTTGAGCTACAAAAGCAATAATTTCATCGGTTAATAAATTGGGTTCGATTGATGAAATACGATATCGATGAATCCCTTCAATTTTATCTAATTCTTTAATTAAATCTAAAAAAGTTTCATTGGTGCCTTTACCAAAATCGCCAATATTTACGCCTGTTAGTACCACTTCTTTTACGCCAGTTTTTGCAACTTCATGCGCAACTTTTAAAGTTTGCTCAATAGTATTGCTTCTACTTTTACCACGGGCTAAAGGAATTGTACAAAAACTACACGAATAATCACAACCGTCTTGTACCTTTAAAAAAGTACGTGTTCTGTCTCCAGCACTATAGGATGGAATAAAAATATTTACTTCGTTGATATCATTTTCGGTTGCTAATTTACTATCTTGATCCAATTTTTCAACAAAATCTACGATATTAAATTTATCATTTGCACCTAAAACAACGTTTACACCTGGAATTTCAATTATTTCTTGAGGTTTTAATTGTGCATAACAACCAATTACAGCAACAAATACATCGGGATTTGATTTTTTAATTTTACGAACAATTTGTTTACACTTTTTATCCGCATTATCTGTAACACTACATGTATTTAATACAAAAATATCTGGCGCATCATCCATATTTACCCTAGCATAGCCACCTTGTTCGAAAAAACGAGCAATGGTACTGGTTTCGGAAAAATTTAGTTTACAGCCCAGTGTATGAAAAGCTACCTTTTTATATTGTTGCATTTAATTTTGTAAAATTATCGAAAGCACAAAAGTAAGCATTTTAAACTATTAATGTAATAATTTTAAAGCGCTTTCTATTCGTTGCATTGCCTCTATTAATCTATCATCTGAACTTGCATAAGAAATTCTTATACAATTTGGAGAACCAAAGGAATCCCCGGCTACCAAAGCAACTTTTGCTTCATGTAGTAAAAATAAACACAAATCATTTGCATTGTTAATGGCATGATTTTCATATTTTTTACCAAAATAAGCACTCATATCAGGGAATAAATAAAAAGCACCTTTGGGTACATTTATTTTAGCAAGCGGAATATTTTTAAAGGCATCTAACATTAAATTTCGGCGGCGTAAAAAAGCTTCTTGCATGAATAAAGTACTACTTCTACCCATTTTTAAGGCCTCGATAGTAGCTTTTTGAGCGATGGTATTGGTTCCAGAGGTAATTTGTCCCTGTATTTTGTTACATGCTTTTACCAACCAAGTTGGTCCGCCCATATAACCCAATCGCCAACCTGTCATTGCAAAACCTTTAGCTACACCATTAACAGTTGCAACTCTATCATATACATCTGGAAATGAAGCTATAGAAACCGAATCGTTGGTGAAGTTAATATACTCGTAAATTTCATCTGCTAAAATATATAAATCTTCTTTTTGTAAAACTACATCGGCAATTTCTCTTAATTCTTGAGCTGTAAATACCGAACCTGAAGGGTTACAAGGCGAAGAATAAATTATTAGTTTAGATTTTGGCGTAATGGCTTTAGCAATATCCTGAGCGCTTACTTTAAAATCATTTTCTACACTCGACGGAATTTCAACTGGAATACCTCCAGCTAATTTGATTAATTCGATATAACTTACCCAATAAGGTGCAGGTAAAAGTACTTCGTCGCCTTCATTTACTAAAGCTAAAATTACATTGGCTATAGATTGTTTTGCACCTGTGGACACAATGATTTGAGATGGAGAATAATCAATATTATTTTCGGTTTTAAACTTATCACAAATGGCCTGTTTTAAATCTTCAAATCCTGCAATAGGTGGATATTTGGAGAAATTTTGATCAATAGCATCTTTTGCTGCTTGTTTTACTTTATCTGGCGTATTAAAATCTGGCTCGCCAATACTTAAACTAATCACATCAATTCCTTGTGCTTTCATTTCTCTACTCAACTGACTCATTGCAATGGTCGCAGATTCAGTCATTGATTTAATCCTATCCGATAAGTGTTCTTGGCTCATAAAAAACGATATAAAAAACACAAATTTACACAACCTTTTTTGGTTAAAACACTGATAATAAAAAAATCGCTACAAAATCCTTTATATTTTTCTATTTTTACACAATCATAATATAAAATTAAAAAATGAACATTTTTATTACAGGTACTAGCAAGGGTTTAGGCGAAGCTTTAGCAATAAAATATTTGGAACTAGGACACACTGTTTATGGTTGTAGCAGAGGGGAGCAAAAAAATATACAACACCCTAATTACAAACATTTTATAGTTGATTTAGAAAATTTTAATCCAAAGGATATCGAGCAAATTGTACAACAAATTCCTAGCTTAGATATTGTAATTTTAAACGCTGCCTTATTAGGCGAAATTAATTTGTTACAAAACACTACTATTCAACAATTACAACAAATTCAACAAGTGAATGTGTGGGCGAATAAAATTTTAATAGATTGTTTTATTCAAAAATATTCGCTACAAAAGGTAATCGGAATTAGTACAGGCGCTTCCAAAAACGCTAATAAAGGTTGGGGAGCTTACAGTATTTCTAAAGCTGCTTTTAATTTTTTAATTCAAATGTATGCTGTCGAAAATCCTAATATTCATTTTTTACTAATTGCTCCGGGTTTAATTGATACAGATATGCAAAAATATTTGTGCTCGGATGTAAACGAAAACGATTTTCCTTCGATCCAAAGATTAAAAGAAGCTAAAAACAATCAAAATATGTTTAGTGCTAGTGATTGTGCCAAGGGAATTATAGAAATGATTGAAATTAGTGCTCAAAAAATTTCTGGTGATTATTGGGATATACGGGAATATTTAAAAGGAAAATAAAAATCACTACTTATCACCAATAAATTTAAGCAGCATAAATTTTTAAAAATTGTATTTGTTGATTAAGTTTACATTTTTGAAAAAGGATTAATCCATAAAATTTTTATAATGAAAAGAACATTAATTACAGGAGCTGCGGGATTTTTAGGATCGCATTTGGTTAAAAGATTTTTAAATGAAGGTCATCATGTGATTGGAATGGACAATTTGATTACTGGTAGTTTAAAAAATATTGAAGAATATTTTAAGCATCCAAATTTCGAATTTTACCAACACGATGTGTCTAAATTTGTACATGTTCCGGGTAATTTAGATTATATTTTACACTTTGCATCGCCTGCTAGCCCTATTGATTATTTAAAAATTCCAATCCAAACCTTAAAAGTTGGTTCTTATGGTACACATAACTTATTGGGTTTAGCTAAGGCTAAAAATGCACGTATTTTAGTAGCTTCTACTTCGGAGGTTTACGGAGATCCAGAGGTGCATCCGCAGGTTGAGGAATATTACGGAAACGTTAATCCTGTTGGCCCTCGTGGCGTGTACGATGAGGCAAAAAGATACATGGAGGCGGTTACGATGGCTTACCATACTTTTCATAATGTTGAAACGCGTATTGTACGTATTTTTAATACGTACGGACCAAAAATGAGGCTGAATGATGGAAGAGTTTTACCTGCTTTTATCGGACAAGCTTTAAGAGGAGAAGATTTAACTATTTTTGGAGATGGTTCGCAAACCAGAGCTTTTTGTTATGTGGATGATTTAGTGGAAGGTATTTACAGATTGTTAATGAGCGATTATCCTTACCCTGTTAATATTGGTAATCCAGATGAAATTACAATATCCGATTTTGCTGAGGAAATTATAAAATTAACCAACACAAAACAAAAAGTTGTATATCACGATTTACCAGTTAACGATCCTAAACAACGTAAACCTGATATTACTAAAGCTAAAGAATTATTGGGTTGGGAACCAAAAGTTAACCGTGCTGAGGGATTAAAAATTACCTATGAATACTTTAAAACTTTAAGTCCAGAGGAATTAAATAAAAAAGAACACAACAATTTTGATAAATACATTATTAAATAATTGTGGGAACAATTTACTTAACTATCAACATTTTATGTTCTAGTTTATTGTTTTTAATATTTAAATCATTTCCAAAATATAAGATTCAAACATTAGTGGCTATAGTGGTTAACTACTTTGTAGCCGCTGGTTTATCTTTTACTGTTCAGGGTGCAATGCCTTCTGTTGATTTTTTTAATTTCCAGTGGTATTGGGCTGCAATTGTTTTGGGTATTTGTTTTATTAGTTTATTTAATTTAATGGGTTATACCAGTCAAAATATTGGTATTGCACAAACAACGGTTGCCAACAAAACTACTTTTGTTTTTCCAGTAATTATTGGCATGCTATTTTTTGGCGACAGCACCCATTTTGTTAAAATTTTGGGTTTAATTTGCGGAATATTAGCGGTTTATTTTTCGGCTAAAAAAAACAAAAACACAATATCCTTAGGGGCAAAAGATAGAATATGGATTATTGTATTGTTTTTGGGCGGAGGTGTTTTAGATGCTGTTTTATCTATTGCGCAATTGTTTTTAGTAGCCAATGATGAAACTGCTCTGTTTTCGGGTTATTTATTTTTAATTGCTGGATTAATTGGTTTAGCTCATTTAATATACAAAGTTGTTGCTAATCAACAAAAAATTGATAGCGTTAGCATTTTAGGCGGAATTATTTTAGGTATTCCAAATTTTGCATCAATCAACTACTTCTTAAAATCTATGTCGGAGGGAAACATACCCAACTCGGTTGCATTTCCAGTATCTAATATGGGTGTAATTATATTAGCCAGTATTTTAGGAGTTATCATTTACAAAGAAAGTATTACTTTAAATAAAAAATGGAGTGTTGCTTTTGCCATTTTAGCTATTTTATTGGTTTCCTTAGGGGAAATCTAAACCTCAAATTAATCATTGAAATTTATGGAAGATTTTAAAACTTGTCCAATTTGCGAAAATCCCTATGGATATTTAGTAAATTCAAACACTTATAACTGCCCAGAATGTGCGCACGAATGGGAAGAAAAACCAGAAAGTTTATTGGATATTTTAGAGGTTAAAGATAGCAATGGAAATATATTGGTAAACGGGGATAGTGTAATTGTGATAAAAGATTTACCAGTAAAAGGTTCGTCTAATCCTGTAAAAGCAGGCACTAAAGTTAAAAAGATAATTTTAACCGAAGGCGACCATAATATCAGTTGTAAAATTGATGGATTTGGCGCAATGGGATTAAAATCGGAATTCGTTCGCAAAGCTTAAAACTTTGAAATCAGAAATAGGATAGATAAAACACTAGCGATGAGTTTAAAGATTTATCAAATTTCACTTTAATGATAAGTGTTGTATATTGTATTTGCTATTGAAATTGCGTTTTGTAAAGCTATATTATTTATTTTTTCGGAAAGTATTATATTTAAAAATTGTTGGGTTGAGATATTGCCTACTAATTCGTCTTTTGCAAACGGACATCCACCTTTTCCGTTTATGGCAACGTCAAAATGTTTACAACCTGCACTGTGGGCTGTGTTTATTTTTTTTGGTGTAGTTTCGGGATTGCTGTGAAAATGTGCACTAACTATTATGGAAGGGAAATGTTTTTGGAATAATGTGAAAATTTGATGTATTTTTTCATCATCAGCATTTCCAATTGTATCACTTAACGCCAATTCTTTCACGCCTAAATCTACCAGTTTTTTTGCCCAATATAATAAAATGTCTGTATTCCAATTTTCTCCATATGGATTGCCAAAAGCCATCGAAAGATAAATTCTAACTTTTTTATTTTTACAGATATGTAAAATTTCTTTTACGGTTTCCAATGATTTTTCTCTTGTTGAATTTGTGTTTCGCAATTGAAATTCCTCTGAAACTGAAAATGGAAACCCTATGATATCAACCAATTCTTCTTGTTTTGCCAATTCTGCTCCTTTAGTATTGGCAACAATGCATAAAAATTGAGTGTTTTGTTTATCATTTTTGTTCAACATTTTTAATACTTCATGCGTGTCTTGTAATTGAGGAACGGCTTTAGCAGATACAAAACTTCCCATATCTAAAACATCAAAACCTACTTTGCACAATGCTTTTATAAATTCTACTTTTTGATTAGTTGGAATAAAAGTTGAAATTCCTTGTATAGCATCTCGAGGGCATTCTGTTATAAAAATGTTTTTCATGAATTTGATTTTAATATTTTCTTTACGACAAGTTGATTAATTGGTTGTTGTTTCAATAAAAATATTGAAAAAGAATCAATTTTTTTCAACAAAATCACAACCTTAATAAATTACAAGCGTTTTATGTTTAACTTTAGTTTTTTAATTTTTTTAAAAATTTCAAAGTATATTTTAAACATAATTACTCAATTTAAACTTTTACTTATGAGAAAATTTAAAGCACATTGGAGCTTAATTTTAGTATTTTGCATAAGCATAAACAGTGCTTTTTCGCAAATTGTGGTAGGTTATTTAGATGCAAGTTTAAGTCAGGCGGCATCACGAATGGCAAGCTTAAAATGGGATCAAATGACAGATTGTATCTACGGTTTTATTCAGCCTGATGCATCCGGTAATTTGCCAGACCCAACTTCATTAAGTCATTTTACTAATTTTAAAACCTATTGTAACAATAATGGTGTTAAAATGCATTTTTCCTCTGGAGGTGCAACGTATTCATCAATTTTTGAAACAATTGGAAATAATGTTACAGCCCGACAAAATTTTGCTAAAGAGATTGCAGATATAATGCAAACACATGGAATTGTTGGATTTGATTTGGATTGGGAATTTCCTACTTCGCAATCTGCAAGAACTGCGCATGTAAATATATTAAAAGCTGTTCACGATGAGTTTGTAGCTAGAGGTAAAAGAGATGAATGGGAAATTGCTATTGCTGTAGGTGGTGAAACACCAAGTGTAGGTGCGCAAGGAGTTTATCATACAGATTATTGTTCTCCTGATGCTTTTCAATATATCGATCACTTAAATTTAATGTCGTATGATATTGGTTATGGTATTAGTGGTAATGATCCTAATCATTCTTCTTATGCTGATGCTGTTAACAATGTTGTGGATTGGGTTGCTAAAGGTTGTCCGATTGAAAAAATTGTTTTAGGCGTTCCTTTTTATGCTCGCCATCAATCTAATAGAGGTGCAGCAATTTATACCCACGCTTACAGTAATTTAAGTGCTGGAAATCCTTCAGCGGCATTTAATTCAAATAATGTAGGTGAGTACTATTATAATGGAAAACAAACTTTAATTGATAAAGTTAATTATATCATGAATGCTGGAGGAAGTGGTATTATGATTTGGGAAGTTACTTATGATAGAACAGATGAGTATTCATTATTAAAGGTGATTGCAGATGCAATGTTACCTTATCAGTGTTCGGCACCAAAACCAAATTTAGGAAATAATCAAAGTATTTGTGGTTTAACTCAGGTTACTTTAAATGGAAATATACCTACTGCAAATGGAAGAACTTTTACTTGGAAAAGAGGAAATACAACTTTAGTAAATTTAAGTTCAACTGCAACAACATATAACGCAACACAAGCTGGGATTTATACTCTTGAAGTTCATGAAAATGGTTGTTTTCAATCGGATGAAGTAGAGATTACTGCAAATTTAGGTACAATTGATTTAGAGGGGCCTTATGAATTGTGTAAACCTGTTAGTGTTACTTTAAATACAGGAATGGATGCAGCAGGAAAATCATTTGTATGGAGAAAAGATGGGAATATTATTGAAAATGCAACAGGAACAAGCTATTTGGTAAAAAGAGCAGGGACTTACCAAATTAGTGTTTCTGCAACTGGATGTTCATCTATTCAAGCATCAGCTACTGTTACTTCAAAAGCTCCTTTTGCAGATGATGTACTTGTTTGTTCGGCTAATGGAGTTGCAAACATTCAGGCTTCGGAAGTGGTAAATTGGTATGCTACAGAACAAAGTAGTACTATTTTAGCAACGAGTGATCAATATGATTATCAAACCGTTGGCACGCAAGGAACTACTTTGTGGATGGGGGGCACAGGTGCGCAAGCTACAGAATACGCTACTTTGAAATCAGATTTTAGCGGTGGTTGGCAAGCAGATGCTCAAGTTTACGCAACTAAATTAGATATTTTAACTGATGTAACTTTAAATGCTGTTACTGTTCATCCAAGTGGAGGAAATTTAAAAATTAATTTAGTTGGAAGTAATGGTACAACGGTAGTACATACCAAAACTTTTAATAATGTAAGTACTAAACAAGAGTTTGCTTTAAATTGGACTGTTGCGCCTGGAACATATTATTTAAATTGTGTAGGAACTACTGGGAATGTTTGGGTTGATAATTCCTTACCTGCTCAGGATTTTAGCATACCTGGTGTTTTAACAAGTGTGAAAAATTGTTTTCAGGATTGGAGCGCTCCTTACGGTGATGCTTATGTAGCGGCTACAAATTATGGAAATTTTGCTAATTTAAAATTAACTTCGGGTACGGCTTGTGATAGAGTGCCTGTAACGGTTACAGTAAACCCGAATCATTCATCTTGTTTAATAACAAATTCCATTAATTTAAATGGAATGGAGGTTAAAATTTTTCCAAATCCAAGTTCTACAAATTTCCAACTGCAATTTAATGGATTGGCACAAGTAAGTGTATTTGGTGTAAACGGACAATTGGTTCAAACTTTTAATCATGTTGGCAACTCTGTTTTTGGTAACGATTTTAAACCAGGATTGTATTTTGTGCAAGTTGTTAACAACAATAAAACAGCTAATTTTAAGGTGGTTAAAAACTAAATTTCAAGGGGCTTAATCGATAAAAATTAAGCCCCTAAATATGTTATCTAATGTTATTTAAATATTAATATTTAAAATTTATTTGCACAAATTAAATTAAGCTAGTATATTTGCATCATTATGAAGAAAAAATTTAACGCATATTACTATTATTACTTCTCGGCGTAGCCGGGTTTGATAGTTTTTGTGTTACACTAAAATAAATCATACCTCGGCAATTTGTCGGGGTTTTTTTTTAACTTTTTAAATATAAAACAATGAGTTTAAACGTAAAACAAATTAAAGATTGGGGGTTAGGATTAGACAAACCTTTAATTATTAGCGGACCATGTAGTGCCGAAACGGAAGAACAAGTAGTAAATACTGCCAAAGAAATTGCTGCTTTAGGTAAAGTTAATGTATTAAGAGCTGGTATTTGGAAACCAAGAACTCGTCCTAATGCTTTTGAAGGAATAGGACCAATTGGGCTACAATGGTTAAACACTGCTAAAAAAGAAACAGGAATGTTAATTGCAACTGAGGTAGCAACAGGTGCCCATGTTGAGGAGTGTTTAAAAGCTGGTGTAGATATTTTGTGGGTAGGTGCACGTACTACAGTTAACCCTTTCTCTGTTCAGGAAGTAGCTGATGCTTTAAAAGGTGTTGATATTCCAGTTTTGGTAAAAAACCCAATTAATCCAGATTTATCTTTGTGGATTGGAGGTTTAGAACGTATTAACCAAGCTGGTATTACACGTTTAGGTGCTATCCACCGTGGTTTTTCTACATTTGAAAAAACACCTTTTCGTAATATTCCAATGTGGGATATGGCTATCGAATTAAAAAGACAATACCCTAATTTAGATATCGTTTGTGATCCATCTCATATTGCTGGTAATAGAGATTTAATCCCTTATATTTCACAAAAGGCTTTAGATTTAGATATGAGTGGTTTAATGATTGAATCTCATATAACACCATCTGTTGCTTGGAGTGATGCTGCGCAGCAAGTTACACCTTCTGCTTTAAACGAAATTTTAAATAACTTAAAATTCCGTACTGCATCTTCTGATAATGTTGAATTTGGTTCTAAATTAGAAAGTTTACGTAAAGATATTGATAAAATCGACGATGAGTTATTTCAACATCTAGCTACTCGTATGAAATTAGCTGAACAAATTGGCGCTTACAAAAGAGATAATGGTGTTACAATTTTACAAGTTGGTAGATGGGAAGAAATTGTAAATAAACGTATTGCTTTAGGTTTAGCAATGGGCTTGGGTGAAGAGTTTGTAAAAGAGTTTTTACAATCTATTCATAAAGAATCTATTCGTAAACAAAACATTGTAATGAATAAAGAGGTTGTTGCAAAATAATTTGTAAAACTTATAAAATTAAAAAGGCTATCCAATTTTGGGTAGCCTTTTTAATTTTAAGAATTTTAATACAAGTTTAGATTGTAGTTATTGTAAAGATTTAAAGAATAATATATTAATTTACATGATAAAATACCTCTAACATCTCATTTAAATTATAAGTACTTCCTTTTAATGAATTACTTAAAATAATTACAGTATAATCTTTTGATGGTATTTTAAAATAAATATGACGATTGCCATGCCACCATCCAGTATGGTAAACAATTTTACCTAATTCTTCATTAAAACGCAAGCGCCAACCCAATCCATATGCAGATTTATTTTTGTCTATTTTTGTATGAGGTTCTGTAGCTATCTGATACAATGAATCTGGGATTAAATTACAGTTAAATAAACTTCTATCAAATTGATATAAATCTTTTGCTGTAGCAAACATTCCTTTATCGCCAACTATGCCATCTAAAAAATCAAAGCCAACTTTTCTGTTTGCTCCATCATTTCCCATTACAATATAATTAGGTGGTGTATTTTCGTTAATATTTAAAACAAAACTATTGTTCATGTTTGATGGTTTAATAATTCTGTTTTCTACAATTTTAGAAAAGTGTAAACCATCAACTTTTTCAGCAATCATTGCTAAAAACATGTAGTTTGTATTACAATAACTAAATCGTAAACCAGGTTTAAAATCATGTCCTGGATTACGTTTTTTAATTAAATCTAAAACATATTCATGGGTTAAAAACTTTCGTTTATTCTTTACTAATGCATCGCAATAATAGTAATATTGACCTAATCCAGATTGATGGCTCAATAACATTTTAACGGATATGTCTTTATATGGTTTTTTAGGTAAAAAAGGAAAAAATGATGTTAATTTGTCTTCTAGTTTAATTTTTCCCTCTGCAATCATTTGTAAAATTACTGTTGCTGTTATAGGTTTACTTATACTTGCTAATTGAAAAGCATTGGTGTCGGCTAATTGTTTTCTAGATTTGAAATCAGTGTATCCAATTACAGTATCAAAAATTATTTCATCGTTTTTAGCAATTAAAATAGAGCCATTAAACTTTCTGGATTTTATAAATTTTTTAAAATTATTTTGAACCCATTGTTTATCTCGTATACTTACTATTGAATCTGTTGGAGGTGTAAAATCTTTGAATAAATCAGGAACTACATAAACAAGTTTTTCCTTGTATATTGGTTGTATTACATCATTACATGATATAACAAATAATACAAAGGTTAAGGCAATTATCTTTTTAAGCATGTTTCAAATATAATTAAAAAAAATATTAGAATGCAAGTTAACTTTAAATGAAACTAAATGATTTATCAAGAGGTATATGTTAAAATACTTATAAATTTTATTTGTTAAAGTAATATTATGCAAAAAACGGTATTAATAATTGATGACGATGGATTTGACGGAATGATAATTTCGGCGTTATTAAATCAAACTATTTATAAAGTAATTGCACATTGTAAAAGTGGTATTGAGGGCATTAAAAAGGCGGATGAATTGAAGCCAAATATTATATTAGTGGATAAATTAATGCCAGAAATGGATGGTTTAGAGGTGGTTGAAAAATTAAATGTTTTAAAACTAAATTCTGCAGTGATTTTAATGAGTAGTGATGATTTGAAGGAAGTAAAAGATTTTTGTGCGATTTATAATGTACATCATTTTTTACAAAAACCTATTTCTAGGAATTTAATATTGAATTTATTAGATAGATTATAGTTCATTTTAATTAATTGCTCTTTTTAAAATTTCATTTCATTAAAGAAATATTATTCTACCTTTGCATAAAGTAATTTAGTTCATCAATTTTGAGTAATTCGTTAAAAAAATTAGCCTCCCAAACGGCAATTTATGGTTTAAGTAGTATTTTAGGTAGGTTTTTAAATTACCTTCTTACGCCATTGTGGACTAACGAAGCTATTTTTAGTAAAGAACAATTTGGAGTAATAACTGAAATGTATGCTTACGTTGCATTTTTAGTAGTTTTACTAACCTATGGAATGGAAACAACATTTTTTAGGTTTGCCAATAAACCTGAAAACAATTCGGATACTGTTTTTTCTACAGCATTTTTATCGGTATTTTTCACTACTTTAGTTTTTATTGGTTTAAGTATAAGCTATCAACAAAATATTGCCTACTGGTTAATGTATCCTGAACATACCGAATATGTAGTTTGGTTTGCACTTATTGTTGGTTTAGATGCTGTATCATCAATTCCATTAGCACAACTAAGGTTATTAAATAAAGCTAAACAATTTGCTATTATTAATATGGTGAATATTTTAGTGAATATTGGTTTAAACGTATTCTTTCTGTTTTATTGTAAAATTAATTTTGATAATGGCAACACCAATTGGATTATAGATATATTTTACAATCCAAATATTGGTGTAGGATATGTGTTTATTGCCAATTTAGTTGCCAGTGTAATTAAATTTATTTTGTTATTGCCTTATTGCAATAATTTTAAATTTGATTTTAGTAAAGCATTATACCAAAAAATGTTGCGATACACCTTGCCTTTATTATTTGTTGGGTTGGCAGGTATAGTAAATGAAACAATTGATCGTATTTTACTAAAACGATTATTGGTTGGAAAATATACCTTAAATGAAACTATGGGTTTTTTAGGTATATATGGTGCTAATTACAAATTATCTATTGTAATCACCTTATTTATTCAGGCTTTTAGATATGCAGCCGAACCATTTTTCTTTAGTATGGAAAAGCAGGAAAACTCTAAAGTTATTTACGCCAAAGTAATGCATTACTTTTTAATTGTGCTCAATTTTGTGTTTTTAGCTGTTATTTTGCATTTAGATATTCTAAAATATTTCATCAATAATAAAGAGTTGTGGGAAGGATTAGATATTGTACCAGTTTTATTATTGGCAAATATTTGTTTAGGTGTATATTATAATTTATCTATATGGTATAAATTGAGTGAAAAAACTGGATATGGAGCAATAATTTCTATAATTGGTGCTGTTGCAACCATTGTTTTAAATTTAGCATTTATTCCGTTTTTTGGATACAGAGGAAGTGCTTGGGCAACTTTATTGTGTTATGCTTTAATGGTGATAATATCCTATTATTGGGGACAAAAATATTACCCAATTCCCTATAAAATTAAGCGTGCAATAGGATATTTTTTTATAACAGGTGTATTGTTGTTTTTAGGAAAAATACTTGATTTTAAAGCCGACTCTGTTTTATTTTGGATTAAAAATTGGCTGTTATTGGGTGTTTTCATATTTTTATTTATCAAGTTAGAAAAAGTAGAGCTTACACCAATTCTTAAAAAATTAAATTTAAAAAAATAAAAAAGTTTTTGAAAAAGCTAATCTAAATTACTTTTTCAAATTTTCAATTAAGTATATTTAATATAAAAGTAATTTTTCTTTTATTTCGATATTCGATTCATTAAATATTACTATATAATATAATCCTTTAGCTACATTTAGCTCAAACTCGAAAGATTGTCCGCTGTTTAGATGAAAATTATTTTCTTCAACTATTTTACCGTTTGTGTCGAAAATTTTCGCAATAAAATTTCCTGTATTTCCAGTATAATATGTGAATCTGTTAGATAATCCATAACGAATTAATTTTGAGCTATTTGTGTAACTAAATTTTATAAGGTCGCTTACTGTAAAATTTCCATCTAAATCTACTTGCTTAAGTCGATAATAATAAATATTATGATTATTTTTTGCTATCTTATCAATATGGCTATAAGATTGTAAAATTGTACTATTGATTTTTCCTTTAACCCTTGTAATAGGTTCAAAATTATAACCATCTTCTGATCTTTCTAATTCAAAATAGTCATTGTTAATTTCACTTGATGTTTTCCAAAAAAGCAGGTGTTTTTTTGGCTCTAACATAACACCTGAAAACTCTAATAATTCAACAGGTAAAGTACTTAATTCAGCTATGCATTTTGTTGTACCATAATGTGTTGCGTTGTATTGTGTTGTCATATCTCCACTAAAACCTCTTACTGATCCACCAACTTGATTTTCCCAATCTCCTGTAACACAAAATCTTCCAGAACCCGCTACGGCAATACTATTTGTAAACGAACCTCTTACCAATAGTCTACCATCGTTCTCAATCACTTGGAACTGATTACCTGAACTACCTGTAACAAATGCACCGTCGTAACCAAAAAATGCTCCGGTAGTCATACATAATCTAGTGCCTAGTGTTCCATTTGGAGTGTAGGGAGTTACAACTTTACCTCCATTTTCTACAAAAATTTCATTAGGTAAAGGGCTTGGCAATGCCCAATGAAAAGGTAAATCATTTGCATCACTTTCTCCATCTGCATTTTTATTAGCTGGAGTTAACCAATCATTCCTAATAATTCCAGTCCAACTAGACCCAGCTGGCGCGGCACCACAGCCTGTTACCCCGTCAGGATTAGTAGTCCATTGATCTTTGGTTGCGCATGAATAATATACTGAATAATTTGGGTCACAAGTACATGCACCAGTGTTAAATGAAACTTGTGATGCATAGCTTGTACCTACGCCGTTTATTGCATAAGCTCTAACATAGTAAGTTGTGTTAGGTAATAAACCCGATAAATTTGCAACAAAAGATCCCGTTGTTCCAGCAACAATAACTTTACTGTTAGCTGTTGTTGGGTTAATAGTAGTAGCATAAACTACACCTCTTTCAGTTATGGCAGATCCTCCAGTACAAGTAATGTTTCCTCCACTGCTTGCTGAACTACATGTTACGCTACTAGCAGCAGTCGTACTTGCTACTGATGCATTTGTAGCTATACTAGGCACTGTAGTAATTTGTATTTCGTTCCCATAAGTAGTTCCTTGTGTGTTTGTTGCGTAGGCTCTAACATAATATAATGTACTACCCGTTAAACCACTATTAACAGTAATATTATAAGTACCTAATCCACTTCCTGAAGTTACTTTTGTATTTGCAATGGTAGGGTTAGATGATGTATGATATACAATTCCCCTTTCTGTAACAGATGAGGAACCTTCTGCAGTTACTTCACTGTTATTTACTGTAAATGCTGTACACGAAACATTTGCAGATGTTCCTGTTACAACTGTTGCACAATTTAAAGTTGTAGCACTTACTTCTGAGCCGTATGTGGTACCTACACTATTAGTTGCATATGCCCTAAAGTAGTATAATGTGTTTCCATTTAATCCGCTAACGGTAACATTATAAGATCCAGTTGTTCCACTTGCAGTTACTTTACTATTAGCTAAAGTAGGATTTGATGTTGTTGCGTATACTACACCCCTTTCGGTAATAGATGAACCACCATCGCTTGTTACATTATTACCATTAATTTCAATTGATGTACAGGTTATATTTGCAGTTGTTCCATTGGTTATAGATGGTGCAGAAGCAGAGGAACATGCTACATTGTTAATCCATACACCACCAAATTGTCCAGGAAATGTAGAGTTACAGTTAAATGCTTGTCCAGGTCCGCAAGTCCAATTTTGCCCACTCCTCTCTGCAACTGAACCGTCAACATATGCTCCAGGGCTATTCCATGCAGGTTGTCCGTTGTTAGTTGTCCATGCAGGTTGGCAAGTTTGACCTTGAGTTGAGTATGCATAAAAAATAGTAATAAGAAAAAACAAGTACTTTATCATGATTAAAGCTAGGGATATAATTTAGACAAAGTTATTTAAAAAAGTATTGTAATAGGTAATATTTATAGCGAATTATTTAATAATTCATTTTTTTTTTATTATGACAATTATTAAAAATTTAAATTAGTCTATTGTGATAAATTATAAAAAGATTTTTGGATTACTTATTAAATGGCATATAAATTTATCAAATTTCTTTTTGAAGAGTTTCCCAACTAGAATTGGTGATTATTTTTTTGAATTTTTTTGATTTATTTTTTGCGTATTCAATAATGTATTTAGATCTTTCCTTAGATTCTGGATGTGTACTTATCCAAGTTAAATAGGCGGTTATATTATTTTCGTTTTCGGCAAGTTTATATAAAAAATTCGCTAAATTTTCGGGATTAATTTTTGCCTTAATCATATAGTCAACTGCTTTTAAATCGGCTTCTTTTTCAATTGTTCTACCGTATGCAGTTGAAGATAAAAGATGAGTAATTTCCGACAAAACTTCGCTACCTGTGTTGCCAACAGTTACTGATATTAAAACAGATAATCCTATTTCCTTAATTAATTTTTTCATTACATGATTTAATTGTATGTGCGCTATTTCATGACTAATTACGCCGGCTAATTCCTCTGGATTGTCGCAATTTTTTATTAAACCACTGTAAATCACTAAATGTCCGTTGGGTAAAGCAAATGCATTAATATCGTCTTTTTGAATTATATGAACTTTTAAAAATGCTTTATCAATTTGGTTACTTGTACAAATATCATTTACAATACTATCCACAATAGTGTTAACATAATTATTTGTATTAATTTTTTCATTTTCGCTTATCGCATCCCAAAAAATATCACCTAATTTTACCTCAATATCATCGGTAGATTTTTCAACTTTAAAAATTTCTACCCAATTGATGTTAGAGATTGCTAACCATAATGTAATAAAAATTACAGCTACGATACTTCCTTGAATTAGAGGTTTCATTTTTAATTATTTCGATTTGATTTACAAATTAATTGTGTAAGTTCACCAAAAAAATGCCACTGTATATGTATTCCTTTTCGTGTTTGTATAGCGGTATAAATGGTGGTTATAAATTCAACTATGTTAAAAATTATTACAGAAATTATGTAGCCAATATATGAGTTGGTGATAGTTTCATCACTAAAAATTATTGAAACAGTCCACCAAAAACCAAAGCTATTGATAAAAAACATGGATAATTGTGAAAGTAAAGCTTGAGTGCAATGCCACCTTACAAAATATGTAGCTTTGCGATTGCCTAAAAAAAATATTGCTGTTGCAATTAGGTTTACAATGGGTAAAGGCAAGCCAATGATTATGGCAATAACCGACATTAAATAGCTGTTAGATGCGCTTTCAGCTTCATGTTCACTAGGTTTATATGGAAATTCTTTTTTTTGTATCATATTCCTTTTTTAATATTCCAAATCCAATTAATAATTATTAATAAAGCTAATAAAATTGCAATTTTTGGTTTTCGTATAAATTGCTCTAGTTTTTTATACCAATTAAATAATGATTTTTTTTGTAAAATTACATCTATTAATATCCAAATTGGAGTAATTAAAAGAATAAAAGCGCTAATAAATCCTAATGGATTTAAATAAAGCGCTTGTTGAATATTTCCTTTAATAATTTGAGTTATTGAACGAGAAGAACCGCAGGAAGGACAAGGTATTTTAGTTACATGTTTAAATAAACAAACTTCCGTATTGATTATTGGATTTTTTGTTAAGTTAAAATACATCCAAAAATACCCCGAGGTACAAAGTATACTTAAAAATAAATATAGTTTATTCCTGCTCAAAAACATTAGTATAAAAACTGCTGTATTTTTTCCATATTTTTTGCTCTTGTTGCATCTTGAATCATAAACCAATCTACAATAGACCAAATTCCCATTCCGCCACAGGTTAATAATTTACCAATTCCTAAACCTGTATCTCCAATTAAAAATCTATCAATTCCAAAACCTCCTGCTAATATTGATACAATTAAGCTTGTAGTTGGATCTTTAAATTGTATGGTTGATAATACTGCCCATTTGGAATCATCGATTAACAATAGTTTGTCTCTAATGATATTAATGTTGTGTGCTTCAAAAAACTTTCCATTAGCTAAAATAAACATATCTACTTTTTGCGCTTCCATAAAATACTTTTTTTAATTTTCCTTACTCTTTAGGATTTTCAGTTACTCCGCTATTTTATAGCTGCACAAATATATGTTTTTTAACAAAATTATACTTCAAGAAATTAAATTTTAATTAAAAAATTATTAACAAGTTTTATTTTTTAATTTTTAGATAGTTTTCATATACTTAGCTCTAATTTTTTATTAAAATAAAATAACTGTCTTGTTGAATTCTATCTGTAAATATGGGTTTAATTTCCGAAAATTCAATAGTTGGAAACTTATTTTCAAATTCTTCTTTTAATCCTTTGTTCAATATAAATACATGATTTTTGCTGTTTTCGTAAGCAGTGCTTAAGGATTCAAAATCATAATTTTCATTTACATTTTTAAATCTCATTTTTAAATAAAATGGTAAACTTGGCGGACGGGCGTGACTGTTAGCTATAGTAATTTCGGCATTTTTTTCGGCATTTTTTTCTACAAATTGAGCAATTCGTAAAGAGCTGTTTTTAATATCATCTGATAAAGGCAATAAAAAACACCAAATTAAAACTTGGAAAACAATATTTTGTGTGAATAAATAATATCTAAATTTTTCATTTGCATAATTTTTTAAAGTGAATATATTAAATACACTCATGATTAAACCTAATGAACAAAATATTAAAATGTTTTTAAGCGGAAATTGTAATATAATAGGCGCTAAAATAAACACCAAATAAATAAGGCTGTTGATGCAAAAATGTGCAATAGCCATCCCTTTATTAACTTTACTGTTAGCTAATAAATACGCTATAAATATACTTAAAGGAACATGTGCTGCAATTACGTAAGCAGGTAATTTACTTGGTGTAATTTCATATAAAAACCATGCGGATACAAACCATGCAGATGCAATAAATAACATGTTTTTTTCCTTGTTAAATAAATTTTTAACTGCTTGAGCGATTGCTTTTGGAAAAAACACAAAGTAAGGGATAAAAAATACTAATAACCCTATTAAATGTGTTCCTGGAGGACCAGTTTGTCCGAAAACACTCCCTCCAACACGTTTCAAAATATACCAATCAATCATCCAAGTTATAAATATTTTACCCTCTGGTGTTTGCATGCACCAATAACCCCATATGTATAAAGGCAAAAATGCAAGAGGTAAAAATATCCAAGGATGAAATAAAATGAAATTTTTACGATTTGGGTGAAAAATTAATAAAATTAGCACGAAAAATCCTGTAAAAATTATTATTGGAGGCCCTTTTGTGAGTAATGCTAATGAAAATCCTATCCAAAATATTAAAACCCACCACTTATTTCTAAAAATTATAACTTTTAGGATGGAAAAAGCACATAAAGTTTTAAAAAATAGTAAAGTTGCATCTGTAACGGATACTTTAGCTAAAGCAGGAACTAAGATAGAGGTGCTTAAAATTAAAGCCGAATAAAAAGCCATTTTTTCACCAAAAAATTCTTTTCCAACTAAATAAATTAAAGCAATAGTTCCCAATATAAAAACTACCGATGGAAAACGAACAGCAAACTCATTTATCCCAAATATTTTATAACTTAAAGCTATATTCCAAAAATGCAAAGGCGGTTTACGGTGTACCTCCGACCACATAAAATCTGGTTGTAACCAATTACCAGTTTCAATCATAGTTTTCGCAAACCCAGCATACGCAGCCTCGTCTTGGTCCCAAAAACTCACCCAATTGTTACCAAAAAGCCATATAAAAGCTAAAGCAATAAATAAGTAAACAAATTTTTGATTGTAACTTTTGGATTGTATAAAATTTGAAGCAAACATATTTTAAAAATTAAAATTTAAACCAGTTGAAAATTTAGGTAAATCTGTATATTCACTAGGTGTATTTGAGTTAATTAAATTATTTAATCTGTAGTTTATAAAAATACTAAACTCGTTAAATCCATAGCGTAAAAAAGCATTAGTTTCCCATCTATTTATAAAGTCTGGGTATCTGTTTATCCTTGTTTCTGATCGTATATTCCAATTGTTTACCACACTTAATCTTTGGCTGTTTAAAAACGACCAATGCGCACTTGCACCAATATCAATAAACTTTCCTGTATAATCACCTCTTTGATGATTTAAGTGAAAACGAATATTAGGCTCTAGTATAATTTGATGAAAATTGTACTTTTCTTTATTGTATTGTTGATTATTATTGTCCCAAACATTTAATTTTTGCATTTTACAAACACTAATGTTTTTATATAAATAACCATAACTTATACCCAATGATAAGTATTGATTAATTTTACGTTGGTTGTAAATGCCAAAACCTAAAAAACCACTTTGATGCACAATAGAACTGATATCGGTTTTAAAATAATCCACTTTTGGAATAGTATGATTAATTCCAAAACGCACAAAACCAGTGTTGTAAAATTTCAAACCTGGTCCTTTCGTACTATTTGTTGTTTTATCATTTTGTTCCGCTACATCTTTTCTTAAAATTGTTGTTTGAGCAAAAATTTCAACAGAAAATAAAAAACTCAAAATAATAATAGTATTACGAATCATTGTTTAATCTATTTTTTGTATTAAAGTATAGCCTTTGTAATGGAAACGTAAAGTTTTACCAATATAATTTTGAAGAGGAATTTGTAAAATATCAGGGTTTTCAACCATTAAAACCTCGTAAGTGTCAATTTTTCCATCAGGAGAGCTAACATGCCAATAAAAATAATTGGGTATTTTTTTAAGTACCATAGTGGATACTGCCGAGGAATAATTTTCATCTTTAACATGATCATCGTCCCAATTATTGCTAAAATTTACCGAGTAAATAAAATTTTGTTCGGTAAAAAATTCGGGTAAAATTTTTATTTTTTGTTTGCCATTATCAACTTCAGTTATAAATGTTGCAGGAATTGTATTTTGTTCTATTACAGCTTTAGAAGCTTGTGGAATTCCGTAACCGTGTGCATAATCATAATAAGGATATAAATGTCCGCTTTGCTCAATTTTTTTAAATAAATCCATTACTTTTATTTTAGGAAATTCTTGTAATACACAAGCAGCAAATCCAGCGGTTAGAGGAGATGCAAATGAAGTTCCTTGTACTTCTTGTAATGTATTTTTTTTATTAGCTGCAATTACCCAAGCTAAGGCAGATACATTGGGTTTTAATCTTCCATCAGAAGTGGGTCCGTAAGACGAAAATTTGGTATGTATACCTGTCCAAGGATTAATACCGCCAACAGTTAACACACTATCCGCATCAGCTGGAGCGCCTATAATTGTCCAATGTTCATCCCCTTCATTACCAGCAGCATTTACAACCAAAATACCTTTTTTAGCAGCCATATTAGCCGCTCGGCTAACCAACGTAAATTTACCGTCCATATTTTTTTGAAAATATCTATGTGCTGTATACCCTAATGAACTGTTAATAATATGTGCGCCATTTTTATCCGCCCATTCGGCAGCCATTAACCAGTTTTCCTCTTCACCAATGGGTTCAAATAAACTGCGTTCTGTTCGTGCTAATAAAAAATCGGCATCTATTGCTAAGCCAATATTATCTGCTCCATTTTTTCCAGCAATGCAGGATAGCGTCATTGTACCATGATCCGATGAAAGATAAACGTTTTCTTTATTTCTTACAAAATCATAACATGCAATAATCCCATTACGTTTTCTTATATGTTCAAAAGCAAAACCTTTGTCAACATTAGGAAATCCAGCATCAAAAACTGCTATTCTAATTCCTTTACCGGTTAACGATTTTTGAGCAAAAACATCAGCTTGCATAAACTGAGTTTGTGTTTTTAATAAACGTTCGGCGCCTTCTAAAAGAGGAACATAATTTTGCTGAGCAGCTTTTGCTTGTGATTGTAAAGCTTGAATGTTTTTAACAAAAGGTAAGGATTGTATTTGTAGAATTTGATTTGGATTGGCATAAATAAATAGTGCATTTAGCCATCTACTTTCTCCTTTAACGCTATCGCATAAATTTTTTATAGTATTTGTATAATATTGATTTAGAGGAAAATCTGTTTCGTCAATCAAAGGTACATCATTATTTATTCGTCGTTCGATTGCAGCTGGATGAAAATAAGTGTAAGGGTTAAATTCAACACCATGTTTATCAATAAAATAAACTGCAAATTTTTGATTTTGAGCTTTTAATGATATAGAAATTAATAGTATTACAACTATAAAATTTATAGTATGTTTTAAAAAATTACTTTGTTTTAACATGTAGGTTTTTTAGAGCTTCAAGTATAATTCTTTCGGTATGTAAAGTTGGGTAAAGAGCGCCAAAATCTCCAAACTTTTTATCTAAAACCTCACCTATAATATCATTTTGTAATTTCTCCCAAACTTTTTTATTTGTTTTTTTCTTCCATTTAATTCCGTTTGCAGTTAGATAACTTTTAAACATATCCATCCAATTGTTTTGAGAACATTCTGTAAACGCTTCGATAATAGAATTTGAAAGTTTTTTATGAACTAATGGTAAACTATCTAAAACAAAGCGTTCGATTAATGCTTGTTGGTAAATTTTAATCAGTAATGAATCAATGATTAACGAATCCATTGGAACAAAAATATCAGGTAAAATTCCTCCGCCTCCATATACAATTTTACCTTTAGGTGTTTTGTATTTTAAAGAATCATTTAAAACAATACTATCCAAGGAAAAAAGTTCACCAGTTAAAAGTCTTTGGTTAATTTTATCGTAATATTTCTCTTTGTTTTCCTCGTAAGGACGTTGTATAGATCTTCCCGCAGGAGTATAATATCTGGCAATTGTTAAACGCATAACAGAGCCGTCATTTAATTCGAAAGGTCGTTGCACTAAACCTTTACCAAAAGATCTTCTACCTAAAACAACTGCTCTGTCATTATCTTGCATTGCACCCGAAAAAACTTCGCTTGCACTTGCACTTCCTTCATCTATTAAAATAGCTAGCGGTACTTTTTTAAACTTTCCATCTTTTGTGGCAATTGTTTCTGATCTTTCATATTTATCTTTGGTATAAACAATTAATTGTCCTTCCTCTAAAAATTCGTCGCATAACTTGGCAACTTGATCCAACATTCCTCCAGGATTTCCTCGTAAGTCAATTATCATTCCTTGTAAATCTTTTTCATTCCATTTTTCAGCAGCTTCCATAAATTCATCATATGTTTTTTTAGAAAATCTAGATATCTTTATATAAGCAACGTTTGGTGCAATAAATTCAGCAATTTCAACACTTTCCAATGGAATAATAATACGTTTGATATTAAAAGATACTATTTTTTGCTTGCGTAAAACTTCTAGTTTTATGTAACTACCAGGTTCACCTCTTAATTCTTCTACAATTTTTTCGTTAATTATCGATGCGCCAACAAATGGTTTTTTATTAACTGAAATTATTTTATCGCCTGGCAATAATCCCGCTTTAGCCCCGGGCGCATTTTCAAAAACTTTTACAATTAATAAAGTATCCTTAACAACTTTAAATTTAATGCCAATTCCACCAAATTCACCTTCCATTCTATCTCGTTCAACCATCATTTCGTATGGGGATAAGTAAGTAGAATGAGGATCTAAGTGAGATAAAACAGTGCCAATAATTTCATTTTCGATATGGGCATAATCAATACTATCCACATAATGGTTGCGCACTACATCTAATATTCTTTGAATCTTTTGGGTAGAAGAGGAGGAAATAAAATCTACAGAGAAATTTTTACCCTCGTTTGTGTAAATATATTTGGAAATAAATATCCCAAATGCTAAAGCTATAGCAGCAACTAGAGGTAATAAAGCATTATGGGTTCGTTTGTCCACAAAAATTAATTTAATTCTTCGTTAAAAAATACTACTTCGATTCCCGAATTTTTTAAAAAATCAACACCTTCTGTATCTTTATATTCGGTGCAATATACTACACGTTTAATCCCACTTTGCAAAATTAACTTACTACAATCTTTACACGGACTTAAAGTAATATACAACGTAGCTCCATCGCCACTATTGTTGGATTTTGATAATTTTAAAATTGCATTTGCTTCTGCATGAAGTACATACCAATGTGTATTACCTTGTTTATCTTCACAACAATTATCAAATCCAGATGGTGTCCCATTGTATCCATCTGCTATAATAGTTCCGTTTTTAACAATTAACGCCCCTACTTTTTTACGCTCGCAATAGCTTAATTTAGCCCACTCCAATGCTAACCTCAAATAGGCTTTGTCGTATCGTTTTTGTTTTATTAATTCTTGATTGGTCATAAGCACAAAAGTACTAAATTATAACACTTATCTAAAAAAAATAAATGTAATTAAACTAATTTTTTTACTTTTGTTTATATAGTATTTTATATGACTACAATAAAAGTAATTAATCAATCTAAACATCCACTTCCTAATTATCAAACCGAGAATTCGGCAGGAGTGGATTTGAAAGCAAACATTAATGCAGAAATCACTTTGTTGCCATTACAAAGAGTTTTGGTGCCAACAGGGATAAAAATAGCATTACCAGAAGGTTACGAGGCACAAGTTAGGCCCCGAAGTGGATTGGCTTTAAAAAATGGTGTTACTGTGTTAAATTCGCCTGGTACTATAGATGCTGATTATCGTGGAGAAATAGGTGTGATATTGGTTAACCTTTCTAATGAAAATTTTGTGATTAAAGATGGTGAAAGAATTGCTCAATTGGTGATAACAAAATACGAAAAAGTTCGTTTCGAGGAAGTGGAAGTGTTAAACGAAACTACTCGAGGTGAAGGTGGTTTTGGAAGTACAGGTAAATAAATTATAAATTAAATAAAAAAGTATGAAAATTATTGTTCCTATGGCAGGTATGGGCAAAAGAATGCGCCCTCACACTTTAGTTGTTCCTAAACCTTTAATTCCAGTTGCCGGAAAAACCATAGTTCATCGTTTGGTAGAAGATATTGCTGGTGTTTGTAACGAAAAAATAGAAGAAATTGCATTTATTATAGCACCAACTTTTGGAAAAAAAGTGGAGGCTGATTTGATTAAAATTGCAGAGAATTTAGGTGCAAAAGGAAGTATTTGTTACCAAGAAGAAGCTTTAGGCACTGCGCATGCTATTTTATGTGCGCAACATGCTTTAGATGGTAGAGTTGTTATTGCTTTTGCAGATACCTTGTTTAGAGCCGATTTTATTTTAGATGATACCAAAGATGGAATTATTTGGGTTCAACAAGTTGAAGACCCTTCTGCTTTTGGTGTTGTGAAATTAAATGCTCAAAACGAAATTACCGAATTTGTTGAAAAACCTACTACTTTGGTTAGTAACCTAGCAATTATTGGTATTTATTATATTAAAGATGGTGCTAGATTAAAAACCGAGTTGCAGTATTTAATTGATAATGATATTAAAGATAAGGGTGAATATCAGTTAACTAATGCCTTAGAAAATTTAAAACAAAAAGGTGTGAAATTTGTTCCGGGTGAAGTTAAAGAATGGTTAGATTGTGGGAATTATAAAGCTACAGTTTATAGTAATCAACGTGTTTTGGAGTTTATTAAAAATAAAGAAAAAATGCGCGGTGATGGTGTGGTTTTAGAAAATAGCGTGATAATTGAGCCTTGTTTGATTGGTAATAATGTAACAATCAAAAATAGTGTTGTTGGTCCTCATGTTTCTATTGCACAAAATTGTAAGGTAGTAGACTCTGTTGTTAAAAACAGTATTGTTTATGAAGAAACTCATATTGAAAATCAAATTATTGCAGATTCTATGATTGGTAAAAATGTGGTTTTAAAAGGTAAATCTCGCGAGCTAAGTATTGGCGATTTTACAACAGAAATCCTGTAAATTTTAATGCGTAGATATATTGTTTTTAGTACAGTTTTTGTTTTCCTTTTTGCTTGTAAATCCAAGCAAAAAGGAAACGAATCCTTGTTAAAAACTGAACAAAAATATACTGTTGAAGCGCAAGATGTTTTTTTTGAAGCTATTAGTGCCAAAATTAAAAACGATCCAAATTTAGCTATCCAAAAGTTTAACGAGTGTTTAAAAATGCCTGGCGCCAAAGATGCCGTTCATTTTGAGTTAGCTAATCTTTATTTAACACAATCAAATTTAAACAAAGCATCTTATCACATCCAAGAAGCGGTAAATTTGGTGCCTAATAATAAATGGTATTTACTGCAAAAAATTGAAATTGCTAAACAAGCTAAAGAATGGACTAAAGTAGAATTGGCTTTTTTGGATTTAATAAAATATTTTCCCAATGAAATTAATTATAAGTTAGGTTTAGCGGATTATTATTTATCGAGTAAACAAACAACAAAAACTTTAGATATTTATGATAAAATTGAGAAACAATTTGGGGTTCATGAAAAAGTAAATCATAATAAGTTTTTGATTTATAAAGAGTTTGGTGAACCAGAAAAAGCATTAAAAGAAATTGACAAATTACTTAAAGAATTTCCTTTAAAAGCTAGCTTTTATGTTGACAAAGCAAACTTTTATTATCAAAAAAATAATGATATAAAAGCTAAAGAAGTTTTATTGGAAGGTTTTAAAGTTATGCCAAATCAACCGGATTTAGCATTTGGCATGGGAGATTTATTTTTTCAAAAACCTCAAGCAGATTCTGCCGCTTTTTATTATACTATTGCTATAAAAAATCAAGAGTTTTCCTTACAACCCAAAATGCAAATTTTGGATGAGTTTTATAAATATGCATCAAAAGATACCTCTAAATTACATTTGTTTAAAAAGCTATTAAACGATTTTGCAACTGTTCATCAGGAGGGATTTAAGCCAAATAAGTATTTATCTACACATTATTTAAAAGTAAAAGATTTACCCAAGGCAAAAAAACATTTAATTATTGCGTTAAACGATAAAAAAAATGTATTAGAAATGTGGGAAACTTTAATTTCTATTGATTTGCGTTTAAAAGATTATGCAGATATGGAAAATCATTCAACAGAAGCTATCGAGTATTTTCCAACTCAACCAGAATTGTTTTTTTATAAAGCATTAGCTAAAGAAAATCAAAATAAGCTAACCCAAGCAGTTGATGCATACGAAAATGGTTTATCTATGATTTTCGAAAATTCACCATTAAAAATTAATTTTTTAAATGCTTTGGGGGATTTAAATCATAAAATGAAAAATTACTCTAAAAGCGATATGTATTTTGAACAGTTATTGGACATTGAACCAACAAACGCCTTGGCTTTAAATAATCATGCTTATTATTTATCTTTGCGCAACGAAAAATTGGAATACGCTTTGCAATTGGCGGAAAGAGCTTTAAAAAAGGATCCTAAAAATCCTTCGTATTTGGATACTTATGGGTGGATTTTATACCAAAAAGGGGATTTTAATAAAGCTATAAAATATTTGTTGGATGCTGAGCAGTTGTTAAATGAACCAAACAATGAAATTTACGAACATATTGCTGAAACATATTTAAAGTTAGGAAAAAAGCAAGAAGCTGAAACTTATAAACAAAAAATTAAAAAGTAAATTTTACAGTGTTTATTTTAAGTATGAAAACTATATCGTATACTTGCATTTAAGTAAGATATTACATAATTTTGATAATAAATGAAGGGAAACTTAAGCTTTAAAATTATTGTATTAGTGTTGCTGTTTAACAGTTTTTTTGCCTGTAAAACAAAGCAAAAATCTGTTGTTTATCAAGCAGATACATACAATACTTGTGAGGTAAAAAAAGATTCGGTTCCAGAGATTTTCCCGATTATACAAAAAAATGAAGCAAATTTTCACGAATATTATAAAATTCAAAGCGAATTTACTTTTCAATCAGATAACGAAGATGTAAGCTTAAACTTGCAAATAAGGTTGGTTAAAAATGAAAAATTATGGATGTCGTTTAAAAAAGCAGGAATTACTGTTGCAAAAGTTTTAATCACTCCGGATTCCTTAATGTTATTAGATATTATTCATAAAAAGTTTTTAAACACAGATATTAAAAATATTGCAAATTTTATTGGGGCAGAATTAGATTTTAAATCTATACAAAGTATGTTATTAAGTTCTATGCCATTATTAAAAGATCAAAAGTTTTTTTGGAAACAAGATGTAAATTATGTGGTTAGTAATATTGATAATAAGGATTGGGGGGGAAATGTACCAGCGGACACTACAAAATCCTTAAAACATGCACATTGGATTAATTGTAATAAATTGTTTTTAACGCATGCTAAATTTATACAAACATCTAAAAATCAAGAAATTGATATAAATTATGAACAGCCAGATTCCACAATGGGTTATTGGATGAACAAAAAAATTAATTTTAAAATTTTTAATCAAAATACCGAAAAAATTAAAGGACAAATTGTTTACAAGGATATTGATATTAAAAAAGATATCAATTTACCTTTTAGTATACCAAAGGATTATGAGCGAATGGATTAAAGTATTGTTGTTAAATTTTTTGGTTTTTCCTTTTCTAGTTCAGGCTCAATCTTCGGCCGCTTTAAAAAAACAGCAAAATCAAATTAGAAACGAAATTAAAAAGCTGAATTCTATTTTACATGATATTGATGTGGATAAGAAAAAAACTGATATCCAAATCATTATTTCACAAAAGAAAATTGGTGCACGTGAGGAGTTAATACAGTCTATTTCTAATCAAGTAGGTGTTTTAGATCAGCAGATTGTATATCAAAAAACAGTTATAGATTCGTTAAGTTATCAATTAAATACTTTAAGAGATCAGTACAAAAAAATGGTGGTACATGCGTATAAAAATCGTAACGCAACAGATAAATTAATTTTCATTTTTAGCTCTAACGATTTTAATCAGGCATATAAACGTATAAAATATATCAATGAAATTGGCGAATTTAGAGAACATCAAGTTAAACAAATTGAAGATGCATCAGTTAGAATACGAGAGCAAATAGCAGTTTTAGAAAATAAGAAAAAAGATAAGGTTGTTTTAATTGAAGTTAAAAATTTGGAAAAAGCTGCTTTGCAAAAAGAAGAAGAAAATTTAAAACATTTGTACCAAGAAATTCAGCAAAATGAAAAAAAGATAAAAGCAGATATTTTAGCTAAACAAAAAGAAGATCAAAAATTAAACGAAGAAATTAAACGCATTATTCAGCGTGAAATTGAAGAGGCACAAAGAAAAGCTGAAGAAGCAAGAAAGAAAAAAGAAGAGGCAGATAGATTAGCTAGAGAAAAAGCTATAAAAGAAGGAAAAACGCCTCCTCCAGCTCCAAAAAAGATTGATGATGTTTATAAACAAACACCTGAAGCTAAATTGTTATCGGATAATTTTATGGCAAATAAAGGAAGCTTGCCTTGGCCAGTTGATAAAGCTACGGTTTCTGTACATTTTGGAAACTCTAAACATCCATTATATGATTTAGAAATTATTAATAACGGAATAAATATTTTAACAACAAGGAATAGCAATGTTAAGTGTGTTTTTAATGGAAGTGTATCTGCTGTTATTGCCTTACCTAATGGTAAAAATGCGGTTTTAGTTCAACATGGCGATTATTTTACTTTGTATTCTAATTTAGGGTCAATTAAGGTAAAAAGAAATGATGTTGTGAAAACTGGTGATGTTTTGGGTGTAGTAAAAACGGATGAGGATGGAAAAACCGAATTGCATTTTGAACTTTGGCAAGGTAAAATTACCCAAAACCCTGAGGCTTGGTTGTTGAGGTTGTAATTTCAATTGTATTACGCTTTTTTGATATGCCTTATTTACCGTTTGTAAAATATATTTACCATTAGTGTTTTTTATGGAAACATTTTCAAATATTTGATGTTTCTAATAAAAAATATTTCTAATTTCGAACTTAAATTTTTTGCTTTTAATGGAAAATAAGGAAATAGAAATATTATCTAAAATTAGCACTTTTTTTTTATGTCATGGGTTTAAAAATAATACCATGGATGATTTGGCTAAAGGCTTAAAGATTTCAAAAAAAACTTTATATAAATTTGCCCAAAATCGAAAAGATTTGGTTTACAAATGTATGCAGTTTGTTATTCAAAAGGAGGTAACATTTGTTAATCAAATTTTAGCTTTAAAACTAAATGCCATTGAGGAAAATTTTGAAATAGCAAAATATTTTACTTTTACACTTGATCAGTTAAATCCAAGTGTTCAAAACGATTTAAAAAAGTATTATACTGATGCATGGCAACTTTGGTTAAATCATCAAACTTCGTTTGTGCTAAAAGTAGTAGCTGATAATATTGAAAGGGGAAAAAAAGAAGGCTTGTATAAAGATGATGTGAAGTCTGAGATTATTGCACCAATGTATATGTATAAAACAGAGTTGATTTTTAACAACGAAATCTTTCCTAAAGAAAAAATTAGCTTTTTAGATGTTTTTATTACTTATTTAACATATCATATCAGAGGATTAGCTTCCGAAAAAGGAATTGAAATATACAACAATTTAAATTTTAACAACTTAAAATTAGTAAACGAGAATTAAAACAAACAAATTTTTAATGTATGAAGATTAAAATTACACTTTTTATACTTTCTATTGCTCTTTGGAGCAAAGCACAGGAAAGTTCATTTACTTTAAAGCAAGCAATTAGTTTGGCTTTGGAAAATCATTACAAAAGTAAAAATGCCGATTTGGAAATTTTAAGAGCGAAAAAAAAGATTTGGGAAACTACTGCCATTGGTTTACCACAAATAAGGGCCAACGCAGATTATCAAAATCGTATTAAATTGCCTTTTGATTTTGGAGATTTAAGTCAGATTCCACCCGGACAAGAATTTGTATTACTTTTTGCAGCGCCACATAATACCAATGCAAATTTAAATTTTTCGCAATTGTTGTTTGATGGAACTTATATTGTTGGACTTCAAGCTGCAAAAACTTATAAAGGTTTAGCTGATGTTGAAAAAAATAAATCACGATCAGAGGTTGTTAAAGAAGTGAGTAATGCCTATTTTTTGGTTTTAGTAGCAAAAGAAAATTTGGAGCTTTTAGAGAAATCTTATGGCAATTTAAATCAAAATTTAACAGAAACTAAAGCTTTGTTAAAAGAGGGATTTGTAGAGGAAACGGATGTAGACCAATTAAATTTATTACTATCGGATATAGAAACCCGAAAAATCGAGAGTAAAAATCAATATGATATTGCTTTAAAAATGTTGCAATTAAGTATGGGTTTGGATGTGGATAAATCTGTGGTTTTATTAGATGATTTAAACTCGGTTTTGAGTTTGATTAATTTAGCACAATTGGAACAAAACAGTTTTAATGCAGCTAACAATCCTGATTTTAAAGTTTTACAAGTTCAAGAGGAGTTGTTAAAATTAGATGTGCGTAGATATAAAATGGAACGTTTACCCTCTTTAGGTGCTTTTTATCAAATGTCGGCTCAAGCTTATCAAATTAAATATGATTTTTATAGAGATGCCAATTGGTTGAGCTCACAAACTGCTGGTATTCAATTAAAATTACCGGTTTTTAGTAGTGGTATGCAGGGTGCAAAAATTGCTCAAGCACAAATTCAATTGGATAAACTAAGAAATTCGAAATCTTTTTTCGAAAAAAGCTTAGAAATTCAATACAATAACACTAAAAATACTTTGCAAACCAAACAGCAAATTTTTATGAATGCACAAAAAAATATGGTTTTAGCCGAAAAAATTAATGCAAAAACAATTTTAAAAAATAAAGAGGGAGTTGCTTCAAGTTTTGAAATATTACAAGCTAAAAATCAATTAATTGAGGCTCAAGCTAAGTATATTCAATCTTTATTTGAGTTGTTAAATACCAAAGCCGAACTAGATCAAATACAATATAAAGAAGCAGAATAATTTTAAAATCCAATAAAAAACACATATTATGAAATTAAATAATAAATTTTTAGGTCTGTTAATAGTTAAGGGCTTATTTGTAGTAGTTTCTTCGGTTATTTTTAGTTCTTGCGGTTCTAAATCCACATCAACTCTGGATGTTTTGGTATCTCAAAGAGATAGCTTAAAAACCGAGATTAAAAAATTAAACGAAATGTTAATTGCTGTGGAAGGACAAATTGCCTTGTTAGATACTACAGTTAACTTGGCAGTTGTAACAGTGGATTCGGTTAAAAATAAAACTTTCGAGCATTATTTTGAGATTCATGGTAATGTTCAAGTTGAAGAAAATGCAAATGTTTTCCCTGAAGCACCCGGTGTAGTTAAAAAAATATATGTAAAAGAGGGTGATTTTGTAGGTAAAGGACAGTTAATTTTGGCTTTAGATGCTGGACCATTATCTAGTAATTTAAAAGAAATTGAAAATGCTCTGGATTTAGCTACTAAAGTTTTTGAAAAACAAAGCCGATTATGGGAACAAAAAATTGGTACAGAATTACAATATTTAGAGGCAAAAAATAATAAAGAATCTTTGGAGAAAAGATTAGCAGCAACACAACGCCAATATGATATGTACACTATTAAAGCTCCATTTGATGGTATTGTTGATGTAATTACACCAAAAATAGGTGAGATGACGAGTATGGCCATGCCTGCTGTACGTGTAATTAATTTATCTAAAGTGTATATTGAGGCTGAAGTTAGTGAATCGTATTTAAATAAAATTAAAAAAGGTACTCAAGTAAAAGTGTTTTTTCCAAGTTTAAATTTGGAAATGAATTCTATGGTGGAACGTATTGGAGATTTTATAAATCCTGCTAATCGTACTTTTAAAATCCGTGTAGTAATTAATAATACAAACGGAGTTTTAAAACCTAATTTATTGGCTCAAATTAAAATTAGAGATTATGTTATGGATAATGCTTTTGTGGTACCATCTAGAATTATTCAGCAAGATCGTAAAGGTCAAAATTATTTTTATTCATTAGAAATTTTACCAAATAAAGATGCTAAAGTGATTAAAGTTGATGTAGAAACGGGTATGGCTTACAACAACGAAACTATTGTTATTAGCGGTGCAGATGCGGGGATGATTTTTGTGGATAAAGGTGCTAGAAGTGTTCAGGAAGGCGAAATTGTTGAGGTTAAGTAATTATTAAAATATTCATTCACATGTCTAAAGAAAAAGGATTAAAGGAATTTGGATTAACAACTTTGTCGGTTAAAAACGCCACAACAGTAATAATCTTAACTGTAATATTAGCTTTTGTTGGAGTATTTTCCTACAAAAAAATGCCTGCAGAGGCGTTTCCAGAAATCATCATGCCTCAAATTTATGTAGGTACAGCTTATCCAGGGAATTCTCCATTGGATATGGAAAAATTGGTTACGCGTCCGTTGGAAAAGGAAATAAAATCTATAACTGGAGTTGATAAAATTACCTCAACATCATCTCAAGGTTTTTCGGCAATTGATGTTAAATTCGATTTTTCGGTTAAACCAAGCGAAGCGCTTCGAAAAGTTAAAGATGCTGTAGATAAGGTTAAAGCTACTGCCACTTTCCCTAAAGATTTACCTGTAGCTCCAACCATAATGGAGTTAAATATTTCGGAGTTAACGCCTATTATGAACATCAATTTATCTGGAGATTTTTCAACGGATATTTTAAAGTATTATGCAGAGTTGTTAGAGGATAAAATAGAAGCATTGCCACAAATTTCGGCTGTAGATATACGCGGTATTCAGGAAAAAGAAGTTAAAGTAAATGTTTTGTTACATAAAATGGAGGCAATGGAAATATCTTTTCAGGATATTGAAGCTGCTATTGCTAATGAAAACATGACTATTTCTGGAGGTGATGTAATTGTGGATGGAATTAGAAGAAATATAAGAGTAGTTGGGGAGTTTAAAGATTGGAGAGAAATTGAAGATATTATTGTAAAACAAGAGAAGTTTAACATTGTTTATTTGAGAGATATTGCTGAGGTAAGTTTTGAGTTTAAGGAAAGGGATTCTTATGCGCGAGAGTTTGGAAGCCCGGTGGTAATGTTGGATGTAAAAAAACGTGCTGGACAAAATTTAATTGAGGCGTCTAATCAAATTAATGCTATTGTTGAGGAAATGAAAAATCAATCTTTTCCTGAAAATCTAAGTGTTACCATTACTTCTGATCAGTCGGAACAAACTAAAAATCAGGTGAATGAATTAGAAAATTCAATAATCTTCGGTACTATTTTGGTTGTTGCGGTTTTATTATTCTTTTTAGGTTTACGCAATGCTGCTTTTGTGGGAATTGCTATTCCATTATCCATGGGAATTGCCATATTTATATTAAATGCTATGGGGGTTACTTTAAATATGATGGTGTTATTTTCTTTGGTTTTGGCTTTGGGTATGTTGGTGGATAACGGAATTGTAATTGTAGAAAATATTTATCGTTTAATGGATGAGGGTTATCCGCCTTTAAAAGCAGCAAGATATGGAGCAGGTGAGGTGGCTTGGCCTATTATTGCATCTACAGCAACTACTTTAGCTGCTTTTATTCCTTTATTAATATGGCCAGGTATTATGGGTGAATTCATGAAGTATTTACCTATTACTTTAATGATAGTTTTGGGTTCATCATTGTTTGTAGCTTTGGTAATTAATCCTGTTTTAATCGGATTAATGGCTAAGTTAAACACTAAACAAGTTCGTCGGGTAGCTTTTGTATTAATAGCTTTGGGTGTTTTATTATTGTTAGGCTCGGCTTTTAGTGGTGGTAATATGTTAATTGTAACAGGGGTTTTTATTTTAATTAACCCTAGAGTTTTCGGTCCGTTAACCAATAAATTTCAATTTGGTATTCTGCCTAAATTGGAAAATATTTACGAAAAAACTTTGCAATCTGCTTTAAAACATCCTGTTAAATATTTATTAGGTACTTTTGGATTATTATTTGTTTCCATTTTTTGGTTTGCAGCAAGTCCGCCTAAAGTTTTATTTTTCCCAGAAAATCAACCTTTATATTTAAATGTATTTATTCAACAGCCTATAGGTACAGATATTAATGAAACCAATCAAATTGCTTTAATGGTTGAGGATAAGATATTTAAGTATTTTAATGATAGTGTTGTGATTGATGGTGAAAAAATGTCTAAAATGTTTATTGTAGAATCCATAGTAGGGCAAGTAGGTAAAGGAACTTCCGATCCTGCTCAGGGAATTTCTATGGAAAACACGCCGGAAAAAGCTCGTATTCAAGTAACTTTTGTGCAATTTAATAAACGTAAAGGTTTGTTAACTAGTGAAATCATGAATGATATTAGAGCTTTGTTAAAGGGTATTCCTGGCGTGGTTTTATCAGTAGATAAAAATTCTGATGGTCCTCCAACTGGTAAACCAATAAATATCGAAATTGTTGGTGATGAATATGATGATATTATCGAGGAGGCGGATGCAATGTTGCGTTTTATTAAAAGTAAAAACATCGCGGGTATCGAGGAGTTAAAAATGGATATTCAATTGGGTAAACCAGAGTTAATGATTAAAGTTGATGCGCAAAAGGCAAGAAGATTAAATTTATCTACTGCACAAATTGGAATGACAATCCGAACGGCTTTGTTTGGTAAAGAGGTTTCTAAATTTAAATTAGGGGAAGATGAATACGATATTGTGGTGCGTTTAAACGAATATACGCGTAATAATGTTGATAATTTAATGAATCAGGTTATCACTTTTAGAGACATGTTAACCGGACAAATTCGTCAGGTGCCTATCTCTGCAGTTGCTGATATTCAAAAAACAAGCACAATTAGTGCAGTTAAACGTAAGGATTTAAAACGTTTAATTACTTTGCAATCCAACGTTATTGGTGGTTATAATCCTACTGAAGTTGTTGCAGATATTAAATCCGAATTGGCTAATTATAAAACTAAAAACGGTATAGAATATAAGTTTACTGGTGAGCAAGAGGAACAAGCTAAGGAGTTTGATTTTTTAATGAGTGCTTTATTAATTGCAGTATTCATGATATTTTTAATCTTAGTAGCTCAATTTAATTCTATTTCTGCACCTTTTATAATTTTAACGGCGGTATTTTTAAGTTTAATTGGTGTGTTTTTAGGAATCAATTTAACAGGTATGGACTTTGTGATTTTGATGATGATGATTGGAATTATTTCCTTGGCTGGTGTAGTTGTGAATAATGCCATTGTATTGGTAGATTATACTAAATTGATAACCGAACGTAGAGAGTCCGAGTTAAACTTATCGGGTAAAGGCAAGGAAAAATTACCATTGAAAGAAGTTATACCTTTAATTGTATCTGGTGGTAAAACGCGTTTACGTCCGGTTTTGTTAACGGCAATTACTACTGTATTAGGGCTTTTACCTTTGGCAATTGGGTTAAATATCGATTTTATTTCATTCTTTGGTTCAGGTGATCCAAAGTTATCTATCGGCGGTGATAACGTTATTTTCTGGGGGCCTATGTCGTGGACTATAATTTTTGGTTTAACATTCGCTACTTTTTTAACCTTAATTATTGTGCCAGTGATGTATTTAATAAGCTTAAAGTTGAAATATAAATTACTGAAAATTAAATAGATATATTTGAAACAAACTTTTTTGCAAAAAATAGTAAAAAAAATTGCAAAAAAGTTTGTTCAATCGGAACAATCGCTGTATATTTGCATTCCCAATTTTTAGGGAACTAAATTTTGGCCCGTTCGTCTAGGGGTTAGGACGCCAGATTTTCATTCTGGAAACAGGGGTTCGATTCCCCTACGGGCTACTTAAAAAACTAAAATAATTATGGCAAATCATAAATCTGCTAAGAAAAGAATTAGACAAACTGAGGCTAAAAGAGTACACAACAAGTATTTCCATAAAACTATGCGTAATGCTTTAAAAAAGTTAAGAACTACTGAAAGCCAAGAAGAAGCTCAAGGTATCGCTCCTTCTTTAATTAGTTTGATTGATAAATTAGCTAAAAAGAATATTATTCATAAAAACAAAGCGGCTAACTTAAAAAGTTCAGTTTCTGTTAAATTAAACTCTTTAGCGAAATAAACTAAGAATAAAATATAAAAAAAAACCACTCTAATCGGGTGGTTTTTTTGTGTTTATGATTTAATTTTTTAATTTTAAAAATTATTATTTTTTTATTTAAATATAAAAAGTGAACATTAGTATAAAAAATTGGGATATACAAGATAGGCCTCGCGAAAAATTAATGGAGAAAGGTGTAGATGTTTTAACAGATGCTGAATTGTTGGCTATTATTTTAGGTAGCGGTAGTGCTAAAGAAAGTGCTTTGGATTTGGCTAAAAAAATTATACGCGTAATTGGAAGTTTGGATAAATTGGCTAAAGCAAGTGTAAACGATTTAACTAAAATTTCGGGAATTGGTCCGGCAAAAGCCATATCCATAATTAGTGTATTTGAGTTGGGGAGAAGACGAAAATCTGATGCGGAGATTATTACTAAAATTTCCAGTAGTAACGATGCATATCAAATTTTAAAATCCAATTTATGCGATTTACCCCATGAGGAGTTTTGGATTTTGTTGTTAAATAGGGCTAATGTGCCTGTAAAAAAGATTAAGTTAAGCAAAGGTGGCGTTTCAGGAACTGTGGTGGATGTTAAAATTATTGTAAAAGAGGCAATTAACGAGCTTGCAAGCGGACTAATTATTTTCCATAATCATCCAAGCGGAAATTTAGATCCTAGCCCAGCAGATATCCAAATCACCAAAAAAATCAAAGAAGCTTTGTTGTTGGTAGAAATTAATTTATTGGATCACATTATCATCACCCCAAAATCCTACTACAGCTTCGCCGATGAAGGAAGGTTGTAGGGGAATTGTACCAATTAAATTTGGAATTAATGAGAGAGGAGTTACGTACACTCCCGTAAAAATAATAGCTAAAGTAATATAAAAAACGTGCGTTAGCACACCTATAACTCCTCGCCTTGAGGCGAGGTGGCTGCAAGTCGGAGTGGTGATATAAACATTAAAAAACCTTCTCCGCCCTTCGGGCACCTCTCCCAAAAAAAATGGGAGAGGAGTTACGTACACTCACATAAAAAATAATAGTTAAAGCTATTTTATCGCAAAGCCAAAGGGCTTTGCTCTTTTCTAAATATCAAACCTCAAGAAAAAAATGGGAGAAGAATTAAGTAAATACTAAAAAAGATTTTTTATTGCGGAATGGCAGCGATTAATTTTTGAGTGTAAGTAGATTTTGGGTTGGTGTAGATGTTGTCGCATTCGCCTTTTTCTTCTACTTCGCCATATTTATTTAACACAACCATACGGTCGCACATGTATTTGATTACAGATAAATCGTGCGAAATAAAAATATAACTTAAACCAAACTCGGTTTTTAAATCGTTTAAAATGTTTAAAACTTGTGCTTGCACGGATACATCCAATGCACTTACACTTTCGTCGCAAATGATAAATTTAGGCTCTAAAGCTAAAGTTCGAGCAATTGAAATTCGCTGGCGTTGTCCGCCGCTAAATTCGTGTGGATATCTGTTGTAATGTTCGGGTTGCAAACCTACTTTTAGCAATAAATATTCAACTTTTTCCTTTAATTCTTTTTCGGTTAAATGTTTATGGTAAAAAGCAATGGGTTCTTGAATTGCTTTTCCGATGGTTAACCGAGGATTTAAAGAGGAATAAGGATCTTGAAAAATGATTTGAACAGATTTACGATACTCTGCCCAATCCTGAGCATTAAAATCTTTAATACTTTTATCTTTAAAAATAATATCTCCTTTTGTAATTTCTTGTAAACCCACAATAGTTCGTCCAATAGTGGTTTTTCCGCAGCCCGATTCACCAATTAAACCCAAAGTTTCACCGGGGTAAACCTCAAAACTCACTTCATTTACAGCTTTTACAAAAGATGTAGTTTTACCCCAAAAATTAGTTTGATTGGGATAATGCACGCTTAAATTTTGAACTTGTAAAATTGGAGGTACTTGATATATTTTTTGGTGCTGTAGTATGCGATTTTGAGGATTGGATTCACGAACAAAATTCCCACTAGGGTCATTTATAAAATCTTGTACAGTAGGTAATTGCTCGAAGCGTTTATCCAAAGGAGGTTTACAAGCAATTAAAGCTTTTGTGTACACATGTTGTGCATGGTTAAAAATAGTAGCTACATTACCTTGCTCCACTACATTTCCTTTTTGCATTACCAAAACTTGGTTGGCAATATTTTTAATTATCCCCAAATCGTGCGAAATAAAAATCATTCCCATATTTCTTTGGGATTGAATTTCTTTAAGTAAATCCAATATATTTTTTTGCACCGTAACATCCAGTGCAGTTGTAGGTTCATCGGCAATTAAAACATCTGGATTACAGCTGATTGCCATTGCAATCATCACCCTTTGTTTTTGTCCGCCCGAAATTTGATGAGGATATTTATCATAAATTTCCTCCACCCTAGGCAATTTTACTTCATTAAATAAATCTAAAGTAATTTTTTTAGCCTCAGTGGTAGATATTTTTAAATGCGTAATCAACATTTCACTAACTTGGTAACCGCAAGTAAAAACAGGGTTTAATGCAGTCATAGGTTCCTGAAAAATCATAGAGATTTTTTTTCCTCTAATATCCTTTAAATTTTGTGCTACAGTACAATCTAGCCATTGCTGTTTATCAGATGAAAAATATTGAATACTACCTTTAGAAATAAACCCACCATTGGGCAATAAACCCATAATAGCTAAGGAAGTTATTGATTTTCCAGAGCCGGATTCCCCAACAATACCAACAGTTTCGCCTTTTTTTACATCGAAACTTATATTTTGTACAACATCAAAATCAGGGGAGAAGCCAATATTTAAATCCGTAATTTGTAATATAACTTCTCCCATAATTTTAAGCAGTTTTTTTATTCATTAACCACAAAGTTAATAATCTTGCGATAACAAAATAAAAAATAATGCCCATTGGGTAAGCCATGGCAAAAACTTCGTAAAATTTTTTCGCCTGATTGGCTATTAAAATTCCTGTAAAAATTGGCAAAACAAAACCGCCAATTAAAAAAACGTATCTCCAAGGTGCTGGAAATCGTTTGTAAGTCCAAAAAAGTTTCATAAGTACAAGTTTAAAAGTTAATAATCGACTTATGGAATTTAGCTTTAGTTGAATTTAACAAAAGATAAATTCGTAGTAAAAGGGTTTATAACTTATTGTACTTTAATAAATTAAAAAGGTTATTTTTTCCACAAATCTTTTACATTCAACTTTACTTGTTCTCCAAAAAATATGGCAGTAGTTTTTTCGAAAGAGCTGGTAAAATCGGACACAAAAAATTCGTTTACGCCTTTATTTTTTGCCTCTAAACTATTATCTTTTAAAAATTTTTGAACACTTAAAGCCACAATTTTAGCACTGTTAATAATGTTAATCTTTTTTTTGTGTTGTGCATATAATTGTTTTATTTCTTTTTCGATGATAGGATAATGTGTACAAGCCAAAACTAAAGCATCGATATTTTTTAAATTGGATTTACTTAAATACGCCTGTATGATAGTTTTACTGATATTGTTATTAAAAAAACCCTCCTCAATCATGGGCGCTAACAAAGGTGTTGCTAAAGAATTTACTTTAGTATTTTTACTTATTAAATTGATTGTTTTAGGATAAACGCGAGAATTGGTAGTGCCTTTTGTGGCAATTACGCCAATATTTTTATCGGGATAATTTTGTGCAACATGTTCGGCTACGGGAACAATTACATCAAAAATTGGAATAATTTCTCCGTATTTTTTTCGCAATTCGTTTCCTGCTATGGCTGATGCTGTATTACAAGCAATTACAATAGCTTTACAGTTTTTTTCGATTAAAAACTTTGTAATAGCATCGGCATAATGTTGAATTGAATCTTTGGATTTATCACCATAAGGAAAATGTGCTGTATCACCAAAATATATTAGAGTTTCGTTTGGACAAATTTCCTGAATTGCTTTTGCAACCGTTAAACCACCAATTCCGCTATCAAAAATTCCTATTGCTTTTTCCATTTTTAAAAATTGAAATAAAACTAATGATAATTAAATTATTTTTCAAAAAAAGTTGAAGTAAACTTTTAAACCTCGATTAAAACTGACAGCGTGTCATTTTAATAAAAAAAAGTTTACAAGTTTTATCATATTATCCGAAAAATTGTCATTAAAAATAAAACAAATCAAAATGGCATATACTTCGCAATGAAGGGAGCCGAAACAATTAAACTAATTTTTTAACCTATAAAAGTTATAACAATGTCACAAGTAAACGTAAAACCTTTAGCAGACAGAGTTCTTATCGAACCAGCTGCAGCAGAAGAAAAAACAGCTTCGGGAATTTATATTCCAGATACAGCTAAAGAAAAACCACAAAGAGGTACAGTTGTAGCTGTAGGAACAGGAAAAAAAGACGAAGCGTTAACCGTTAAAGTTGGCGATACAGTTTTGTACGGTAAATACTCTGGTACAGAACTAAATATCGAAGGTAAGGATTACTTAATCATGAAAGAATCCGACATTTTCGCGATTGTTTAACATTTAAAATTTTAAAAAATTATGGCAAAGGAAATTAAATTTGATTTAGAAGCAAGAGATGCTTTAAAAAGAGGTGTAGATGCTTTAGCAAATGCAGTTAAAGTAACATTAGGACCAAAAGGTAGAAATGTAGTAATTGATAAAAAATTTGGCGCTCCAACGGTTACTAAAGATGGTGTGAGTGTTGCTAAAGAAATTGAATTAAAAGACCCAATAGAAAATATGGGTGCGCAGTTGGTTAAAGAAGTAGCATCTAAAACTGCTGATGCAGCGGGTGATGGTACTACAACTGCAACAGTTTTTGCTCAGGCAATTTTTACAACTGGTATTAAATCGGTTGCTGCTGGTGCAAATCCAATGGATTTAAAACGTGGTATCGATAAAGCTGTTACAGCTGTGGTAGCACATTTAAAATCCCAAAAAAGAGATATTAATAGCAAAGAGGAAATTGCACAAGTTGCAACAATTTCGGCTAACAACGATAGTTTAATTGGTAATCGTATTGCTGAAGCAATGGATAAAGTAGGTAAAGATGGTGTAATTACTGTTGAGGAGGCTAAAGGTACTGAGGACGAATTAAAAACAGTAGAGGGAATGCAATTCGATAGAGGTTACTTATCTCCTTACTTTGTTACCAACACCGAAAAAATGCATGCTGAGTTAGATAGTCCGTTAGTTTTAATTTACGATAAGAAAATTTCGGCTATGAAGGATTTGTTACCTGTGTTGGAAAAAGCGGTACAAACTGGTCGTCCGTTATTAATTATTGCCGAAGATGTTGATGGTGAAGCATTAGCTACTTTAGTAGTAAACAAAATCCGTGGTTCGTTGAAAATAGCTGCAGTTAAAGCACCAGGTTTTGGGGACAGAAGAAAAGCAATGTTAGAGGATATTGCAATTTTAACTGGTGGTACAGTAATTAGCGAAGAAAGAGGCTATAAATTAGAAAATGCTGATTTATCTCACTTAGGTTCTGCAGAAAAAATCACAATTGATAAAGACAATACAGTGATTGTTAACGGTGCTGGTGATGCAAGTTTAATTGCTGCACGTGTTAAAGAAATTCGTTCACAAATCGAATCTACTACGTCCGATTACGACAAAGAAAAATTACAAGAGCGTTTGGCTAAATTGGCTGGAGGTGTTGCAGTAATTTATGTTGGAGCGGCAACAGAAGTAGAAATGAAGGAGAAAAAAGACCGTGTAGATGATGCTTTACATGCAACCAGAGCGGCTGTTGAAGAGGGTATTGTTGCAGGTGGTGGTACTGCTGCTATCCGTGCTATTGCTTCTTTAGAGAACTTAAAAGGCGAAAATGAAGATCAAAATCACGGTATTCAAATCGTTCGTACTGCTTTAGAAGCTCCTTTACGTACAATTGTGGCTAATGCAGGTGGCGAGCCATCAGTAGTTGTACAAAAAGTAAAAGAAGGTAAAGATGATTTTGGTTACAACGCTCGTATCGATGAATACCAAAACTTAATTAAATCTGGAGTTATCGATCCAGTAAAAGTTACCAGATTAGCTTTAGAAAACGCTGCTTCTATCTCTGGTTTATTGTTAACTACAGAGTGTGTGATTGCAGATATCGAAGAGCCAGCTCCAGCAGGTGGCGGCGGAATGCCAGGCGGAATGCCGGGAATGATGTAAAAATCAATTTTATATAAACTTTAAAAGGCTGCCTTGTGCAGCCTTTTTTACAAACCCTAATTTACATCATGAATAATCAAAATCCTAAAATTTTAATAGTTGGTGCCGGTCCATCGGGCAGTACTTTAGCTATATTTTTAGGTAAAAAAGGGATTTATCATGATTTAATTGATAAACAAATTTTCCCTAGAAAAAAAACTTGTGGTGATACACTTACATTGGAAGCTATAGCTGTTTTAAGTAAAATTAATCAAGGGAAAACCGACGAAAATTTAGAGCGGATTATTCATAATGTTCATGCTTTAGATGTAATTAATAGCACAGGAAATTACTGGCGTTTACAAGTAAAAAACAAAATTAACGATGGTTTGTTTTGGTGTGTAGAACGAAAATTATTTGATAACTACTTGTTACAAAAAATCAATCCACAATTCACTAATTTTTTAGATCAAACCTCTTGCTTATCCTTACAGAAAAAAAATGATAAGGTATTAGCGCATTTAAAAAATATTGATGGAGAAAAAACTGTGCAATACGACTTGGTGATTGGAGCTGATGGCGATAGATCTGTGGTAAAAAAATACTTGCATTTTAATGGAAATCAAAAGTTTAAAGCCCAAAATTTCGCATCTATTCGTGCTTATTACAAAGGTGTTGAAGGAGTAGATAGTTTAAAGTTTTATTATTTTAACCAATTACTTCCAGGTTATTTTTGGATTTTCCCTATGCAAAATGGCGTATTTAACGTTGGTTTAGCAGTTTTAAATACCACAATCGAAAAAAATAAACTGAATTTAAAAAACGAACTTGAAAATATTATCCAACAAAATCCTATTGTTGCGCCTCATTGTAAAAATGCAATTAAAATATCGGAAACAGAAGGTTGGAGTATTCCATTAAGCTCTAAAATTGAGCAAGTTTATGGCGATAATTTTTTATTGCTAGGTGATGCCGCACATTTAGCCGAAGCAACAACTGGTAAAGGAATTGGAATAGCCATGCTAAGTTCCGAAATTGCAGCAGATACAATAGAATTAGCCATTAAAAACAACAATTTCTCTGCAAAAACTTTAAAAAATTATCAAGAAACTTTACACAAACGCCATTTATCCACATGGAAATTCATAACATTTGCCCAAAAATGTTTTACTTATCCATTAATCATTACCTTATTTATCCGATTTGCAAACGTTTCAATTATAAACAAATACATTCAAAATTACCTTCAAAAAGCCTATCAAAAATATATTTTGAATTAAATTGTGTAATATCAACTACTGATATTTTTCCAAAGACTTTTGTAAAATAGATTTTATTTTGGATTGAATTTCGGGTGGGGAAATTACTTTTACATCGTTGCCGTAGCTTAGGATTTTTTCGTATAATTCGAAACCGGGAATTACAAAAATACTTATTTCGAAATGATTGGGATAATAGCTTATTTTTTGTGAAGGATGAATGGCTTGTGTGCTTATATAACCCAACATGGTTAATGGGAATTGCAATACAATTTCGCAAGGTTCGTCCTTGGTTTGCGTTATTCCAAAAGCATTTTTGAAAAAATTATCTGGATTAAAATTGGATTGAAGGGTGAATGTTTGATTTTCGATTTTTAAATCCACAATTCTATCTAAAGCAAAAGTTAAAATTTCGTTCTTATTTTCGTCTAAGGCAATTACATACCAACGATAACGGTGTTCCTTTAATAAATATGGATGAATTGTACGTGCGCTAACTTCCTTGCTGTTAAATTTTTGATATTGTAACACTATTTTTTGTTGCTGCACAATAGCATTATACAAAGTAGATAAATGTTGATTGCCCGAATAATCTGGAATGTTATCGAATTTTACCACCGATTTTATTCGTTCATCCTGCACCTCACTTGCAATATTTAATCGGTTAAAAATCTTCTCAATCGCAAATCCAAAATCACTAAAAATTTCACTTTCTTTAAAGTTTAATAAAGTGTTTGCTGCAAATTTAAGCGCCTCGATATCATCCGATTTTAAAGGGATTTTCTGAATCGTATATTCTTTATCTTCATAATAATATCCCCAATGCCTTCGAGAAAATTTGATGGGCGCAAAAAAACCTAGCTCCGCATCAAATTTCATTGCGTGTATATCTTTTTGAATGGTGGATATACAAATATGTTCTTCTTGATTAGATCCAAAAAGCGATTCCTCACATTTTAATCTAATTTCATCTATATTGGGAAAAGGCTTGTATTTATTTCGCAATAAATTATCAATAATTCGGTAACGGATTAAGGCGTGTTTGTGTAAAGACATGATTGAATTTTAGATTAAAAATCAAACTGAATTCCTTGCGCCAAAGGCAAATCTGTACCATAATTAATTGTGTTGGTTTGTCGGCGCATATATACTTTCCAAGCATCCGAGCCCGATTCCCTTCCTCCACCAGTTTCCTTTTCGCCCCCAAAAGCCCCCCCGATTTCTGCCCCCGAAGTTCCGATATTTACATTCGCAATTCCACAATCCGAACCTTTACAGGATAAAAACAACTCCATATCACGTAAATTATTGGTTAAAATAGATGAAGATAAACCTTGAGGAACAGCGTTTTGCAAAGCAATTGCCTCGGATAAATCGCTGTATTTCATCAAATATAAAATTGGAGCAAAGGTTTCGTGTAAAACTACTGGTAAATTTCCGCTAACTTCTACAATAGCAGGATATACATAGTTTTTAGATTTTTTACCCTCTACAATACCCTGTTTGGTTATAATTTTTCCGCCTTGTTGTTCGGCTTCTTTTAAGGATTTTAAATAAGCTTGCACCGCTTGTTCATCAATTAACGGTCCTATATGATTTTTTGTATTTAAAGGATTGCCAATATTTAGTTGCTCGTAAGCTTTTACTAATTTTGATTTTATCTCGTTGTAAATAGTATCGTGCACAATTAAGCGCCTTGTGGTGGTGCAACGTTGTCCGCATGTGCCCACAGCGCCAAAAACCGCTGCGCGAATGGTTAAAGCAATATCAGCCGATGGCGTTACAATAATAGCATTATTTCCACCCAACTCTAACAAGGATTTTCCAAAACGAGCCGCCACTTTTTGTCCCAATTCTCTACCCATTTTAGTAGAGCCCGTTGCCGATACCAAAGGAATACGCGTATCTTCGCTCATCCACTCGCCAATTTTTTTACCTCCTGTAACAACTATCGAAATCCCTAATGGTAAATTATTGTTTTTAAATACCTTAGCGGATATTTCCTGACATGCAATGGCGCATAATGGCGTTTTTTCCGAAGCTTTCCAAACGCACACATCCCCACAAATCCAAGCTAAAAACGAATTCCAACTCCAAACTGCAACCGGAAAATTAAAAGCCGAAATAATTCCAACTACCCCCAAAGGATGATATTGCTCGTACATACGATGATTAGCACGTTCGGAGTGCATTGTTAAACCATATAATTGACGTGATAAACCTACCGCAAAATCAGCAATATCAATCATTTCCTGTACTTCTCCTAAACCCTCTTGGTACGATTTACCCATTTCGTAGGAAACCAACAGTGCTAAATTTTCCTTTTGTTTTCTCAATTCCTCACCAATTTGTCTAACAATTTCCCCTCTTTTAGGTGCAGGTACCAACCGCCAAACTTCAAAAGCCTTTTGAGCAGTTTTTAATGCTTCATTGTATTCCGATTTTTGCGTAATTTTCACCGATGCAATTGGCGTATTGTCCACAGGAGAAATACTGGTAATAAAAGTTTTACCTTCTCCATAAAAATCTGCACCTAAACTGGTACCACCATTCATTTTTTTAATTCCCAAAGCATTTAATGCCTTTTGGATTTTTTCGTGATTATTTTTTTGCATGGCTTAAGTTTTAAAGGAAAATCATTGCTCAAAATTACGCTATTAATTTACAAAAAGTTTATCTACAATGTATATTTAAAAATTTAATTAAGTTTAAACCGTTAAAATTGGCTATCTTTACATTTTGTAAATCAAATACTATGGCGTACGAAATTATTCAAGAAGGGAAATTTAGTTATATTGAGGAGGGTACAGGCGAACCTTTGGTTTTATTACATGGCTTATTTGGCGCATTATCCAACTTCTCGGATTTGTTTAATCATTTTAAAGATAAGTATAGAGTTATTATACCTATGTTACCTTTATATGACTTGCCTATAATTAAAACTGGTGTTAGCTCGTTGGCAAAATATGTTCATGAATTTATTGAATTTAAGGATTTAAAAAATATTACATTATTAGGCAATTCGTTAGGTGGGCATATTTCTTTGGTATATTATACTAAATGGCCAGAGCGCGTTCATTCAATGGTTTTAACTGGAAGTTCGGGTTTATACGAAAATGCTTTTGGTAGCCAATATCCACGCAAAGGAGATAAGGAGTATTTACGAGAAAAAGCTGCTAAAACTTTTTACGACCCTAAACATGTTACAGATGATTTAGTAGATGAGCTTTTTGAGGTAATTAATGATCGTAATAAATTAATCAGAATTTTAGCGATTGCTAAAAGTGCAATTCGCCATAATATGGCAGAGGATTTACCTAAATTTAAAATTCCAGTATGTTTAATTTGGGGAAAACAAGATAATGTTACGCCACCAGAAGTTGCTACAGAATTTAATTCTTTGTTGCCAAACTCGGAGTTATTTTGGATTGATAAATGCGGACATGCGCCTATGATGGAACACCCAGTGGAGTTTAATACAATCTTATCTCCCTGGTTAGCTAAAATAAAAGGTTAAAAAAAATCACAAAAAATTTGCTACTTTATTTTTTTTAAGTAAATTTGCAAACCGTTTAAAGGAGGTGTCATAGCTCAGTCGGTAGAGCAAAGGACTGAAAATCCTTGTGTCGCTGGTTCGATCCCAGCTGACACCACAAAAAGAGAGTTAAGAAATTAGCTCTCTTTTTTATTTATTTTGAATTTTAAAGTTAGAGAGGATTTTAAATAGAATCATTTTTAGCTCTTTATTTTTGTTAAAATTTCAAATAGGTTTAACCCCAATTAATATAGTCTTTTTCAAAAAATATTTTTATGCAAAAAATAATACTATCATTAAAAAGTTTATTTTTATTATCTTTTTTGTTCAATGGGTTATTTTCTTACAGCCAAGTTGGAAAAATAGACATGAGTTTCAATCCAGATGATAAAGGATTTATTCGTGATATTGGTATTCATAATGGTTATCTTTATGGAAAAGTCAATTCTATTTTAGAATTAAAAAATGGTAAAATTTTAATTGGAGGAGAATTTTCCGAATATAATCGAAATAAAGGCATAAAAAATTTCATACGTTTAAACTCTGATGGATCATTAGATAGCTTATTTAATAATTGTAGAGAAGTTAACGGTATAATAAATACAATTGCATTACAATCTGATGAAAAAATAATTGTTGCAGGTAATTTCACTTCTTATAACGGCAAAGATTTAAATAGAATTTTAAGATTAAATCCTGATGGAACAATTGATGAAAGTTTTAATATTGGTTCTGGATTCGACGGAAATGTATACGAAATAGCCATACAATCAGATGGAAAAATTGTAGGTGTAGGAAGTTTTGAAAATTATAATGGAAATACATTATCCGGAGTCGTTCGTATTAACTCTGATGGATCAATTGACGATACCTTTCAAACAGGAGTTGGTTGGAAAGTAGTCTATTGCCTAGCGATTCAATCAGATGGTAAAATTATGATTGGAGGTCTGTTTTCAAATTTTAATAACTCAGGTGCTAGAAATATAATAAGATTAAACAATGATGGAAGTATTGATAACACATTTAATAAAGAGACTGGGTGGACAATGGGAACTGGTAATGAAGTTAGAGATATTTTGATTTTAAATGACAATAAAATTCTTATAGCTGGTGATTTTTCCAGGTATAATAACATCTATAAAAATCGTATTGCTCGTTTAAATAGTGATGGAACATTAGACAATTCTTTTGATGCTAGTAAAGTTTTAAAAGGTAGTTTATCAACTATTAGAACATTAATCGCCTTAGATGATGGTAAATATATGATAGGAGGATATTTTGATAATGGTAATAATAGACGTTATTTTATGCGACTTAACAACAATGGATCATTAGATTCAACCTTTTCAAAACCTTTTGAACATCCTGGTCCTCAAGTATATTGTTCACATTTATGTTCCAATGGGAAAATTTTAATTGGCGGTGTGTTTTCTAATTTTGGATCAAGATATTATTGTAAAGGAATTGTAAGAATTAATTCCGACGGAAGTTTTGATAACTCATTTAACAAAAATACGGGACTAAACGGCATTGTACATAGTATCAAAGTTATTGATAACAATAAGAAGATTGTTGTAGGAGGATTTAATAGTTTAAATGACTCTATGAGTTATTCTATTTTGAAAATGAATGAGGATGGGACAATGGATAGCACATTTAAAGGAAGAAATATTTTTTTTAAACCTTATTTGGACCTTGATCAAATTGGAATAGTAACTATTCAAAATGATAAAAAAATACTTGTAGGAGGAAGTTTTTCTAATATTAATTCTAAAACCGTCAATAATTCTTGTGTTACACGGTTAAATAGTGATGGGTCAATAGATAGCACTTTTAAAACATCATTTCATTCATCTGTAGGTATTGGTGCCATAGTTCAACAATCTGATGGTAAAATATGGGTAGGAGGAAGTTTTAGGAACTATGGAGATTTTTATCCAGATAACATAGTTAAGTTAAATATTGATGGAACAAAAGATACTTCGTTTAAACAAGGAACAGGATTTAATTCTGGGATATTGGATATTGCTATTCAAACAGATAATAAAATATTATTTGGCGGTCATTTCACAAATTATGATGGAAAACAATTGAATAGACTTTGTAGATTAAATCAAGACGGAACAATTGATAATACTTTTAATATAGGATCTGGTTTTAATCTACCGATAAATGTAATTAAAATTCAACCTGATGGAAAGATAATTGTAGCAGGAAATTTTACATCCTTCAATAACGTTAAAGTCAATAGAATTATTCGTCTTAATCCCGATGGTTCTATTGATTCGTTATTTAATTCTGGGAAAGGTGCAGATAAGGAAATTAGTGATGTTAAAATTCAATATGATGGTAAAATATTAATTGGAGGATCGTTTAACTCGTATAACGATTATTTTAAAAGTTATTTGTGTAGACTAAATAAGGATGGTTCTATAGATTCAACTTTTGATTTAGGTTCAGGTGTAGATGGAAGAATAACCACAATTGAGTTAGAAAATAATGGGAACATTTTAATTGGTGGAGATTTTACATCAATTAATAATATAGGGAGAAATTTTATAGCACGCCTAATGGGTGATTCATATGGAGAAAATTGTGTTTTTAAAACCTCTTTTGAAAATATAAAAGATTTCGATTGCCAAACATCAGTTGGAACAGCTACTGCTAAAGCATATCATGGAAAAGAACCTTTTACTTATAATTGGTTAAATGCGTCTTCATTTAATAATTCTATTGCTACTTTTAATCAATCTGGAATTTATACTTGTTCGGTAACGGATGCAAATGGTTGTTCGGATACAGCTTCATTATGGATTGCAGGCTCTAAATATCCGGAAGGATTTGATTTAAACTCATCTTTAGTTAATAGCAATCCGTTTAGAACAGGTTTTGATGTAAAACTTACAATAAACGCCATTAATTTAGGTTGTGTAAATCAAACAGGTCAAATAAAATTAGTATTGGATTCTTTGGTAAGTTATCAAAGTGCTACGCCGAGTCCATATTTTATTTCGGGTGATACTTTGGTTTGGAATTTCAGCAATTTATATTATTTGTCGTCGCCGTTTACTTTAAAAGTGAATTTAAAAACTAATGTTACTGCTGCTATTGGCGATACCGTTCATTTGCAAACGATTATTACTCCCATTGAAGGTGACGCCGATGCAAGCAACAACATTCGTGATTATCATTTCCCGGTAATCAACGGTTACGACCCGAATGATATTTCTGTTAATCCTCAAGGTATATGTCCAGAAGGCTACATTAAAAACGACGAAACTTTAACCTACACTGTTCGATTCCAAAATACTGGAAATGCCGAAGCTGTAAATATTGCTGTGGTAGATTCCTTAAATAGTAATTTGGATATAAATACTTTACGCGTGATTTCAGCAAGTGACACCATGTACACTTTATTTGAACCAGGCAATGTGGTAAAGTTTATGTTTGATAGTATTATGTTAAAAGATAGCTTAAATTTTGAGCCAGAAAGTCACGGATATGTTGTATTTGAAATTAAACCTAAAAGAGGGTTAACTGATGGTACAATAATTAAAAATAAAGTAGGTATTTACTTTGATTTTAATCCTGCGGTGGTAACAAATACAGTATTGAACACCACTTATTCAAATTCAAATCAATTAACTTGTACTCCAACATCGACTGAGAAAATTAACTCCTCAAAATTGCAACTCTATCCCAATCCAAGCGAAGGAATATTTAATCTAGTTTCGACATCGATCCCACAAAATATTTCTGTTTATGACCAAACTGGAAAATTGTTATTCAGATTAGTTCCGAGTCAAGTGCATAACACATTGGATTTAAGTAAAAATGTTAATGGAATATACATTATACAGGTTGAGTCTATAAATGGTACAGAAGTAATTAAAGCTATAATAAACAAATAAAAGAGATAATATACGAATTGATTTAGGGGAATTTATCAGATTACAGGATTTCTAAATTCTCAACCAAATTATTCGAAATTTTTTCAGTCTATTATAATAAAAAGAGAGTTTGAATTTTCAAACTCTCTTTTTTTTGTACCTAATTTCCCCTGTACATTTTTCATCTCGTTTTTATCTAAACCTTCTACATCGCCCATTTTTCGTTCAACAACCTTGTAAATTGAAAGTTTTACTTGCAATTAACAAGGTTTTTGCTTAATTTTACATCAAATTTTGCGTCCATGATTACACGAAACTTACAAAGCGAATTAAAGTTAGCTTTACAAAATATGCCCGTTGTAGCTTTATTAGGTCCAAGGCAAGTTGGTAAAACTACCTTAGCAACAGGCGTTGTAGATTTTTTTGCTAAACCCAGTTTGTATTTAGATTTAGAATCCGATACAGATTACAATAAATTGCAAGATGCAGAAGCATTTTTTAAACGCTACGATAATACCTTAATTATTATTGATGAGGTACAACGTAAACCAGATTTATTTAGGATTTTAAGAGGAATAGTAGATCAGCGCAAACGAAATGGCGAACGCGCCGGACATTTTTTGTTGTTAGGCTCGGCGTCCAAAGATTTGTTACAGCATTCATCCGAAACTTTAGCGGGCAGAATAAGATATTTAGAATTAACTCCCTTTACGGCTAACGAGTTGATACCAAATAAGCATTTTTACAACATGGAAAAGTTGTGGATACAAGGCGGGTTTCCGGATAGTTATTTAGCAGAAACCGAAAATGAAAGTTGGAAATGGCGAAACGATTTTATTGGTACGTATATGGAACGCGATTTACCTTTAATGGGTGTAAAAGTTTCGCCAATACATTTAAGGCGATTTTGGAAAATGTTGGCTCACTATAATGGCAATCAAATTAATTTAAGTGAGGTGGGTAGGAGCTTGGAATTAAGTCATACTACAATTAAAAGTCATTTGGATATTCTAACAGATTTTTATATGGTTCGTCAAGTTCCACCATGGAGTGGGAATGTAAAAAAACGATTGGTTAAATCGCCCAAAATTTATATTAGAGATACAGGAATTTTACACAGTTTATTAAATATATCTTCGTTATACACCTTAATGTCTAATCCTGCTTTAGGCGCTAGTTGGGAGGCGTTTGTAATAGAAAATATTTTAAATTGTTTGGATATAAGATGGCAATATTCGTATTACAGAACCGCTACGCAAATAGAAATTGACTTAGTTATAGAAACTCCAGATGGAGAAGTTTGGGCGATTGAAATTAAACGAAACTCGGCACCTAAAGTAAGTAGGGGTTATATCGAAGCTTGTAAGGATGTAAAAGCAACTCATAAATGGATTATAAATTCTTTGGAGGATAGGTACCCTTTAAGTAATGGAGTTGAAGTGATTGGATTTACTGGTTTTATACAGCTGATTTTTGATAAAAACAAGTTATTATTATTGTAAACCTAAAAAATAGATAAAATAAAAAAGGCGCGAAATTTTCGCGCCTTTTTTATTTTAAATGTATTAGTTATAAAGTTTCCAATTTATTTAAAACCAAACCAGCAGCCCCAATTAAACCTGTATCTGCATTTTTACCAGCAGGTAATAATTGCATATCTTGAATATAGTAAGGAGTTAACAAGCTCGTTGCTTTTTTGATGGCAGCATCATAAAACAATTCGAAAGAATTTCCAACACCACCACCAATAATTACCTGCGACACATCATATAAATGAATAATGCTTACCATAGCTTCGCCAATTAACTCGCCCACAAAATTAAAAACCGACAATGCAAATTTATCTCCAGCCTTTGCTGCGTTATACACTTTTTCAACTGTAATTTCTTCTTCGTTTTTTAAACTAGAGTTTGCGTTTTCGGGTTTATTTAACTCTTGTAAAACATAACCTACTAAGTTTCTTTGTCCAATGTAATCCTCAATATTTTTATCTCTATCTGGCCCAACAGGGATTTTACCAATTTCACCTGCATTACCCTTAGCACCAATAAACAATTTACGATGAATAATTACTCCACCACCAACACCAGTTCCTAAAGTCATTAAAGTAAAGTTATCTAAATTATGACCACCAAAATACAATTCGCCTAAAGCAGCACAATTGGCATCATTCTCTAAGCTAATTACTAAATTTGGGAAAGCATCCTTTAAAGGTTGATAAATATTTGTACCATTTAATGTTGGTAAGTTAGCAGCTTCCATTAAAACATGGCGATTTAAGGATAGCATACCTGGCATACCAATACCTATTCCTTCAACAGTATATTTTTCTTGAATTTTTTTGCTTACATCAATCAACAACTTAATAAAATCGGCACTTTTTTTTGTGTTTTCTAGCGTGTCGTAACGTTCTGTAAAAACAATTTCACCCTCACGAGTTACTACACCAAACTTAATAGTTGTACCGCCTACATCAATACCTAAATACATAACTTTTGATTTTAAAAATTTTCGTGGTACAAAAAAAACATATTTTATTTAAAATCAAACAAAAAAGATTTTTTTTTATGAACAATGGAATTTATTTTATTGTGAACAACCTTAGCGTAATTGAAATTAAACTCTATTTAAACGATAAAAGTTGTTTATTTTTTTGTTAAACCCATTTATTCGATTAAATTTATTATCTCGAAAATAAAAACTTAATATATGAAGAAATTATTGATTAGTACAGGTGGTGGTGATTGTCCGGGTTTAAATGCTGTAATACGTGGTATTTGTAAAAGTGCATTTAAAAACGGTAATTGGGAAGTTTATGGCAGTATGGAAGCATTTAACGGAGTACTAAACGAGCCACAAGAAATTATAAAACTTACTCCAGAAGTAGTGGCTGGCATTCATGTAAAAGGTGGTACTATAATTAAAACAACTAATAAGGGTAATCCTTTGGAATTTCCTATTAAAAATTCCGAAGGTAAAACCGAGTTACAAGATAAAAGTGCGGTTTTAATCCAGAAATTAAATGATTTGGGTTTTGATGCATTAATTAGTATTGGGGGTGATGGGTCTCAAAAAATATCCTACGCTTTACATTTAAAAGGTTTACCAATTGTTGGTGTGCCTAAAACTATCGATAATGATTTATCGGCTACGGATGTAACTTTTGGTTTTCAAACTGCTGTGCAAGTAGCTACGGATAGTTTTGATAGATTGGTAACTACTGCCGAAAGTCATCATAGAGTAATGATTATGGAAGTAATGGGACGCGATGCAGGTTGGATTGCTTTAAATACTGCCATTGCTGGTGGTGCAGAGGTGTGTTTAATTCCCGAAATTCCTTACGATGTAAATAAAGTGGTGGAGAAAATTAATTCCAGATACCGCAACGGTAAAGGTTTTGTGAATATTGTAATTGCCGAAGGTGCTGTAGCTAAAGATGGAACTATTACTGCTAAAGAGGGAGATGTTGGTTCGCACCATCCGCGTTTAGGTGGAGTTGCTTTTACGTTAAGCGAACAATTAAAAAATGCAGGTTGTAAAGCGGATATTCGTGAAACGGTTCTCGGACATATCCAACGTGGCGGAACGCCTGTTGCTTACGATAGATATTTAGCTACTTTGTTTGGTATAAAAGCTTTTGAATTAGTGGAAAATGGCGAATTTGGCAAAATGGTTTCGTTTAAAAACAACGATTTTGTTGCGGTGGATTTAAAAGATGCTACAGCAGAGTATAAAGCGGTGGATGTGAATGGATTTGCTGTTAAAGCTGCTAAAGCTATTGATGTTTGTTTTGGAGATTAATATTAAAATATGGAAATTGTATTGCTAATTTTATTAATTGTTTGTACAATTTTATTGCTTTTTATAAGCTTTAAAATTTCCCAAAATAAAGTGGATAACTCTACGGAAGTTATCCAAAATCAAATTCATCAAAACAGGTTAGAGTTGAGTCAGGCTTTAAAAGATAACCGCATGGAATTATCCGACGCTTTAGCTAAATTAAATCAAACTTCAATTGATAAATTAGCGCAAATACAGGGGAATTTGTTGGAGATTTCGAAGGAAAACCGACAAGAATTAAAAGATTCCTTACAACAATTTGGCGATACATTTTCAAAAAACATTCAGGAATTTAATACCTTCCAAAAGGAGAAATTTGAAACCATGGCGCAAAAACAAGATGAGTTGGTAAAATCTACCGAGCTTAAATTGGAAAAAATGCGCGAAACGGTGGATGAAAAATTACACAAAACTTTAGAGGAACGCCTAGGGCAATCGTTTAAGTTGGTGAGCGACAGATTAGAAGCTGTGCAAAAAGGATTGGGCGAAATGCAAGTTTTAGCCAATGGGGTAGGGGATTTAAAAAAGGTATTAACCAATGTAAAAACACGTGGTGTTTTAGGCGAAATACAATTGGGAAATATTTTAGAACAAATTTTAGCGCCAGAGCAGTACGAAAGTAATGTAAAAACCAAAAAAAGCTCCAATGATCATGTAGAATTTGCGATAAAATTGCCAGGAAAAGACGATGGAAACCCTGTGTTTTTACCCATTGATGCAAAGTTTCCTCAGGAAGATTATTTGCGTTTACAAGCCGCATTTGATATTGGTGATATTGCAGGTATGGAGCAAGCAAATAAAGCATTGGTTACTTCTGTTAAAAAATTCGCAAAAGATATTAAGGATAAATATATCGATCCACCTTTTACAACCGATTTCGGGATTTTATTTTTACCAATCGAGGGATTATTTGCCGAAATTGTTCGCCAGCCAGAACTAGTAGCCTATTTACAACGCGAACTTAAAATTATAGTAACAGGTCCAACAACACTAGCTGCAATGTTAAACAGCTTACAAATGGGCTTTAAAACCTTAGCAATACAAAAACGAAGCAGCGAAGTGTGGCAAGTTTTGGGTGCTGTTAAAACAGAGTTTAATAAATTTAGTTCGGTGCTCGAAAAAACGCAGAAAAAATTAACCGAAGCCAATTCCGAGTTGGATTTGTTAGTAGGAACGCGTTCCCGAATGTTGTTATCTAAACTTAAAAATGTTGAGGAATTACCAATTGATCAAAGTACAAATTTGTTAAACGAAAGCACGGATATTGAGGAGGTTTAATTCCCTAAAAAATCATCGATATTTCTTCTGTTTTTTTTGGTAGGGCGTCCGGTTGGATTGGCTTGTCGGTTAATTTTGTTTTGCAACTGGATAAACTCTAAAAATTTCATATCATCCTCGCTGGTAATTTCTTGCATAAAATCTTCTACTAATTTTGGCCCAATACGCGTTTTAGGAAAATCTTTTATTTGATATGTTCGCCAAACTGGGATATGACGGATAGATATTTGAATAGGAGGAACCACTGTTTTAGATGATTTTTGTACTACCTCGTTGTTAACTTTTACAGCTCCTTTATCGATTAATTCTTGCGCTAACGTTCGGGTTTTAGCTAAACGTAACATCCATACTAATTTATCGATGCGAGTGCTCATGCTAGGCGAATAATTTTGCCTCTACCAATTCGCAAATGATATGGCCGATTAAAATATGCGATTCCTGAATACGCGGCGTAACCGATGAAGGAACTTGTATGGCAATATCACAATAGGCATTCATCTTTCCATCTTTTTCGCCCATCCAGCCAATGGTAAACATGCCTAATTCTTTAGCTTTTTTTAAAGCATTTACTACGTTTACCGAGTTCCCTGAAGTAGAAATTCCTACTAAAACATCTCCTTCGCGCCCCATAGCTTCTACCATACGGGAATAGATTTCCTCAAAAGAATAATCGTTGGCAACCGCAGTTAAATAAGAAGTGTTTACATGTAGTGCCTCGGCAAATAAAGGTGCACGGTCCTTATAAAATCTTCCGCTAAATTCGGCAGCAATATGTTGAGCATCCGCAGCACTACCGCCATTTCCACAAAATAAAACTTTGCCTTTTTTTGTAAAACAATTTACCATTACATCCACAATGTCTTCAATAGCTTTTAACTGATGGTGACTTTGTAGCAAGTTATGTTTAACCTGTATAGATTCCTGAATGATTTTGGCAATATTGTTTTCCATATTTTAGCTTAATTAAACACTACTAAATGGTAATTTTTTTTACCCTTTTGCACCAAAATATATTTATCCTTAATCAATTTAGATGCATCAATTAAAGTATCTAAACCCACTTTATTTTTATTAATTGCAACTGCATTGGCTTGTAAATTTCTTTTTACCTCCGCTTTGCTTGGATAAACCTGATTATCAGCTAAAAACTCCACAATATCCATAGAAGGATTAATTTTATCTTTACTCATTTGCGATTGTGGTACACCTTCAAAAACTGCTAAAAAATCGTTTTCGGATAATTTATGCAAAGCTTCCTCGGTGGATTTTCCAAACAAAATTTCCGAAGCTTCCTTAGCTGCTTGCAAAGCTTCCTCGCTATGTACCATTACAGTAATATCCTCTGCTAAAGCACTTTGTAACAAGCGTAAATGTGGAGCTTCTTTGTGTTTTTCGATAATCTCGGAGATTTCCTGCGTAGGTTTAATCGTAAAAATTTTAATGTATTTTTCTGCATCCTCATCCGATACATTTAACCAAAACTGGTAAAATTTATACGGCGAAGTTTTTTCGGGATCCAACCAAATATTTCCACCCTCGGATTTCCCAAATTTAGTTCCGTCTGCTTTGGTAATTAGCGGAGTTGTTAAGGCATACGCATCGCCACCACCTTTTCTTCTAATCAATTCGGTACCTGTTACAATGTTTCCCCATTGATCCGAGCCACCCATTTGTATTTTACAATTGTATTCTTTATTTAAATGATAAAAATCCCAACCTTGTAATAACTGGTAAGTAAATTCGGTAAAGGAAATACCTGTTTCCAAACGTTTTTTAACCGAGTCCTTACTCATCATGTAATTTACAGTGATATGCTTACCTGCATCGCGCACAAAATCAATAAACGAATAGTTTTTAAACCAATCGTAATTGTTTAAAATTAAGGCAGCGTTTTCGCCTTCAAATTTTAAAAACTTTTGTAACTGCTTTTTAATTCCTTGGATATTTTGCTCGATAGTTTCTTCATCTAACAAAACTCTTTCTGCCGATTTAAACGATGGATCGCCAATCATACCCGTAGCTCCACCTACTAAAGCAATAGGTTTATGTCCGGCTAATTGTAAATGTTTTAACATCATTACAGATACCAAGTGCCCCACATGTAAGGAATCTGCAGTGGGATCAATCCCTACATAAGCAGTAGTAACTTCTTTCAATAACTGTTCTGCAGTGCCAGGCATCATATCATGAATCATCCCTCGCCACTGTAAATCTTGAACTAAATTGGATTCAATCATTTCTTAAATTAACTTTTCGTATTCTTCAGCGCTTAATAAATTGTCCCATTGTGCAGGGTTACTTACTTTAACTTTAATCATCCAACCTTTTCCATAGGGATCTTCGTTTACCAATTCGGGGTTAGATTCTAAATCTGCGTTTAACTCGATAATTTCACCCGACATAGGTAAAAATAAATCCGAAACTGTTTTTACTGCCTCTACAGTACCAAAAACTTCATCCTGCTCAATTGTTTCGCCTACAGTTTCAATTTCAACAAAAACAATATCACCCAATTCGTTTTGTGCAAAATGTGTGATACCAACTGTTGCGATATCTCCTTGTAAACTAACCCATTCGTGATCTTTTGTGTACTTTAAATTTGTTGGATTCATGATTGTATTTTTATGTTATACTATTTTTTGATTAAATGATTGTATGTGAACTAACTTAGTTTTAAATTATGTCCCATTTTATCTTTTTTGGTTTTTAAATAAAACTCATTGTGTTCGTTGGATTGAATTTCAAGCGCAACATTATCTACTATTTCCAAACCATATCCAATTAATCCCGCACGTTTTTTTGGATTGTTGGATAATAATCGGATTTTAGAAACACCTAAATCTCGTAAAATTTGAGCTCCAACACCGTAATCTCTATGGTCCATTTCAAAACCCAATTCGATATTAGCTTCTACCGTATCTAAACCTTTTTCTTGTAATTCGTAGGCTTTTAATTTGTTTAACAAACCAATTCCACGTCCTTCCTGATTCATATAAACCACCACGCCTTTTCCTTCTTTTTCAATTATCTCCATAGCTTTTTTTAATTGCGGACCGCAATCGCAACGGCACGAGCCAAAAACATCTCCAGTTAAACAGCTAGAGTGTACACGAACCAAAACAGGTTCATCTTTTTCCCAAGTACCTTTAACTAAAGCAACATGTTCTTCGCCGGTATTAACTTGTTTGTAAGCAATTAAATCAAAATTACCTTTATCGGTAGGCATTTTAACCTTAGCTTTTCTTTCTATTAAAGATTCTTTTTCTAAACGGTAAGCAATTAAATCTTTTATCGAAATAATTTTTAAATCAAATTTTTCAGCAATCACAAACAATTCTGGTAAACGCGCCATGGTTCCATCTTCATTCATAATTTCAACTAAAACACCAGCAGGTTCAAAACCCGCTAATCTTGCTAAATCAATAGTAGCTTCTGTATGTCCGGTGCGGCGTAAAACACCACCTTTTTTGGCACGCAAAGGGAAAATATGTCCGGGTTTACCAAAATCCTCAGGTTTTGTGTCTGGATTTATTAAGGCTTGTACAGTTTTAGCCCTATCCGATGCCGAAATACCAGTGGTACAACCATGTCCTTTTAAATCTATACTAACCGTAAAAGGCGTTTCGTGTAAAACGGTATTGTTTTTAACCATCAAATCCAAGCCCAACTCATCACATCTATCCTCAATTAAAGGAGCGCAAATTAAACCTCTACCGTGTGTGGCCATGAAGTTGATAATTTCGGGCGTTACATTACGTGCAGCAGTTAAAAAATCACCTTCATTTTCACGGTCCTCATCATCCACCACAATAATTAATTTTCCGGCTTTTATATCCTCAATAGCTTCGGGGATAGAGTTTAATGTTTTTTGCATAAAAATAATATTTGCCTTAGGCTATTTTTTAAAAAAGCAAAAGTAATTATAAATTACACAAAAAACATGGATTTTGGGCTAATATCTTTAATCAATAATTCAAAAAAAATATAAATATATATGCACTAACTAAATTAGCTAATATAATTTGTGAAAATTGATAAAGAATAAAATCGGATTAGGATTCTAATTAGATTTTGCATATTTTTTTAAAAAGAAAATGCCATATTCATTATTCCATACCAATCAACTTTTGTAGGGTCATTAAAACTATTTCTAAAAACAGCCTCTTTGTTAACACCGTATCTACCTTCCAATCTTATGGTTAATTGTGGCATTGGTAAATATTCCAAAGTTAAAGTTCCACTATTGGATTGCCAACCACTAGGTTTTCCTGTATAAAGCTCGGGAATTATATTTGCTTTATCATTTACGTGATCCCAACGTGCTGCAACACCAAATTTTTGATTAATGGCATATCTAACAGAAAAAGCCGGCGCAAATACTTTATTCCACCCAGCTGTTTCAGCCGTAGGAGGTTTTCTTTCGATAATAAAGTCGATAACAGGCAAAATAATTATTTTTTTATTTAACCATATTCTGTAATAAATATTTTGATAGTGTCTAAATAATCTGTAATCCACATTATAAGTTTGTTCGTTACCAAAAAACATTAACCAATCTCCAACAATTTTACCTGGATTATTAATGTGCCAACCTAAAGCTAGAGGTTTTGTTCCATTACTTTCTCTCATAACTTGCCATCCATTTAAAACCATGGCGGAGAAATTATTGTATTTATTGTGCTTATAATATAATCTAACACCTGCTTCGTAATCTGGAGAAAAGTCGGCTATGTAAGCTCTTGTAGCATGAAGATTTTCTTTACTTAAAACAAGTTCGGCGCCAAAATATGAAGGAAATATACCTGCTTCAATTGCCCATTTTTTATTAAAATGATAGTAAATGGATAATTCTCTTATAAATTTTGTTGATGGAGTTTCTTCGGCATATAATGCATCAACAGTATGCCCAGTGTGATAAGCCATTCTTAGTCTATACTTATTATCTACTTCATATTGTGCTTGCACATAAGCGTAAGCTAATGAAAACTGATTAGCATATAATGGATAACTTGTATAATCTCTTCTACCAAATTGCGTTACTGTATCTCTTGAAATAGGGTCATATGCGGTATTTGTTTTTTGAGGACCAACTACATAACCAAAATCTGCATAAGCTTTAAAAGTAAGTTTGGGTTTACTGGTATCTTGGTTACCAAAAGTAAAATGTTCTTTATAAAATTTGCTTTCAAAAAAGCTTTTGTTGTTGTTTTTTGTGGTATCTATTTGAGCAAAAGTTACAATGCTAAATAGGAAAAATGTTGTTAAAATGTAAACTGGAAAATTGGTAAGTTTAGGATTACAATTACTTTTAAAAAGAGTATTGGTTTTCATACATTATTGGTGCGGTTTTTAAATTCGCATCAAAAGTATTTAGATTTTTTCAATGTAAAATTTACTAAAATCTCACTTTTTTGGCATATTAAAAAAATCAATTAACGACTACTTAACAAAAAAAAACGTTAATAATTGATAATTAATGTTTTAAGTAATTTAAATTAAGCTTTAAAAATATAAAATCATCAAATTTTAGTAACTTATTTAAATATAAATTAATTTTTTTATAGTATTTTTAACTAAAAATCTCTAGTTAATACATTTAAAAATTTTTATATTAGGCTCAAATAAAAACCACATTAACATAGGTTTTTTAGCAGATATATAGGATTTTAATTGGTTAAGTGTTGGGTGGGCAACGGTTGGACAGCCAGAACTATTTGGAATATCTTTAGGGTAAATTTCTTCTTCGGGAACATAATCTGCCGAGTGTAAAACTATAAATCGATAATATGCTAAATAATTACTCGAATCTAAACCATGTAATTTAAAACTATAACCTTCGCCCCATTGGCTATGTGTTTTTCGTCCAATAATGTAGTGTCCTAAAGCACTGCAATTACTGTTGGGTAGGTTGCTAAAGGTTAAACTATCAGAGCATTTTCCCTGTGCAACTAAAGATGAAAACAAGATTTTTTTTTGCTTGAAATTCCAAACTACTAATCTGTTTTTCCCAGAGGGTAAAGCAAAGTTTACTAAAATTGAAGTGTTTGTATCTAGTCCGTTTTTTTTGCAAAATTCAAATGCCTCTTGCGCTTTATTTTTAAAATCATAATCAACTGTATTTTTATTTTTACACGATAAAATACACAAAACAAAATAAACGTACAACAGTATTTTTTGGATGCTCCAATACATATTTATTTAAATAACGGAATGATATCATTGATGTAATTTAAAACATCTTCTCTCCCTTGTCCTGTTTCGGATGAGGTGATAAAACTTGGTGGTAATTCCTCCCAATATAGTTTTAAAGCTTTTTTAAATGCGGCTGTATTTTTAGCTACTTCGTTATTGGTTAATTTATCTGCTTTGGTAAAAATTATAGAAAAAGGAATTTGATTTTCGCCTAACTCGTTAATAAATTCAATATCAATTTTTTGTGGCGGTATTCGACTATCAATTAATACAAAAACACATAGTAAGTTGGTACGATTAAAAATGTAATCGGTAATCATTTTACCAAAAGCACTCCTGCTTTTTTTAGACACTCTAGCATAGCCATACCCTGGTAAATCTACCAAATACCAAACGTCATTAATATTAAAATGATTGATTAATTGAGTTTTTCCTGGTTGGGCAGATGTTTTAGCTAATTTTTTTTGCTTGCATAAGCAATTAATTAAACTACTTTTCCCTACGTTTGACCGACCAATAAAAGCAAATTCGGGTAAGTTTGGAGCAGGGCATTTTTTATAATCCTGATTACTTACTTCAAATTTAGCCGATTTAATTTCCATATTTTTTTCTTATCGTGTAAAGTTACACGATGTAAACAGTGTTACCAAATTTTGAAGATTTATAACTTTAAATTAAGTGTTTATAGGTTTAGAATGTTACTTTTTATTTTTTTCGTAATTAAAAATTAATCCTAAGGAAGTGTCCTTAGTTATATAATTCCATGCCCAATTAATAAAAATGATTAATTTATTTTTAACGCTTAAAACCAACATAAGATGTAAAAACATCCAAATTAGCCAAGCAAAATAACCTTTAAAATGTAAATATGGTAAGTCAACAACTGCTTTGTGTTTACCAATTGTTGCCATTGATCCAAGATCTTTATATTCATATTCGCTAGTACTTTTATTTAGCACTATGTTTTTTAGGTTTTTGGAAAGTAGTTTTGCTTGGTTAATAGCAACATTAGCTACTTGAGGGTGGCCTTTTGGATATTTTGGTGTTGTCATGTAAGCAATATCTCCAATTGCAAATATGTTATTGCTTTCAACAATTTTGTTAATTCTATCAACCTTTATCCTATTTCCAACAGTAATTTTATCATTCGATAATCCTTCAATTTTATTTCCAATAACACCAGCTGTCCAAATTACTGTTTTACTAATAATGTTAGTGTTATTGCTTAGTATTAATGTTTCACCATCGTAATCTTTAACAAAAGTTTCGTTGATTATAATTACTCCCATAGAGGTTAAGTACCTATTTGATTCAATTTTGGAAGAATCGCTCATGTTATTGAGCGTATTTTTTGAACCTTCAATTAAGTAAATGTTTAAGTTCTTAAAATCAATTTTATGATAATCTTTAGGTAAAATATTATTTTTAATTTCTGCAAAAGATCCTGCTAATTCAACACCTGTTGGTCCAGCCCCAACAATAACAATATTAAATAAACTTTCTTTTTCTTGATCACTTGCAGAAATTATTTTTTCGAAAGTTTGTAAAATATGGTTTCGAACTGTAATTGCATCATAGGTTGTTTTTAAAGTGAACGAGTTTTTTTCGATATTTTCGTTACCAAAAAAATTAGTTTTACAACCAATAGCAACAACTAGATAGTCGTAGTTAAATTCTCCAATAGTGGTAATAACTAAGTTTTTTTCTTCTTCTATTTTTAAAACTTCGGCTAAACGTATTTGGACATTTTCATAATCTTTAAAAATATTTCTTAAAGGAAATGAAATATTAGATGGCTCTATTTGTGATGCTGCTACTTGATAAAATAAAGGTTGAAATTGATGATGATTAATTTTATCGATTAACAAAACATCAAATAGATTTTGATCTAATCTTCTTACCAATTGAATCCCTGCAAATCCGCCACCAATTACTATTACCTTTTTTTTATTTTTTGATTGCATAAAATTTTAAATTTTTGAGTATAAGATTTACTTCAAAAGTATTTTATACAACCCAAAAATAAATCTAAAGTATTATTCGATTACAAATATCAATTTAATATTGTGTAAAGCAAAAATGATTATTTTTTTTAACTTTTTATATCTTAAATTGGCATTTTACAAATTCGCTAAATTGATGTTTTAACATTATGTTGTTGTATGCGCAAAAGATATGCGAAACAATTTTTTCATCATGGCATCACTCTGATTACCTACAGCTTAGGTGTTAATCCGTCAAAAAATCAAAATATTATTTTACTTTTAAACTCATTGGTTTGCAATGGTAAAGTTAAACTTATTCGTTATTTTTTTAATTACATCTATTTAGGCTCAATATGAATTAAAACTTCGCCAAGGGAGGGGATTTGTTCTTTTAAAAAATCTTTTAAATTATGTGCAATGTCGTGGCCTTCTTTAACGCTTATTTCACCATTAACTCGGGCATGTAAATCTACGTGATATTTCATGCCAGTTTTGCGGATATAACATTTTTCGGTATCAATAATACCTTTTACCATTGCAGATTTTTCGTGAATTAAATCTACCAATTCATGGTATAAATGTTCATCCATAATTTCCCCCAAAGCCGGGCGTAAAATTTTGTAACTGTTGTAAATTAAAACCGCACAAGCCAACAATGCAGCAATATCATCTGCAATTTCATAACCATCGCCCATAAATAAAGCTATAGAAATACCAATTAATGCTGCAAAAGAGGTAAGCGCATCACTACGGTGGTGCCAAGCATCGGCTTTTAAAATGTTACTATCTGCTTCGGTACTTTTTTTAAGCATCCAACGGTACGAAAATTCTTTCCAAATGATAATGGCGATTAAAAAATATAAAGTAAAAGTTTCGGGAATTTCTTTATTAGGATTTTGAATATTTAATATACTTTGAAAACCAATTATGATGGCTGAGGTAATTAAAAAACCTACAATTATAAACGTAAACAAAGGTTCTATCCGGCCGTGTCCATAAGGATGATTTTCGTCTGCAGGACGAGCAGAATATTTTAAGCCTAACAAAATTAAAATCGATGAAAAAACATCTGATGTACTCTCAATAGCATCCGCAATTAAAGCCTGAGAATTACCAAAAACCCCAATAAAAAATTTTAAAAATGCCAACAATGCATTACCAATGATACTAAAATAAATGCTTTTAATTACGTTTTGCTCTTTCAAAATTGTGTTATTTTGTAATTTGTTGTAAAAATAACACAATAAATATTTTAAAAACAAAGTATTTTTGTACTTTTAAAAAATATGTCCGTTACAACGTGTTACTTATTGTAATTTTGGAATTATTTTTGTTTAAATCTACGAGTGAAAATTAAATATATGTTTACCAAAAAATACTTCATCCGTTTTTTATTTATGTTTTTGTTGATAGGTTATGTAGCGCCTATTAATGCACAAAACGATCCTGCAGATGCTAGAGAGTTAAAAAGAAAATTAGATAAAGAAAGACAAGAAAAGCAACGCGAAATAAAACGTGAAGAGGCTTTATATCAAAAAACTTTACGAGAAAAGAAAAAAGCGGAACAAGTTAGAATTAAACAACTAAAAGCTGAAGAAAAAGAAGCTCAAGCCTATAAAAAACGTAAAGAGTTAGAAGAAAAACAAAAACAAGAAGCCGAGTTAAAAGAACAAAAAATTAAACAAGAGGCGCAGGCAAAAATTGAGGAAGAACAAAAAAAGAATGAAATTGAGGCGGAAAAGCGACGAATTGAGGAAGAGAAATATAAATTACAACAGGCAGAGCTAAAACGTTTAACCGAGGAAAAATTAAAACAAATTGAACGTGATCATCAATTAGCAATGGAACGCGAAGAAAAGAAACGTAAAGAATTGCTAGAAAATTTTGAAAAAGAACAAAAGAAAATTGAAGATCAAATTAAAGCAATGGAGGAACAATCTCAATTGCGAAAAACCAAATTGGAGGAATATTACAATCAAAAAGGTGAGTTAACAAGTGAATTGGCAGAGCAAACCAAAAAGGAAGCTAAAACTGCTTATGAAGAAGAATTACGTAAAAAAAAGGAAGCTGAATTGGAAAAATTATCCAAACAAATTGAAGCCGAAAAACAGCTTTTGGATGAAGAGGAATTACGTTTAAAAGAAGATGATAAATTAAAAGAAATTTTAGATAAAGAAAAACGTGCACGTGAAGCTTTGGAGAAATTTAAATTGGAGGCGAAAGAGCGACAAATTAAGGAGGAAAAAGAATTCCAGGAAAAAATGTTTAAGTTAGAAGAAGAAGAGCGTAAACGACGTGAAGTGGAGGCTTTTAAAGAAAAATTGAGATTGGAGCAAGAGGCAATGCGCAAACAATTTGAAGAGCAGAAATTGGCTAAAATTAAAGCTGAAGAGGCAGAGAGATTACGCATTTTAGAGGAGCAAAAACTAAAGGAAGAAGCTTTACGCAAAGCCGAAGAAGAAAAACGTTTACGCAAAGAAATGTTGCAAAAACAATATGAGGAAGAAATGAAAAGAATGCAATCTGAGGCGGAAAATTTAGAAAAATTATTGGAGGAAATGAAGGCTAAAGAGGAGCAGGAACGACAATTTCGTGAGGCAGAGAGAGAGCGAAAATTAAAGGAGTTGGAGGAACGTTTAAAAAACAAAAAATAAGTTTGTTGGCATAGCCTATTAGGATGAAAAGTTATTGGAAGTTATTGAAATTTGTTAAACACCACAAGGCCAATGCATTTTGGAATGTGGTGTTTAATCTTTTAGCGGTTTTGTTTACTTTGGTTTCCTTAACCATGTTAAAACCTATAATGGATTTATTGTTTATGGATACGGATACTTTAGTAAAGTATTTAAATCCTAATCCGCATGCAGAGTGGTCGAGGGAGTACCTAGAGTACCAATTAAACCAATACTTTGCACAAAATATTTCTTACCATCCCGATGGTGCTTTGGCGGGAAAAAAATATACTTTGATATTGATTTGTATTTTAACAGCATCTAGTTTTTTACTTAAAAATTTGTTTATTTATTTAGGTAAACACGTTTTGGCACCTATCCGAACAGAAATGATTACTCAATTGCGAAAAAAAGCTTATAGTGTTATTTTACGTTTACCTAATAGTTATTTTAGCGATGAGCGTAAGGGTGATATTTTAAGCAGGATGACATCTGATGTAAAAGAAGTAGAATATGGTTTGGTTTCTTTGCAATCTCTTGTAAAAGAGCCTATTACTATTGTTGTTTTTTTGGTTGGTTTGTTTTATATCGATGTAAAATTAACTTTAATTATAATCGTTTTATCGCCGTTTTCAACATTAATTATGGCTAAAATTGGTAGAAGTTTAAAAAAAACATCTGCAAAATCTCAAAGTAAAATAGGAGAGGTGATGTCTATTTTTGAAGAAAGCTTAACAGGATTAAAAATTATAAAAGCTTATACCGTTGAAAAAATTGTTTCTAAAAAGTTTGATGAAGCAAATGATAGATTTTTTGTTTTAGAAACTCGTGTGCATCGTAAATGGGCTTTGGCATCTCCTTTAAGTGAAACAGTTGGTATTGGTATTTTTTGTATTGTACTATATTTTGGAGGAAGCAGGGTTTTTGAAGGTAATATGCAGGGCTCTACTTTTACCACGTTTTTATTGTATTTATATGGGTTAATTACGCCCATAAAAGCATATTCAAACGCTATAAATTCCTTACATAAATCATCGGCTTCTTTGGATAGAATCGAGGAAATTTTAGAAGCGCCAATTACTATCGAAAATCCTCAAAATCCTGTCGAATTTAAAGGGTTTAATCAATCTATTCAACTTAAAAATATTTCCTTTAAATATCAGGATACGTGGGTTATACAGGATTTAAATTTGAACTTTGAAAAAGGAAAAAGTTATGCTTTGGTTGGGCACTCTGGTAGTGGAAAATCTACTTTGGCAGATTTAATTCCGAGGTTTATTGATGTAAATATGGGCGAAATTTTAATTGATGGTATCAACATTAAGGATATAACTTTAAAACAATTGCGCTCTTTAACAGGGATTGTAACACAGGAATCTATTTTATTTAATGATACTGTTTGGAATAATTTAACTTTTGGTGAGGAAAATATTGCAGAAAATGATGTGCTAGAGGCTTTAAAAACGGCTAATGCTTATGATTTTGTGATGGAATTGCCCAATGGTTTACATACACCAATTGGGGAAGGTGGCGGAAAGTTAAGCGGCGGACAAAAACAGCGTTTGTGTATTGCGCGAGCTGTGTTAAAAAACCCTCCAATTTTAATTTTAGATGAAGCTACAAGTGCTTTGGATGCCCAATCGGAATTAGTAGTGCAAGATGCTTTAAATAACGTTATGCAAAACCGTACTTCCATAATCATTGCTCATCGTTTAAGTACAATTAAAAATGTGGATGAAATAATTGTTTTGGATAAAGGTAAAATTATAGAGCAAGGCACCCACCAACAATTGTTACAAAACAACGCAGCCTACAAAAAATTAGTAGAAATGCAAAATGTACATATTCAATCATAAGGAT
>JACCEB010733578.1_pt1 | contig 74673 bp, 54 predicted proteins | sample 7454761 | NCBI WGS metagenome assembly JACCEB01 (sample SAMN15323454, study PRJNA562643) | freshwater metagenome | isolation source: river surface water | place: USA:Blue River Watershed | collected 2017-08-18 | reverse complement strand
GGGGGGGGGGGGGGGGGGGGGGGGGGGGGGGGGGGCCTTCAGGTCGATCCGCAGCAGGACGCCCCAGCCGACGGCCCAGAGGACGTCGTGGCCGCCGTGCGTGTCGTGGTAGAGCCAACGCGTGCCGGTAGGGCCGAGCCGGTCGACGATGCGCGCCGGCAACGGATGCCAGCGCCACTCGCCGTCGGACGTGCGGGCGAACCAGCCGAGACGGAGCTGCGAAGGATCGTCGGGCAGGGTGGCCTGGAGAAAGATGCGGCCGTCGGCCGACGACGTCACCCATTCGACTTTCCGCACGGGGCGGCCGTCGATGCGGAGCCGTTGGTTGGGCTCGAAGCGGCCGGTGGCGGCGTCGCGGAAGTAGAGGTTGTCGGGCGTGCGGAAGAACCGGCCGGCGGGTGTGTTGTCGATCCGGATACTCCGGCCGGGAGGCAGGCCCTCGGCGGCTCCGAGCGGGCGGACGTCGGCCGGACCGTCGGGCGGGACCCGCGCGAGGAAGGCGCCCTTGGTGGGCGTGCCGATCCAAAATTCGTCGGGCCGGTCGCCGGGCACGAAGGCCTCCACGGGCGCGGTGGCTTCGGGCAGCGTGAGGGCGTGCGCCCAGCCGGCGGGGCGGCGGAGGTGCATTTCCACGCCGGCTTCGGTGCTGATGAACAGCCGGCCGGCGTAGACATCGAGATCGATACCGCGGGGGTTTTTGACCGGGCCGATTTCGACCAGTTTCGTGCCGTCCCAACGCTCCAGCGTCTGCATGCGCAGCACGAGGAGTTCGTCGCCGGCGGAGGTGAGGGAGCGGGGCACGTTGCGGCCGGGCGTGAGGGTGCGTTGCCACCGCGCTTCGCTGCCCGGGGCCGGTCCGCCGGGCGCGAGTTGGAAGAACCCCTCCTCCGCGGCGGCGTGCAGCCGGTCGTGGTGGCGGATGACCTTGGTGAGCACGGTGGCGCGGCCGAGACCGTTGTGGCGGTCGAAGACGGTGACGCGCGGATCGGGGTCGAGCCGCGAGCCGCCGGCCGTATGCGTGATCCAGATACCGCCTTCGCGGTCGCGCGCGGCGGTGGCGACGACGTTGGATTCGAGGCCGTTGGTTTCGCTGAGGTGGTGCCGGAGCCGGCCGTCGGCGGAGAACACGAAGACGCCGCGGTCGCCGGTGCAGAGGACGAGGCCGCCGCCGGGCAGGGCGGCTCCGGCGCGCACGGCCTCGCCGATCAGGGCGCCGGCATCGTGCGCCCAGGCGGAGACGGAGCCATCGGCGCGCACGCGGTGCACGCGGCCATCGAGGGAGACGGTCCAGAGGCCGTCGCCGAAGGCCTCGAACACGCTCGAGAGTTTCGGGTCGCGGAGCTCGGCGCTCCCGGCCCAGTCGGTGAATTCGCCGTCGCGATAGCGGCGCAGTCCCCGCTCGGGTTCGACGAGGATGAGTTCCCCGTGAATCCGATGCAGCCGGGTGCGGGCGCTGCCCGGCCAGAGGGTGGCGCGGGCGGGGTCGCGGCCGGCGAGGCGCACGACGTGCCGTGCGCTGGTGAAGAACAGATCGTCGCCGTGCTCGACGATCGACCAGACGAAGCCGAGCGGCCGGACCTCGGCGGGCAGCCGGGCGGCGAAACTGTTGAAGCGCCAGGTGCCGGCGACGTCCTTCGCGGCGTGCCCGATGTCGTCCGCCGGTGAGGCATAGAAGCCACCGTGGCGCGCGGGCCGCAGGCCGAGGATGAAGCGATCGCCGAGCGGGACGCGTTCCCACTTCCGGCCATCGTAGATCACGATCGCGCTCCAATTGATGAAATACATGAGGCCGTCGTCGGCCTGCGCGGGAGCGAAGAGTTGCGAGGGCCCGGCGAAATCGCGGCCGGTGAAGTTCTCGACGAAGGGCCGGCCGAGTTCGTTTTCGACGGCGCCGCAGAGCCGGACGAGCAGTGACGCCAGCAAGAGCAGCCGGAGCTGTCGCCTGGGGAACATGGGCATGGAGTGGGCCGGTGGCGCGGAGCGGTCAACGCCCCGGCCGGATGGATACGCACGTATGCGTAGGGTCACGGAAGCGTCAGACGGAGGTGGCGGCGGCCAACTCGCGCTCGAGGCGGGCGCGGAGATTTTCCATCTCGAAGCGCGCGAGCATGCCCTCGAGTTCCCGGGCGAGGTCCGGTGCGGTGGCGCGCAGTCCGGGCAGCAGGCGCCGGATTTCGGCCACGCGACCGATCCGGGCGGCGTCGAGCAGCGGCTGCAGCACGGCGGGGGGCACGGGCGTTTGCGGCGCGGCCGAGGGCGGGGCGGCCTCCGGTGACGTGTGGATCCACGTGAGGCCGAGGTGGAGTTCGAGGCGCGCGAGGAGATCGGATTCGCGGAAAGGCTTGGGGAGAAAATCGTCGCAACCGGCGGCAAACGCATCGTCGCGGTTGAACGACAGGACGCTGGCGGACATCGCGATCAGTTTGGCGGGCGCGGCGGCGGCGCGCTCGCGGAGCGCCCGTGCGAGGGCAAAACCGTCCATGCCGGGCATGCGCAGATCGAGGAACACGAGTTCCGGATGAAACTCGGCGGTGACCTGCAATGCCGTGGGGCCATCGGGCGCCTCGCGGAGTTCGAAGCCGAGCGGGGCGAGAATCTCGCGGAGCACGGCGCGGTTGATCGCGATGTCGTCGACCACCAGCAGGCGGCGCCGCGGGCCGTGGTAGCCGAGGATGTCGCGTGGTGCGGCCTCGGGCGGCGCGGCCTGCCGGGCGATCGTCTCCAGCGGAAGAGCGAAGCGGAAAGTGCTGCCGACGCCGGGCAGGCTCTCGAGGTCGAGTTGGCCGCCGAGCAGCTCGACGAGCCGGCGGCTGATCGCGAGGCCGAGACCGGTGCCGGGCTCCGGCGGTCGGCCTTCGCCGGCCTGTTGGAAGGGCTCGAACAGGCGCGCCTGATCCGCCGCCGCGATGCCGACGCCGGTATCGCGCACGCCGAACTCGAGCTGCGGCCGGTGCCCGGGGCCCCGCTCCCCGGCCGAGGTCGTCACCGTGACCGCGATCTCGCCGCGGGCCGTGAACTTCACCGCGTTGCCGACGAGATTATCGAGGATCTGCCGGAGTTTCTGGCCATCGGTGAGGATCAGATCGGGGACGGCGGCGGCGATTTCGAGCTGCAGGGTGAGACTCTTCTCGGTGGCGCGCGGGGAGTGGTTGGCGATGACGTCGCGCAGGAGCTGGCGCAGGTGGACCGGGGCGGGCTGCACCTCGAGCCGGCCGGCCTCGATTTTGGAGAAGTCGAGCACCTCGTTGATCATGCGGAGCAGGTGCTCGCCGCTGGCCTGCATGATGTGCACGCGGTCGCGGTCCTCGGGGGCGAGGCGGGCGGAGCGCTGGAGCACCTGGGCGTAGCCGATCACGCCGTTGAGCGGCGTGCGGAGCTCGTGGCTCATGTTGGCGAGGAACGCGCTTTTGGCGCGGTTGGCGGCGTCGGCGGCCTCCTTGGCGACCTTGAGTTCGGCGGTGCGCTCGGCGACGAGCCGTTCGAGGCGCAGGCGTTCGCGTTCGCTGCGGCGCAGCCGCCAGCGGATGAAGCCCGCGATCGCGGCGCAGCCGGCGACACCGTAGGCGGCGAAGGCCCATGCGGTGCGGTGGGGTGGCGGGGCGATGGCGAAGGTGAACTGGGCCGGGGCGCTGAGCTGGCGGTCGAAGTCGCGCGCGCGGACCTCCAGCGTGAACGGACCGCCTTCGAGTTGGGTGAACGCCACGCGCGGCTCCGCGGACCACGGGCTCCAACGCGCATCGAAGCCGACGAGGCGGGTCTGAAACTCGAGCGGGCCGCCGCCGCCGAGGCGGGGCGCGCCGAAGGCAAACGTCACCGGGTCGCGCGTGAACGGCACGCGCACGCCGTCGCGCGCCGGGCCGGAAGTGCCGGGAAGCTGCACGTCGCGGATGAGCGCCGACCACGGCGGGGGCGGCGCCGGACGGCGCGAGGTGTCGATCCGCACGGTGGCGTCGGGTCCGGAGAACCAGAACGTATCCTCGCCGGCGGGCGTGCGCTCGGCCCAGGCGAACCGGGCGCCGCCGTAGCCGAGGCGTTCCTCCAGCTTCCGGGCGTGGGCCGTCCAGCGGTAACCGGCGCCGTCGGGCGTGAGTTCGTGGATCGTGAAGCCGGCGCCATCGGCAAGCTCGCTCTCCAGCAGCAGCGTGCCGCCGGGAGCTGTCACGATGTTCCGGATACGTGCGTCCATGCGGCCCGGCGGCGTGAGCCGCGGCTCGGGGACGAAGCGGTCGCCGGCGGCATCGTAGCGGAACACCCCCGAGTCGGGGGCAAACACGAGACCAAGCGGAGTCGGGTGGAGATACGACCAGCCCTGGTTGGCGGGCAGGCCGTGCGTTTCCAGATACGTTTTGGCGGTGGCGCGGGCCCAGTCGGAGTCGCCGGCGGGGCGCGTGACCTTGACGTAGCCGCGCGTCGGGGTGCCGAGCCACAGGGTGTCGGCGTCGGCCTCGGCGATCGCGCGGACATTGCCGGTTGAGCCTTGGAGCTGTCCCTCGACGCGCCAGGCGCCATCGACGTAGCGGACGAAGGTCAGCCCGGTCTCGCCGCCGATGAAGAATCGGTCGGACTGAAACCGGGAGCGTTCGATGGCGGCGAGCCGGGCGGAGACATCGCGGATGATCCAGGTGAGCGTGTTGTCCTTGAGCAGGGCGAGGCCGGGCACGCCGGCGAGCAGCAGGCCGCTCGGGTGACTGGCGATCGCCCAGACGAAGGAATAGTCGATGGGCACGCGTTCGAAGCGGGCGGAGCCGCGCTGCGCGAGGTCGGCGGGGACGAGGCGGTGAAGATGGTCGTGGTAGGAGGCGTAGAGCGTGCCCTCGTGGCGGCAAAGGGCGCGGATGGAATCGCGGCCGAGGCCGTTGACCTGATCGAAGACGGAGTAGGGGGAGCCGAGTTCGGCGCGGAGGGAGCCCTGATTCGTGTTGATCCAGAGGCCGCCTTCGCGGTCGGAGTGCAGCGCGTGCAGGGAGGCGTTTTCGAGGCCCGAAGTTTCGTCGAAACGATCGAGCAGCCGGCCGTCGTGCGCGAGGCGGAGGATGCCGAGGGTATCGGTCGCGAGGGCGACCGAGCCGTCGCCCAGGCGCCGGATGATGCGCAGCCGCGTGCGCGCGAGCAGCGGGGCGAGGTCGGCGTTCCACGGGGCGAGCGAGCCATCGGGCCGGAGTCGGGAGACGCCGCTTTCGCGCACCATGAGCAGCGGTGCGCCGGGAGGGTCGGCGAGCACGCTGACGAGGTGGGCTTTGACGACGGCGGGATCGCGGCACACGGAGACGAACGTGTCGTGCTCGAGCCGGAAAAGACCGTGGCCGGTGCGATGCAGGTAGACGGCGCCGTCGGCGACGCTGAGCCATGGGGCTTTCTTCTCCTCGATCGGCCAATGGGTCATGCGTCCGCCCTGCCAGCGCAACGTGCCGGTCGTGGTGGCGAAAAACACGGCGTCGCCGAGCGGCTCGACGGCGGTGATCATGCCGAGCGGCAGGGCGGACGGTGGGACGTGCGGGCGGAGCGACGTGAAGGCCATCCGGCCATCGGGTCCGGGAGCGAGGAAGCCGATCTCGTCGTTGGAGCCGACGTAGAGTTTGCCGTCCGTGCCGAAGGCGAGGCGGCGCACGAACGAGCCGGGCACGGCGGTGGCGCGCCACGTCACGCCGTCGTAGTCGAGGACCTTGTTGCTGTTGCCGAAATAGAGGACGCCATCGGGCGCCTGCGCCATTTCCCACATCTGATTGTGGCCGCGGTAAGTGCGGGCGGTGAACGCGGAGACGAACGGACGCCCGGCCTCGGAGGCGGCCGGGACAGCGGCGATGGCCGGGGAACTCCAGCCACCGAGCACGGAGAGAAGCGCGGCGGCCAGCCTGCGCGGAAGGACCATGGAGCGGGAGAGAAAGCCTGCCGCCGGCGGGTGGTCAACCGGCGAGCGTGGCATCGCGGTGCGGGCTCACGGCCCGAGCGAAGCGCCCGCGGCGCGGAGAAATGCGGCGAGGGCGGGATCGAGCTGCGGCGTATGGCGCCAGCCGAGGACGAGCCGGCTTTCGGGCGCGGGCCCGGAGAGCGGGCGGAACGCGACCTCGCTCGGCAGGTGCTGGGCTTCGGACGGGGTCATGAAGGTCGCGCCGAGGCCGGCGCGGACGAGGCCGATGGCGTTGGCGCGGGGCCAGACCTCCTCGGCGATCCGCGGCGTGATGCCGGCGGTGGCGAACGCCGCGAGGATGCGGTCGTAGAAGCCGGGATTGTGGGTGCGCGGGAAGAGGACGAACGGCGTGTCGGCGAGGTCGCGGAGCCGGAGCGCAGCCGACCGGGCGTGCGGGTGGGCGGCGGGGAGGAGGATGCCGTTGCGCTCGCGCAGGAGCTGCTGCGTGCGCAGGCCGGGGGTGGGGGCGTCGGGGTGAAAGAACCCGCAGGCGATCTCGCCGGCCTGCAGGGCGGGAAGTTGGGCGGAGGTGGGCGACTCGGTGAGTTCGAGGCGGATCCGGGGGTGGGCGCGGTGGAAGTCACGCAGGATGCGCGGCAGGACGGTCGCCATGGCGAGGCCGGTGAAGGCGACGCGCACGTGGCCGACTTCGCCGCCGGCGAGGGCGGCGAGGTCGGCGGGGAGGGCGGCGAGGTGGCGCAGGATCGGCTCGATCCGCTCGAGCAGGAGCCGGCCGGCGGGTGTGATCTCGACGCCGCGGCGGGTGCGGTCGAGGAGATTGGCGGCGAGGGCGGTCTCGAGCTGGGCGATGGCGCGGGAGAGGGCGGGCTGCGCGATCGCGAGCGACTCGGCGGCCTTGCGGAAATGGAGCTGGCGGGCGACCTCGCGGAAGTAAACGAGGTGCCGGAGCTCGAACGGATACTGATACTCGCGCGGCATCACCGACCGCTAAATAAGTATTTCCTGGTTATGGCAACGGTCTGGTATAACGGGTGGGTTCGGGCTTCGTTTTTTCCTCCCTTTCGTTCTCATCTCCTCTCTTTTCGCCATGCCCAAATCACTCTTCGAAAAAGTCTGGGACGCCCATGCGGTCCGGACGCTGGCCAACGGCCAGACCCAGCTGCTCATCGGCACGCACCTGATCCACGAGGTGACGAGCCCGCAGGCGTTCGGGATGCTGCGGGATCTCGGCCTGAAAGTCGCGATGCCGCACCGGACGTTTGCGACGGTCGACCACATCGTGCCGACGGACCAGTTTGCGGAGCCGTATCGCGACGACCTCGCGCAGGCCATGATGAACGAGCTGCGCCGGAACTGCGCCGAGTTCGGCATCACCTTCTTCGACCGCGCGACCGGCAAGCAGGGCATCGTGCACATCGTGGGGCCCGAGCAGGGCATCACGCAGCCGGGCACGACGATCGCGTGCGGCGACTCGCACACCAGCACGCACGGGGCGTTTGGCGCGGTGGCGTTCGGCATCGGCACGACGCAGATCCGGGACGTGCTGGCGACGCAGACGATGGCGCTCGGCAAACTGAAGGTCCGCCGCATCGAAGTGAACGGGAAGCTGCGGCCCGGCGTGTATGCGAAGGATGTGATCCTGCACATCATCCGCGTGCTCGGCGTGAACGGCGGCACGGGCTACGCCTACGAATATGCCGGCGAGGTCTTCGACCGCTTCACGATGGAGGAGCGGATGACGGTCTGCAACATGTCGATCGAGGGTGGCGCGCGGGCGGGTTACGTGAACCCGGACCAGACGACCTTCGACTACCTGAAGGGGCGTCCCTACTCGCCGCAGGGCGCGGCGTGGGACAAGGCGGTCGAAGGCTGGAAGAGTTTCGCGAGCGATCCGGGCTGCCACTACGACGACCTGGTGAAGATCAACGCGGCCGATATCGCGCCGACGGTGACGTGGGGCATCAACCCCGGGCAGGGCATCTCGATCAACGAAACCGTGCCGGATCCCGCGTTGGCCAAGGCGGTCGACGAGAAGGCCTCGATCGAGGAGGCGCTGGCTTACATGAAGCTCCGGCCCGGTGCGCCGATCAAGGGCACGAAGATCGATGTGGCCTTCCTCGGTTCGTGCACCAACGGGCGGCTGAGCGATTTCCAGGAGGTCGCGAAGTTCGTGAAGGGCAAGCGCGTGGCCGCGGGCGTGAAGGCGATCGCGGTCCCCGGCTCGCAGATCGTCGCCGCGCAGTGCGAGAAACTCGGCATCGACAAGGTGCTGAGCGAGGCGGGCTTCGAGTGGCGGGCGGCGGGGTGCTCCATGTGCCTCGCGATGAATCCCGACAAACTCATCGGCGATCAGCTCTGTGCGAGCTCCTCGAACCGCAACTTCAAAGGCCGGCAGGGTTCGCCCACGGGCCGCACGATCCTCATGAGCCCGCTCATGGTCGCGGCGGCGGCGGTCACCGGCCAGGTGGCCGATGCGCGCGAAGTCTTCGCGGTCAACTGACCGCGGGGCCGATCACTCTTCACCCTCATTTCCTTTCCCAATGGCTCTCGCAAAAATCACCGAGATCTCCGGCCGCGGCGTGTTCGTGCCCGGCAACGACATCGATACCGACCGCATCATCCCCGCGCGCTTCATGAAGTGCGTGACGTTCGACGGGCTGGGCGAATTCCTGTTCTTCGACGTGCGCAAGAATGCCGACGGCACCGACAAGCCGCATCCGTTGAACGAGCCGCGCTTCAAGGGCGCGACGGTGCTGCTCTCCGGCGCGAATTTCGGCTGCGGCTCGTCCCGCGAGCATGCGCCGCAGGCGATCCAGAAGTATGGTTTCCGCGCGGTCGTGGCGGAGAACTTCGCCGAGATCTTCTTCGGCAACTGCACGACGCTCGGCATTCCCTGCGCGATGGCGAGCCGCGAGGACATCGCGAAGATCGCCGCGGCGATCGAAAAGGATCCCGCGACCGAAGTCGTCGTCGACGTGGCGAAGCAGGAAGTGCGTTTCGGCGGGCAGACGGTCCGGGCCGAGGTCCGGCCGGCGGCGCGCGATGCGCTGGTGAACGGGCGCTGGGACGCGATCGGCGAACTGCTCGATGGCGTGCCGGCGGTGAAGGCGACCGCGGCGAAGCTGCCGTATCTCGCCGCCTGAGCGGATCCGCGTGACGCGCCCGCGGCCGCCGGGGATCCCCGGCGGCCGCGGCGTGCGGCGCGGATTTTTTGCGCGAACTTTTCCCTCGCCCCGCCGTCCCACCGCGGCACGTTCTGCACTTCAGCCATGTTTCTCGCTGCAATCGATTTGGCCCGCGTGATCCGTGAGGCGGGTCTTCTGATCTATCCGCTCGGGCTCTGCTCGGTCATCGCGGTCTTCATCATCTTCGAGCGCGGCTATGCGCTGCGGGCGGCCGCGGTGATCCCGGAGCATCTCGCGGAAGCGGTGCTCGAGGGGCGTTCCCCCGCCGGCGACCGGCGCTCCACGCTGGGGCGCATTCTGGATTTCGCCGCGCGCCACGTGGGCGACGCGGAGGCGACCAAGGCGTATGCGCGGCTCGAGGTGATCAAGATGGAGCGGGGCGTCGGTTATCTGGATACCATTTACGCGGCGGCGCCGCTGATCGGCCTTATCGGCACGGTCACGGGTCTGCTCGGCGCCTTCTCGGTCGTGGATCCGCAGACGCGGATGCCGGATCCGGTGCAGTTTACGGAGAGCGTGGGCTACGCGCTGTCGGCGACGGTGCTCGGCCTGTGCATCGCGCTGCCGGCGCTGATCGGCAGCGGCTATCTGCAGCGGGTCGTCGAGAAACGCGCGGCGCAGCTGGATGTGCTGCTCGAGCGCGTGCTCGCGCGCCAAGGGACGGCGACTCCGGCTCCCGCGTCGGCCACGACCCGCGCATGAGCCTGCTGGGTCACCGCGTGCGCCGCCGGCCCGAGCTGCCGCTCGTGCCGCTCATCGACGTGCTCGTGATGCTGGTGCTGTTTGCCTACGTCACGATGCAGGCGCGTTCGGCCGCGACGCTGAACATCACGCTGCCGAAGGTGGAGACGGCGGGCAAAAACACGTTTACGGGCAACGTCACCATCGCGATCGACAAGGACGGAAAGCTCTCCTTCAACGGCAAGCCGGTGAGCGACGGACAGCTTCTGGAGTTGCTCCAGCAGGTGAAGAACGTGGACAAGGACATCCCGGTGCTGATCCGTTCCGACGAGAAGGCGACGCTGGACCGGCTGACGTTTGTCTGGGATGCGTGCCGCAAGGTCGGGCTGAACAAGCACAGCCTGCAGAGCCGCTGAGGCGGCGATCGGCGGGGAGCGCGGGAGGTTTTCGACTCGCTAGGCGCGCCGCGCCGCGGGCACGGTTGGCGCGCATGAAGATCGTCATCACCGGTGTCACGCGGGGCCTCGGGCGCGCGCTGGCGGAGGAGTTCATCAAGGCCGGTCACACGGTGATCGGCTGCGGGCGGAGCGGCGATGCGGTCTTCGATCTGCGGATGACGCACCAGGCGCCGCACGATTTCGCGGTGTGCGATGTGGCCCTCGACAACAAGGTGGCGATCTGGGCCGCGAAGGTGCTGGAGAACGACAGTGCGCCGGACCTGCTGATCAACAACGCCGCGATCATGAACCGGCTGGCGAAGACCTGGGAGTTCGACGACCGCGAGTTCACCAAGCTCGTCGATGCCAATATCCGCGGCACGCAGAACGTGATCCGGCATTTCGTGCCGGCGATGGTGGCGCGGAAGAAGGGCGTGATCGTGAATTTCAGCTCGGGCTGGGGACGCAGCGTGGCGCCGGAGGTCGGGCCCTATTGCATGTCGAAGTGGGCGATCGAAGGACTCACCAAGGCGCTGGCGGCGGAGTTGCCGGCGGGGATGGCGGCGGTGCCGTTGAACCCGGGCGTGATCGACACGGACATGCTGCGCTCGTGCTGGGCGGAGGGAGCGGGGAGTTACCCGAAGGCGGAGCAGTGGGCGAAAGTCGCGGCGCCGTTCATCCTGAAGATCGGCGCCAAGGATAACGGGAAATCGCTGAGCGTGGGCGGCTACGAGGATTGACCTTTGGGGACAAAAAAAGGGCGCGTTCATGAGAACGCGCCCTGGAAGGAAGAATCGACCGATCAGCGGGCGGACGAGCCGCGGCTCGTGGCCTCGAGAGGACGCAGGTCAGCCTTGGACCACGGCAGGAGGAAGTGGCTGTCCGGCGAGCAGCGCCAAGAACGGCGCTCGAAGGTCTCGAGAAACTGGAGCATGCGCTGACGCCGCCGTTCCCGGCTGAAGAGGAGGGAGGGGGAAAAAGGGGAGGGCGTGGAGTTTTGCATGGCGCACACGGAGTTGCATCACGCATGCCAGCCGAGAAATCACGACGTTAGAGGCTGGTGGATAGAGTTTTAAGGCGGTTGTGATCGGAAACTCGTCAGGTGAGTAATGGGGGAATTTACCCGCTGGAGGATTTTTCCGTGTGGGAATGAACCCACTGAGCCCCTGCGAAATCACCTGCGGTCGCGGACCGTTCTCCTGTCTTTCCCCGGCTGGTCGAGGAAGGGCGAAACGGAGAATGGCGGGAGCGCGGCGCGGTCAGGGAGCGATTTTCTTCGGCAGCACCTGATGGGTCAGGGCCCACTTGTCCCATGCGGCGGTGAGTTCGGCGAGGATCTGCGGATGCCGGGTGGCGAGGTCGTGCAACTCGGCGCGGTCGCGCGCGAGGTCGTAGAGTTCCCAGCCGCTGGTGCGGCCCTCCTTGTCGGCGGGGGCGACGGCCTTCCAGTTGCCGCGGCGGACGGCGCGGTTGTCGTATTGCTCCCAGAAGAACCACTCGCGGGCGGGGCGCGTGCCGGTCTGGAAGATCGGGACGAGGCTCTGGCCCTCGAGCGGGAAGAGCGGCTTGCCGGCGACGGAGGCGGGATACTTCGCGCCGGAGAGTTCGAGCACGGTGGGCATCACGTCGGTGAGGTAGGCGGGCGTCGCGGTGATGCTGCCGGGGCGGGCCTTCAGGCCGGCAGGCCAGTGGGCGATGAACGGCGCGGTGATGCCGCCTTCGTGGAGCATTGCCTTGAAGCGGCGGAACGGGGTGTTGGAGAGATTGGCCCAGCCGGCACCGTAGGTGGAGCCGTTGCGTCCGCCCTGACCGCGTTTGGTGGGGTTGTTGATGTTCTGGAAATCGCCGCCGCCGAGGTCGGGGCCGGGCTCGTTGCTCGCGCCGTTGTCGGAGAGGAAGAGGATCAGGGTATTTTCGAACAGGCCCTTCTCCTTGAGCGCGGCGACGACGCGGCCGACGTTCACGTCGAGGCGATGCACCATGGCGGCATAGACGGCCATGCGGTAATCGGTCTCGGTGATCTGCTCGGGGGTGAGCGTGTCCCAGGCGCGGACGGTGGGATCGCGCGGCGAGAGGGGAAAGTCGGCGGGGAAGAGGCCGAGTTTCTTTTGGCGCTCGAGGCGGTCGGCGCGGAGCTTGTCCCAGCCGGCGCGGAATTTGCCGACGAAGGGTTGGATGTCGGCGGGGCGCGCGTGCAGCGGGTAGTGCGGAGCGTTGAAGGCGAAGTAGAGCAGGAACGGCGAGTTGTCCTTCTGTTCGCGGATGAACTGGAGGGCGTGGTCGCCGAAGGCGTCGGTGGTGTAGTAATTCTTGTCGGTCGGGGGCGGCAGCTTGCGGTCGCCGTCGATCAGCGGGCGGGCTTCGTCGGGGCTGAAGTAGCTGACCGTGCCGGCGAGCACGCCGTAGAAGCGTTCGAAGCCGCGGCCCATCGGCCATTGCCCGGTGCCGAAGGCGCCGACGTGCCATTTGCCCACCATGTAGGTGTGATAACCGACGGGGCGGACGGCTTCGGCGAGGGTGAGGCAGCGGTCGTTGAGGTGCTGGATGTAGCCGGGGGCGGCATCGACGGGCGCGCTGGAGGTGCCGTCGGCTTTGGCGTCGTTGGCGAGGACACCGACGCCGGCCTGATGGGGATCGAGGCCGGTGAGCAGGGCGGCGCGGGTGGGTGAGCAGCGGGCGCTGTTATAGAACTGGGTAAAGCGGAGGCCGCCGGCGGCGAGGGCGTCGAGATGGGGCGTGGGGAGCTCGGAGCCGTAGCAGCCGAGGTCGGAAAAGCCCATGTCATCGGCAAGGAAGATGACGATATTGGGTCGCGGAGCCGGAGCGGCGGCGAGGGTGAGTCCGGAGGCGAGGAGCGTGGCGAGGGCGAGGAGGCAGCGCATGGGGGCGGGAAACGCTTTCCGGCGCCCGGGAGCGGTGCAAGCTTCCGCGTGCGGCGCGGTATCGAGCGGGCGGGCGCGGTGCGCGCGCGGTCAGGCCGGCTGGTTCTGGCTCTGGCCGTGGCGCATCGGGAAAGGGATGGTGGTGTCCCCTTTCTCGTAATCGGTAAGCAGCGAAAAGCGGAAGGTGGTGCCTTCACCGGGCTTGCTCTCGACGGAGATCGAGCCGCCCATGAGTTCGCAAAGCCGCTTGGAAATGATGAGGCCGAGGCCCGTGCCGCTGCGGCGGCGTTCGGAGGAGCTGTCGACCTGGCTGAAGGGCTTGAAGAGCTTGGAGATCTTGTCGGCGGGGATGCCGATGCCGGTGTCCGCGACGGAGAAAAACAGGCGGAGCGCGCGGCGGGTGTCGCGCATGCTGACGGGTTCGCCGCGCATGCAGGAGACGTGGATCGTGATGCTGCCGTGCTCGGTGAACTTGAGGGCGTTGCCGATCAGATTGGTGAGGATCTGCCGGAGGCGGGATTCGTCGCTGTTGACGATCTGGGGGACGTCCGGGTCGATGTTGGCCGAGAGGGTCAGCGCGGCGGCACGGGCGCGGGGTTGGAAGAAGGCGATCGTCTCCTCGATGGTCTTGTGCAGGCCGAACGGGGCCGACTCGATCTCGATCTTGCCGGCTTCGATCTTCGAGAGATCGAGGATGTCGGCGATGAGTTTCTCGAGAGCCTGGCCGCTCGACTTGATGATCGCGACCTGTTCGCGCTGTTCGGGGGAGAGGGGGGAATCGGCGAGGATCTGGGCGAAGCCGATGACGCCGTTGATGGGCGTGCGGATCTCGTGGCTGACGATGGCGAGGAACTCGCTCTTGGCGCGGTCGGCGGCTTCGGCGGCTTCCTTGGCGTGAAGCAGGGCGGCTTCGGCCTCTTTGCGCAGGGTGATGTCGTGGCCGACGGCCTGGAACTCGAGCATGTTGCCGGCGTCGTCCTTGATCGGGCGCTGCGTCCACATGAGCCAGCGGCGGCGGCCGTCGGGGAAGTCGAGTTCGCGTTCGAAGGTGTAGGGTTCGTCGCCGATCGCGCCGCCCGGAATGAAGAGCGGGAAGAGCTGGCCGACGAGTTCGTTGCGCTTCCGACTGAACGCCACCGCGTAGGCGCTGTTGACGAAGGTGAGTTTGCCGTCGAGGCGGTAGCGGCAGATCAAGTCGACCTGGTCCTCGACGATGCCGCGGTAGCTGGCCTCGGTTTTCTGGAGGGCCTGCGCCATGCGCTCGATATTGCGGGCGAGGCCGATGATCTCGTCGTGGTCGGGCTCCTTGGTTTCGCCGCCGTCGCCAACTCCCTCCATCGGCACGGTGGAGCGCAGCGATTTGAGGCGCTGCATGAGGGTCCGGTCCCAGACGTAGCCGGCGAGGACGAGCAGCACGCAGCCGATCATGGCCAGCGTGATGACGTAGTAAGTGGTGCCCAGGCGCTCCTGGAGATCCTCGTCGGTCATCACTTTGACGACGACCGCGATGAGCGCCACGACGAGACTCGCCGCAAGCGCGAGGATGAAGAACGTCTTACGTTGCGAGTTCTCGGCCATGACCTGGGGCTGAAGAAAGGCGGCGGGAATTACGGAAGTCTAACGAAAAAACGGCACGGACGCCTACGTAGCATTACGGGTCCGGCTTCAACTCGTGCAGCGGCGGCAGGGTGCGCAGGCCGGGGACGGTGCGGGCGACGGCGACGACCACGGCGACGGTGCCGAGGCCGCCCCAGACGACGGCGCCGACGGGGCCGATCAGGGCCGACATGAGTCCTGCCCGCAGGGCGCCGATCTCGTTGGAGGAGCCGATAAAGATCTGGTTCACGGCGGTGACGCGGCCGCGGAGCGCATCGGGTGTGAGCAGTTGCACCATCGACTGGCGGACCACGACGCTGACGTTGTCGAAAACTCCGGTGAAGAAGAGTGCGACGAGCGACAGCCAGAACCATTCGGAGAGCCCAAAGACGACGATCGCGGCGCCGAAGCCCGCGACCGACCACAGGAGCGCGCGGCCCGGATGGCGCAGGGGCGGGCGATGAGCGAGCCACATCGCCATGGCAAAGGCGCCGAGCGAAGGCGCGGCCCGCAGCCAGCCGAAGCCGATCGGGCCCACGTGCAGGATTCGGTCCGCGTAGACGGGCAGCAACGCGGTCGCGCCGCCGAGCAGGACGGCGAAGAGGTCGAGGCTGCTGGCGCCGAGAATAAGTTTCTTCCGCCAGATGAACTCCGCGCCGGCGAGGACATCGCGCCACGAACGCCGCAGCGCGGCGCGTTGCGGCGGCTGGTGGTAAGTGACGCGGGCGAGCGACAGGAGAAACACAAACTCGAGCGCGGCGCCGAGCGCGTAGACCGCGGGGATACCGAGGAAGGCGATAAGGAAGCCGCCGACCGCCGGTCCGGTCACCGTGGCGATCTCGAAGGCACTCGTGTTCCACGTGATGGCGTTGCCCAGTTTGGCGGGTGGCACCAGCAGGGGCGTGATGCTCGAGCGGGCGGGCCAGATCAGGATGCGCGCGCAGGCGTGGGCGAGCAGGAGCAGGTAAACGAGGGGCAGCGCAGGCTCATCGAACTGCAGCGGGACATCGGGCTGTCGTTCGAAGATGCCGGCGAGAGCGGCGAGCCCGGAGTTGACCACGCGCAGCGGCGCGAGGTCGGGGATGAGGCTGTGCCCGAGTGCGAGGCCGGCGAGGGCGACGTTGATGACGCCGATGGCGGCGGTGCCGAACGCGATGAGCCGGCGCCGGTCGTGACGGTCGGCGATGGCGCCGGCGGGCAGGGAGAGCGCGAGCAGCGGCAGCACATTGACGGCGCCGACGAGGCCGAGCGCGGTCGAGGAGTGCGTCCACTGGTAAACCTGCCAGATCGCGACCGCGAGGACCGCCTGCCGGCCGATGAGGGCGAAAAAGCTGCCGAAGAGGTAGGCGCGAAAGTGGCGGACGCGAAGGGCGGCGTAAGGATCGTGCGGGGCCGCGGGCGCAGACGAGCTCATGCGACGGCGGCGCGGAGGAGAATAGCTTTGAACCGACGATCCACGAACCTACACAAGCGCCCTTCCGTGAAACGCCGCAAAAGCAAAAACGACATGAAGGGTGACGGTGATCCCGCCGTGCGGTTTCGCGGCGGGCGGAGGCTTCCCGCATGAGCGCGCCGCTGCGGATCGTATTTCTCGGCTCCGACGCGATCGCGTTGCCGTTGCTCGAGTGGATCGCCGGCGAAGGCCGGGAGTTGGCGCAGATCGTGGGAGTGTTCACGCAGCCGGACCGGCCCGTGGGCCGCGGACAAAAGGTCCAGGCCAACGCGATCAAGCAATGGGCGCTGGCGCGCGGCCTTCCCGTGTTGCAGCCGGAGAAGCTGACCGACGAGGTGCGCGGCGAGTTGGCGGGCTTTGCGGCGGATCTCGGACTGGTGATGGCTTACGGGCACATCCTGAAGGATGCATTCATCGCGACGCCGCGTTGCGGAATGTTGAATCTGCACACGTCGCTGCTGCCGAAGTTTCGCGGGGCGTCGCCGATCCAGACCGCGGTGGCGGCCGGCGAGGCGGAGACGGGCGTCACCCTGATGCGGATCGTGCGCAAGCTCGACGCGGGTCCGATTGTCGATCGCGAGCGGGTGCCGGTGGACCGGCTCGACACGGCGGCGGACGTCGAGGCGAAGCTCGCGCGGGCGTGCGTGCCGCTGGTGCAGCGCGGACTCGATACGCTGGTGCGCGGAGTTCCGATCGAGACGCCGCAGGACGACGCGGCGGCGACGTATTGCCGCAAGCTCGAGAAGGAAGATGGCGCGGTGGATCTTGCGGCGCCGGCGGCGGCGATCGCGGCGCGGATCAACGGGCTATTTCCGTGGCCCTCGTGCAGCGCGGAGATCGGCGGGCAAAGCGTGAAGTTTGGGCTCGCGGATGTCGCCGCGGCGGCGACGGACGCCGCGGTGCCGACGGTCCGGGCCGGCACGGTGCTGGGGCAGGATGCGGATGGCCTGCTTGTCGCGACGGGGGCGGGCGTGCTGCGGTTGCGGCGGCTGCAGCGGCCGGGCGGGAAGATGCTGCCGGCGGCGGATTTTCTGCGGGGCTTTCCGGTCGCGGCGGGCACGGAGTTGGCGTCGCGACCGATGACGACGCTGGTGTCGGCGACGAATCCGCACGCGCGGACGTGAAACAGAAAAGCCGCGGACGAATCCGCGGCTTGGGTTGAACGGCGAGTTGCGCCGGGGACGGTGGCGGCCGGGCGGCCGCGCGCATCACGCGGCGGCCTTGGGCGTCTCGGCGAGGGCGGCGTCGAGGGACTTGAGCAGCGCGGCGATGGTCTCGTCGGTCTCGTCGCCCATGTTGGAGATGCGGAAGGTCTTGCCCTTGAGTTTGCCGTAGCCGCCGTCGATCACGAGCTTGTGCTTCGATTTGAGGATCTTGTTCAGCGCGGCGAGATCGATGTTCTGCGTGTTGGCGAAGCAGTTCAGCGTGACCGAGCCGTAGCCCTCCTTGGGGAAAAGCTTGAAGCCCTTGCCGAAGACGAAGTCGCGCACGGTCCGGTTCAGGCGCGCGTGGCGGGCGTAGCGGTTTTCCACGCCCTCGGCCTTGATGTCGTCGAGCTTGGACTTGAGCGCGTAGATCAACGAGATCACGGGCGTGCTCGGGGTCATGCCGGCTTCGTGGTTCTTCTGGAATTCGACGTAGTCGAAATAGTAGCCGCGATCGCCGACGGTGGCGGCGCGATCGAGCGCCTTCTTCGAGACGGAGAGGAACGACAGGCCGGGCGGCAGCGCGAGGGCCTTCTGCGAGCCGCTCACGAGAACATCGATGCCGAGCTCGTCCTTCCTGATCGGCAGCGCACTGAACGAGCTGACGGTGTCGACGATGGCGATGACGTCGGGGAACTCGCGCACGACCTTCATGATCGCGGCGAGGTCGCTCATGCAGCCGCAGGAGGTTTCGTTGTGGATGAGCGTGAGGGCGTCGTAGGCGCCGGTGGCGAGTTCCTTGCGGATGGCCTCGGGGTCGACGGGCTGGCCCCATTCGAATTTCAGCGCGGTGGCCGGTTTGCCGCAGCGTTGCGCGACATCGAACCACTTGTCCGAGAACGCGCCGTTCATGCAGTTCAGGACCTTCTTTTTGACGACGTTGCGGAGCGATCCCTCCATGACGCCCCACGCGCTGCTCGTGGAGAGATACACCGGATCCTTCGTGTAGCAGAGCGCCTGGAGCTCGGGCTGGATGGAATTATACAGCGCGACGAAATCCGTGCTGCGATGCCCGATCATGGGCTGCGACATGGCACGGAGCGTTTTCTCCGAGACGGCGATGGGGCCGGGGATGAAGAGTTTGTAGCTCATGGTGTGTGCGCGTAGGCGCCGGGAAAACTGATTGCGTGAGTCCACTCGTCAACCTTCATTCCCGCCGCGTGTCATCCGAAGTGATCCAGTGTGTGGCGAAGGGCGCGGGCGCAGTTCGCGCGGCGGTGCGGCAGATCGGCGCGAGCCGTGGCCGCGGCAGCTTGGGCGACGAGGACTAGCCGATGTCGCAGCCTTGGTTGAAGAAGCAGGTCAACGCGCTCGAGCTCTACACGATCGATGTGATCTACGGCCGGCGGGCCGGGGCGGGAGCGGCGGTGTATGGGGCGTTTCTGCAGGCGCTCTCGTGGTTGTTCAGCGGCATCGCGCAGGCGCGGCTGTGGCTCTACCGGCATCGGATCCTGCACGACCAGCCGCTTGGTTGTCTGGTGGTGGTGGTGGGCAACCTCACGGTGGGCGGCACCGGCAAGACGCCGGTGGTGGAGAAGTTTGCGCGCGCGCTGCGCGATCGCGGACGGAAGGTCGCGATTCTCAGCCGCGGCTACAAAAGCAAATCCGTGCCGATGTGGCGGAAGTGGTGGTGGTCGCTCACGCACATCAACGCCGAGCCGCCGCCGCGCGTCGTGAGCGACGGCGAGCGCGTGCTGCTCGGCAGCCTCGAGGCCGGCGACGAGCCCTTCATGCTGGCGAAGAACCTGCCCGGCGTGATCGTGATCGTGGACAAGAACCGGGTGAAGGCGGGCGAGTATGCGATCAAGCGTTTCGGCTGCGACACGCTCGTGCTCGACGACGGTTTCCAATACCTGCCGCTGAAGGGGCGGCTGAATCTCCTGCTCGTCGACAAGACGAATCCCTTCGGCAACGGGCACCTGCTGCCGCGCGGCATCCTGCGCGAGCCGATCAAGCACCTGAAGCGGGCGAGCTACGTCTTCCTCACGAAGTCGAATGGCCAGCGCGATCCCGAGCTGGAGCGGCTGATCGAGGAGCATAACCCCGGCGTGGACATCATCGAGTGCGCGCACCGGCCCAAGTATCTGCGGCGTTTCGGTGCGGCGGCGGACGACCCGACGGCGACGCAGGCGCTGGGCTTTCTGAAGGGGCGGCGGGTGTTTGCGTTCAGCGGCATCGCGACGCCCGAGAGCTTCGAGAAATTCCTGCGCGACCTCGGGGCGCTGATCGTGGGCCGCGAACGTTTCCTCGATCACTACCGCTTCGAGAGCGACGACATCACGGCGCTCTTCGAGATGGCGCAGAAGGAAGGTGCGGAGTGTCTCGTGACGACGGAGAAGGATGCGGTGCGGATCGCGGACAATCTGTCGTGTCCGCTGCCGCTCTATTACCTGCGGTTGGAGATCGAGATTCTGCGGGGCGCGGCGGACTTCGACGAGGCGGTGGGGCGGATCTGTTTTGCGGCCACGACCCGCTGAGCGCCGGAAGGGTTTCGCGGGGGCGCACGGGCAGGTTTCCCCTTGCGGGGCGGCGGGTCCGGCGCGTTAGTTCGCGCCAACATGCTCATCGATTCTCGTTTCATGGAGCTGGCGGAAGGCCTCACGGGTTTTTCGACGGAATTGAAGAAAGGCGAACGCGTGCTGATCGATGCGTTCGACGTGCCGGACGCGATGGTGATCGCGTTGATCCGGGCGGCGCGGGCGCGCGGGGCGCATCCCTACGTGCAGATCCACCGGGCGCGGATCACGCGCGAGCTTTCGCTCGGCGCGGAGGAGGCGCAGTTCGCGCCGCACGCGGATGTGGAGCTCGCACGGATGCAGAAAATGGACGCCTACATCGCGATGCGCGGCTCGGAGAACATCTTCGAGGCTTCGGATGTGCCGTCGGAGAAAGTGCAGCTCGTCTCGCGGCTGATGAAGCCGGTGCTGGACCACCGCGTGGGCAAGACCAAGTGGGTCGTGCTGCGCTGGCCGAGCTCGGCGATGGCGCAGCAGGCGGGCATGAGCACGGAGGCGTTCGAGGATTTCTATTTCAAGGTCTGCACGCTCGATTACGCGCGCATGACGCCGGGCATGAAGGCGCTCTCGGACCTGATGAAGAAAACGGACCAGGTGCACATCAAGGGCCCCGGCACCGACCTGCGTTTCTCGATCAAGGGCATCGGCGCCCAGCCCTGCGGCGGCCTGCGCAACATCCCCGACGGCGAGGTGTTTTCCTGTCCGGTGAAGGAGAGCGTCGAGGGCGTGATCCAATACAACGCGCCGACGGTTTATCTCGGCGCCTCGTTCGACAACATCCGGCTCGTCTTCAAGCGCGGGCGCATCGTCGAGGCCACTGCGAGCAACACGAAACGCCTCAACGAGATTCTCGATAGCGACCCCGGCGCGCGCTACATCGGCGAATTCGCCCTCGGCTTCAATCCGCACATCCTCGAGCCGATGCGCGACATCCTCTTCGACGAGAAGATCGCGGGTTCGTTCCACTTCACGCCCGGCCAGGCCTACGAAGGCGTGGGCAACGGCAACAAATCGCAGGTGCACTGGGATATGGTGTGTATCCAGCGGCCCGAATACGGCGGCGGCGAGGTCTGGTTCGACGGCAAGCTCGTGCGGAAGGACGGCCTGTTTGTGCCGAAGGCGCTGCACAAGCTGAACCCCGATTATCTGCTCGGAAAGAAGTGACGGCATGCGCGACTTCATCCAGGCGCTGCCGAAGACGGAGACGCACCTGCACATCGAGGGCGCGTTGCCCTACGAGCTGCTGACGCGCTGGGACGCGCAGCAGTGGCCGCCCGATCCGGTGTTCCGCGCGCGCTCCTATCGCTACGCCACGTTTCCCGACTTCGAGCGGATCCTGCTCGATCACGCCCTGCCGTGGTTCACCTCGGCGGAGCGTTACCACGAGGCGGCGAAGGTGATTTTCGCGAAACACGTCGCGCAGAACGTGCGCTACGTGGAGACGAGTTTTCACCTGCCGGTGACCGAGTTCATCAAGGTGCCGGGTCCCGAGATCATCGCGGCGATCCGCGCGGCGGCGCCCGCGGGCCTCGAGGTGCGCGTCTTTGCCGGCATGCTGCGCACCGATCTCGGCGGCAGCCTGCGGTCCACGATCGAGCAGGTGCATGCCTGGGAGGCGCTGGCGGGCGTGGACCTGCACGGCTTCGAGCAGCAGGCGACGCATCCCGACACCGCGGCGGTGTGGGCGCGGATCCGCGCGGCGGGCAAGGTCACGAAGTGCCACGCCGGGGAATTCGACGGGGCGGCGCGCGTGCGCGAGGCGATCGAAGCACTGGGCGTCACGCGCGTGCAGCACGGGGTGCGCGCGGTCGAAGATCCGGCGGTGGTGAAACTCGCCGCGGAGCGCGGCGTGACGTTCGACGTGTGCCCGCTCAGCAACGTGGGGTTGAAAGTGGTGCCGGCGATGCAGGACCACCCGATCCGCCGGCTGATGGCGGCGGGCGTGCGTTGCACGGTGAGCACGGACGATCCGCTGTGTTTCGCGAACTCGCTGAACGAGGAATACGAGGCGCTGGCCCGCGATCTCTCCTTTACCCGCGCGGAGCTCGCGCAGGTCGCGCGCAACGGTTGGGCCGTGGCATCGGTGCCGGCGAATGCGCGGCAGGCCATGCTGGCGGAGATCGACCGGCTCGTCGCGGGCGCTGCGTAGCGGGGCGGCGCGCCTCCCGCTGCGGGGAGGGCGAGGGCAGGGTGAGCGGACGCTCAGCGCACCGCGAGCGGCCAGGTGCGGGAGGATTTCTCGCCGGCGAGCGTGAGCGTGTAGTCGCCGGGCTTCAGCGCCCCGGGTGGAACGGTGAGCAGCACGATGGCCTGGCGGGAGCGCGTGGTGAGGCTGCCGCCGACCGCCTCGAAGGTGGGCACGAGGACCGCGGTGTTTTCGCGCAGATAGAGATCGGCTCCGCCGAGGTGCTGTTTGTCGTCCGCGAGGGCGCAGGTGAACTGGATGGCGTAGGGCTGGAGTTGATTCGCGGTCGGCGCGGCGGTGACGCCCGTGATCTCGACGGGCAGCTGCGGGGTCTCGACCAGCGTGCTTTTCAATTCCTCGGGCAGGCCGCCGGGGGCGGTGGCGAGGGCGGCGCCGCCGGCCGGCCGCGTGTCGTCGGCCGGGCGCAACGCGGCGAGCGGAATCCGCTGGTAGCCCGCGGCGAGGAGGCGCGAGACGTTGGCCCGGTTCTTCATGTCCTCGTAAGGGCGGAAGGCCGGGCCTTCCTTCCGGTATTTGAGGGTGACGATCGTGTAGGGCACGACGCACAGCAGGATCGCGAGGACGATCCACTTCATGGGCCAGGGCTGGCGGTCTCGGGACATGGTGGAGCGGAGAGGCTGCGAGCCGGCAGAACGGAGTCTAGAGTCAAAACGGCGGGCCACGCTGCGCCGTGCGGGCGGGGCCGCGGGCGCAGCGGTGTCTAAGCTCTAGACTTTCGGGAGGGCGCCTGTTTGCCTGACCGACTGCATGAAACTCTGGTCGCAGTTCTTCATCCCGACCCTGAAGGAAAGTCCCGCCGACGCCGAGATCGCGTCGCACAAGCTGCTGGTCCGCGCCGGTCTGGTGCGGAAGCTCGGCGGCGGGCTCTATACCTACATGCCGCTCGGGCTGCGCGTGATCCAGAAGATCACCCAGATCTGCCGCGAGGAGCTGGATACTTCCGGGGCGATCGAGCTCTGGATGCCGCACGTGCATCCGGTGGAGTTCTGGCAGGACGGGCCGCGTTGGGCGGCGGCGCGCGAGATCATGTTCCGCGCGGACAGCGCCGGCGACGGCAAGCGCGGACCGCGCGAACCGGAGTTCGTGCTCGGGCCCACGCACGAGGAGATCATCACGCCCTTGGTGAAGACGGAGATCACGAGCTACCGCGATCTGCCGAAGAATTTTTATCAGATCGCGACGAAGTTCCGGAACGAGATCCGCCCGCGCTACGGGCTGATGCGCGCGCGTGAGTTCATCATGATGGACGCGTATTCGTTCGACACGACGGACGACAACGCGGTGAAGAGCTACTACGCGATGAAGGCCGCCTACGAGCGGTTCTTCAAACGCATCGGCGCGACGGCGATCGCGGTCGAGGCCGACACCGGCGTGATGGGCGGCAGCTTTTCGCATGAGTTCATGGTGCCGGCCGAGGTCGGCGACGACGATGTGATCTACAACGAGGCGAGCGGCTACGCGGCCAACCGCGAGAAGGCCACCAGCGCGCTCGTCCCGGCCGACCTGCCCGAGGCGGCGGCGGCGGGAGCGGTGGAGGAGTTTGCGACGCCCGGCGTGGTGACGATCGCGGCGCTCGAGGCGGCGCCCTACGGCGTCCCGGCGGACAAGCAGTTCAAGACCCTCGTCTTCATCGGCGACGGCAAGCCCTTCCTCGTCGTGCTGCGCGGCGGCGACGAACTCGAGGAGGCGAAGCTCGGCGCGCTCGGCTTCACGTTGTTCCGGCCGGCGACGCCGGAGGAGATCGAGCCGGTGTTGGGCGCGAAGCCCGGCTCGCTCGGTGCGGTGAAGGGCACGATCAGGAATCCGGGTGCTCTTGCGGGCATCTTCGCCGACCACGCGATCAAGCTCATCGGCAACGGCACGACCGGGGCGAACAAGGATGGTTTCCACCTGCGGCACGTAAACGTCGCGCGCGACCTCGCGATCACGCGCTTCGGGGATTTCCGTCGGGTGCGGGCAGGCGAGCCGGACGTGAAGTCGGGCCAGCCGCTGCAGGTGCGCCGCGGCATCGAAGTCGGGCACATCTTCAAGCTCGGCACGAAATATTCGGAGAAGTTCGGCGCGGTGTTCACCGACGACCAGAAGCAGTCGCACCTGATGGTGATGGGCTGCTACGGCATCGGCATTTCGCGCACCATGCAGGCCGTGATCGAGCAGAGCCACGACGCCGACGGCATCGTCTGGCCGTGGAACTGCGCGCCGTTCCAGGTCCTGGTCTGCGTGCTCGACCCGCAGTCCGCGGAAGTCATGGACATCGCGAAGAAGCTGGCGGCGGCGGCCGAGGCGGCGGGTGCGGATGTGCTCGTCGACGACCGCGTGGAGCGGCCGGGCGTGAAGTTCAAGGATGCGGACCTCATCGGTGTCCCCCTGCGCCTCACGGTGGGCGGCAAGGGCCTGAAGGAAGGCATCATCGAGCTGAAGTGGCGCCACCAGAAGGACGTCGCGAAGGTCCCGCTCGCGGAAGCCGACGCGCGGATCGCGGCGGCGGTGCGGGACGCGGCCGCCAAGGCACGCGGTTGACGGATTTGCGAAATCGGCGCGCTGCGTTTAGCGAACAGGTTTCCCGGTCATGAGCATCCAGTCCGCCCAGCCCCAGTATTCGCCCTCCCAACAGGGCGACACGGCGGTGGCGTTGGAGGGCATCTGGCGCGTCGTGGTGCTCAACGACCCCGTCAATCTGATGTCCTACGTGGTGATGGTCTTCAAAAAGGTCTTCGGCTTCGACGAGCAGACGGCGCGGCAGAAGATGCTCGAGGTGCACGAGCAGGGGCGCTCGATCGTGTGGAGCGGCCTGCGCGAGAAGGCCGAGGCCTACGTTTTCACCCTGCAGCAATGGCACCTCACGGCCGTCCTCGAGCCCGATGAAGCGCATTGAAGTGAAGCTGGCGCTGCCGGTCGTGGCGCCGCTGCTCGACGTCATCAAGGACCTCGCGGACAACCTGCGGCAGCAGCTCGTGGCGCCGATCGCGTTGAAGGACCTCGATCCGGAGTTCCTCGAGGCGTGGACGCAGGAACTCCTCACCGGGCAGGAGGAGGAGGTGAAGACGCTGCTCGCGCTCTTCGACGACGAGTTTTTCCGCGAAGGGGTCGTGGCCTTCGATGCGTCCAACGCCGAGATCGTCGTGCGCGCGTGTGCCGCGGTGCGGCTCCGGTTGCGCGAGCGTTATCTGCGGCAGCTGGGCGACGACACGCTCGAAAGCGGCGATGTGGATTTGAACCGGCTGGATGAACCCCTGCGCAAGGCGTTCATGTGCTACCTGTTTCTCGCCACGATCCAGGAACTCATCATCCAGCACCTCGACGAGAGCATCCTCGACGGCTGAGGCCGGGGAAATCCTTGATTCGCGTTTGACGGAGACGGGGGCGGACCTAGCTTCGCCGGCAAACACCCTGCAGTGTTCGAGGTGCTTTCAATAACTGCTCTTTGCCTTAGGAACCATACGGACGTTGAAACCGGCGCGGGGAATGTCAGGCCGTAAACCGGAAGACAGACACCGCGAAGGAGGCGTCCACCTAAACTCAAAAAGGTCTTGAGCCTTTGGGCATACGGCACAGGCGGGGTGTTTCTATTTTTTTCTTCGAAGGTCGGCCGGTTCCGCGGGACCGGCCGTTGTGTCTCATAACGCCGGACCGGGAGAAAATTCGGGACAAACGCCGGCGGCGGGCCCAAGTTTCCGGGCGATGTCCTCCTCGTTTTCCGACCGGCTTGCCGTCTGCACGTGGTCCCTGCAACCGACCGAGCCCGACCAGGTTTTCCGGGCGCTCGACCGGATCGGGATCCGGCGCATCCAGTGCGCGATCGATCCGCTGCGTGAAAATCCTGCGGGGTGGGGGAAGTTCGCCAGCCGCTGCGCGGCCGAGGGCGTGAACATCGTCTCGGGCATGTTCGGCTGCGAAGGCGAGGACTACACCACGATGGAGACGATCCGCCGCACGGGCGGGATCGTGCCGGATGCGACGTGGCCCACAAACTGGCGCAACCTTCAGCGGACCGCCGAGATCGCGGGGGAGATGGGCCTGTGCGTGGTGACGTTTCACGCGGGCTTCCTGCCGCACGAGGAGAGCGATCCGGCGTTTGCCGTGCTGCTGGAGCGGATGCAGCGGGTGGCGGATGTGTTTGCCGCCCGGAAAATCCACCTCGGCCTCGAGACCGGGCAGGAGACGGCGGACACGCTGGCGGCGTTCCTGCGCCTCCTTGGGCGGGACAATGTCGGGGTGAATTTCGATCCCGCCAACATGATCCTCTACGACAAGGGCGATCCGATCGCCGCGTTGCGGTTGCTCCTGCCGTGGTTGAAGCAGTGCCACTTGAAGGATGCGAATCGCACCCGCGTGACCGGCACGTGGGGCGACGAGGTGCCGGTGGGCACGGGACAGGTGAACTGGAAAGAGTTTTTTGCCGTGCTGCGCGACGCCGGCTTCTCCGGCGGCTGCTGCTTCGAACGCGAAGCAGGCGCGCAACGCGTCGAGGACATCCGGCAGGGCCGCGAGTTCGTGACGCAGCTGCTCGGCCGCTGAGGCCGCTCCCGAAAAATCCCGTCCAGCAGCCACCCCGGCCGGCCGCGCGCCGGCGTCATTTCTTCTTACCCATGGTCAACGTAGGCATCATCGGTCTCGGCTTCATGGCCGTGACGCACATCAAAGCGTATCGGCAGATCGGAGACGCGCGCATCGCGGCGATCTGCAACCCCAGCGGCCGCCGGCTCGACGGAGATTTCTCCACCGTCGCGGGCAACTTCGGCGGCGGCGAGCCGGTGCGGCTCGATATGGGTCAGGTGAAGGCCTACCGCGACTTTGCCGCCATGATCGCGGATCCGGAGATCGACCTGATCGACATCTGCACGCCGACGCAGTCGCACGTCGCCCTCACGCTGCAGGCGCTGGCCGCCGGGAAACACGTGCTCTGCGAAAAGCCCCTCGCGCGCACGCCCGCCGAGGCGCGGACGATTGCCGACGCGGCGGCGAAAGCCCGGGGGCTCTTCATGCCGGCGATGTGCCTGCGTTTCTGGCCGGGCTGGGCGTTGCTGCGCGAAGTGATCGCGGACGGCCGGTATGGACGCTGTCTCGCGGCCCATTTCCGGCGGATGGCCGAGCCGCCGGCGTGGGGACACGAGAACTTCCTCAACGGCGCGCTCTCCGGCGGTGCACTGCTCGACCTGCACATCCACGACACCGACTTCGTGCAGTTCTGTTTCGGGCGGCCGCAGCGGGTGTCTTCGATCGGCTACAGCCGGATCAGCGGAGCGGTCGATCACGTCGTGACCCAGTATCGCGTGGCGGGCGGCGCGGCGGTTTCGGCCGAGGGCAGCTGGGCGATGGCGAAGGGCTTCGGTTTTGCGATGTCGTATCTGGCCAACTTCGAACGGGCGACGATGGACTTCGATTCGGCGCGAGGGGCGGAGGCGCTGCGGATTTACGAGGAAGGCAGTCCGGTGCGCACCGTGCCGCTCGACGGACCGGATGGCTTCGTCGGCGAGCTTTCGCACCTGATTGCCGCGATCCGCACCGGCGGCCGGCCTACGGTCGTGACGGCGGAGGATGCCGTGAGCGCGATCGAAGTCTGCGCCGCCGAGGAGCGCTCGGTGCAGACCGGGCTGCCCGTCGCCCTCGCCTGAACGGCGGACCTGCGGGCGGGGGAAGGGCAGGCTGGCACCTCCCGTGGCGGACTGACCGATAAAATATCCGCGGAACTTGCCGGTGGAACTAGACGCGGAGCCTTTCCCTCATAAGAAGACACGTGTCCTTTTTTAACCCAACCCTGCGACCCCTATGAAGTCACCCAGCTACCGATGGTATCGGAGCGCGGCCTCCACGGCTGCCGTTTGCTCCTTGTTTGCCGGCGCGACCCCGACGCTTTCGCGGGCACAACTCGCACCCGCCGCGAGTCCCACCGCCGCCAACACCCCGGCGCCGAAGTCATCCCCGCCTGTCGCGCCCGCGGCCGGCGCCGCCAGCGATAAGGAGGTGCCGATCCAGCTCTCCCCCTTTGAGGTGACGGCGGACACCAAGGGCTACTTTGCGTCCAACACGATGTCGGGCACGCGCCTGAACTCGAAAATCGAGGACCTTGGCCAGTCGATCACGGTGATGACCAAGGAGCAGATGGCGGACTTCGCCATGCTCGATATCAACGACATCTTCGATCACATGGCCAGCACCGAGGGCATCAACTCCTACTCGGAGTTCGTGACCGACCGCACCGGGGCCGTCGTCGACAACGTCAGCCTCAACCCGAACAACGCCAATCGCGTCCGCGGCATCGGCAACGCCAACATCGCGTTCAACAACATCCAGACCTCCGGCCGCGTCCCGGTCGATCCGCTCTGGATGGATTCGCTCGAGCTCAGCCGCGGACCGAATGCCAACATCTTCGGCCTCGGCAACGCCTCGGGCACCGTGAACCAGGTGCCGGCCACCGCCAATCTCAGCCGCAACTTCACCAAGATGGAGGCCCGCGCCGACAGCTATGAGGGTTGGCGCGTCTCGCTCGATGTGAACCGCAAGCTGTCCGACAAGGTCGCCTTCCGCGCGAGCTACGCCAACCAGCACACCGGTTTCGTCCGCAAGCCTTCCGGCGAAGATGCCCGGCGCCTCAGCGCCCAGGTCAAAGTCCGGCCGGTCAAGAACACCACGCTCGCGCTGTCGTGGTATAACTACAAGAACGCCGCCGTGCGGCCCAACTTCACCACGCCGCGCGATTACTACACCGACTGGTTCCGCGCCGGGCAACCGGGCTGGAATCCGGTCACGGGCCTGATCACCCTCGCCGACGGCCGCGTTTACGGCAACGGCAACGTCCTGGGCTCCACCGTGCCCTACACCGCGGCGCCGCTCAACTTCATCACCGGCGGCGCGGAGAGTCGTTCGCCCTTCCAGATCGGAGCCCCGGGCCAACCGATCTATTGGACCATGTCGCGCTATACGTCGGGCGCCCTCGCCGCCACGGATCCGTTCGGAGCCACTGCCGCCGGCATCGGTCTCCTCACCACCGGCCCCTCCGAGACCTACACTGCCGCCCAGCAGCCGCTCTACAATTCCGTGACCCGACCGATCAACGACCGGTCGATCTACGATTGGACCAGCATCAACCTCGCGGGCAACGGCAAGGCGTGGGACGACGTCGACACCTACCTCGCCCAGCTCGACCAGATCATTCTCAACACACCCAAGCACACCCTCGCGGCGCAGTTCACCTTCATGCGCGAGGATTCCAAGCGGCGCGAGAATCAGCCGATGGGACCGGCGAGCGTGAACAGCAACGTCGGTCAGCTCCAGGTCGACGTGAACCAGGTGTATCTCGATGGCACGCCCAACCCGTATTTCGGCCGGCCCTACCTGCGGAGCAGCGAACCGTTCTTCCGCAACCGGCCCCTCCTCTGGGACACCATGCGCAGTCAGGCTGTCTATCGCGTCGATTTCTCGCGCGACCAGGGCTTGAGCAAGTGGCTCGGCACGCAACAGCTCCTCGGTTACCACGAATACAAGGACCAGAAGAATTACAACTGGACCTACCGGCACACGGCGCTGGGCCTCGATAAGGGCTGGCAGCAGAAATACGCCAACACGCTCCTGGCCCTCCAGACGGTGACGAACACCGATCCGAAGTATCTCATCAACGGCACGGCTATTGTCCCGGGTAATTTCGGCCGCCTCAACGAACAATACTACGTCGGCAACACGCGCGGCGGCGGGATCGAATACGCCCCGAACCACTTCCCTGAAGGTGCGAGCGTGGCCTACGTCTGGGGCCCGAACGCGACCTCGATGAACAAGGACGTCTCCCGGGTCGGCTTTACCCCTGGTCAGGGCGGCGGCCTCGGCAACTCCAACCAGGTGGTGAAGACCTCCGGCGGCGTGTTGCAGAGCACCTTCCTCAACGGCGGCCTCGTCGGCACGTTCGGGTTGCGCCAGGACAAGGTCTACGAACGCAACGCTCCGTTCGCGCAGATGACCCCGGACCTGCGCGAATACGACTTCGCGGCGTCCGAGGGCTGGATCGGTCCGTGGCGTCCCGCGCAGGGCAAGACCAAGACCTCCTCGCTCGTGGTGCGTCCGTTTCGCGAGCTCAAGTTCCTCCGGTCGGGCATCAACAGCGGCAGTGGCGTCCAGCGGTTCCTCGCCGAAGCGATCAGCAGCCTCAGTCTGACCTACAACCATTCGGACAACTTCATCGCCCAGGGACCGGCCTACGATCTGTTCCTGCGGAAGCTGCCGAACCAGAGCGGCACGAGCAAGGACCTCGGTTTCTGGATGACCGCGCTCGATGGCCGGTTCTCCGTCCGCTACACGAACTTCGTCACCGACCAGAAAGATCTCCGCAACGGCGACATCTCCACGATGGCCCAGCGTATCCTGCGCTATGAGGGCTTCATCGCCAACGACTCCTATAACCTGCGCACGCAGGCCACGGCGTGGTTGAGCGGTCTCCCGAACGGCGGCACCGCGACCAACGAGCAGATCGCCGCGGCGATCAAGATGCCGGTCGAGCAATACAACGGCCTCGCGGCCATCGCCGCGAACAACACCTACGCCGCGGTTCAGAACGCGCAGTCGAAGGGCCACGAGATCGAGCTCAACTACAACCCCACCCGCAGCTGGACCGTGAGCGCGTCGGTCACCAAGACGCAGGCGATCACCACGTCCGCCGGTTCCGCGGTGGACGATTACATCGCGGCCCGCATGCCCGTCTGGACGACGCTCGAGGACCCGCGTTACACGAACACCACGCAGACGATCGGGGGCGTGACGACACCGTTGGCGACTCCGCCGGCGACGCCCCTTCCGACCGGCGCCACCGGCCGCCTGCTGTGGTGGAACCTCCTGGGCAACCCGTTCTCCACCCTCTCGGGCTACAATGGCACGCAGTCGCCGGCGCTGAACTATGCCAGCAACGTCGATGCGCCGATGTCCGTGTTTCGCGCCCAGATCGGGCGTCCCCGGCCCCAGATTCGCGAATACTCCGCGCGGTTCAGCACCCGCTACAACCTCTCGGGTATCTTCTCCGATCATCGCGTGCTCAAGAACATGACCGTCGGCGGTTCGCTCCGCTGGGCGAGCAAGGGCGCGATCGGATTCTACGGCAAAGGCTACACGCCCGGGATGGACCTCTCGCTTCCGCAGAACCGGATTCTCCAGCTCGATCCGACGCGTCCCATCTATTCGTCGCCCGAAGCCAACGTCGACCTGTTCGTCAGCTACCGCACCCGGCTGTTTGCGGACAAGGTCCGGGCCAACTTCCAACTCAACGTGAGGAACGTGCAGGAGGACGGCGGCCGATTGCTGAAGACAGCGGCGTTCTTCGACGGTCGGGCGGCGACCTACCGCATCGTCGACCCGCGACAGTTCATTCTCTCCGCCACGTTCGAGCTCTGACCGAGCACGCGTGAAATCTTCCGCCGCCACCTCTCCGGGTGGCGGCGTTTTCTTTTTCCGCGCCCCGTCGTGACGCCGCGGTTTCCCGCAACCCAGGAGGCCGCGCTTGCCCGCGGTCCGGCCCGGTGGTTCGTTCGCCGTTGATTATGGCGCGAGCCAAAGGCCCCGTCCCGCCAGCCAGAGACCCCGCGCTCGCCGCGACAACGTCGGCGTCTGCGCGCGGCGTGCCGGGCGGCGTGCTGTTTCTCCTGCTCTCGCTGGTCCTGCTCGCGGTTTACTTCCCGGCGCTGAAGGGCGAATTCCTCTGGGACGACGCCGGGCATGTGACGCGGCCCGATCTGCAGACGTGGTCCGGGCTGCTCCGCATCTGGTTCGAGGTCGGCGCGACCCAGCAATACTACCCGCTGCTGCATTCCGCGTTCTGGCTGCAGCATCAGCTCTGGGGCGATGCGCCGCTCGGCTACCACGTCGTCAACGTGCTTGCGCATGCGCTTGCCGCCGGCCTGTTCGCGGCCGTGCTGCGCCGCCTCGCCGTTCCGGGGGCGACGCTCGCGGCTTTCGTCTTCGCGCTGCATCCGGTGTGCGTCGAATCGGTCGCGTGGATCTCGGAGCAGAAAAATACCCTGTCGACCGTCTTCTACCTGGCCGCCGCACTGGCGTGGCTGCGTTACCGGGAGGAGCGGAGTTCGCCGCGCTACGCCGTGGCCACGGCGTGGTTCCTGGCGGCGCTGCTCACCAAAACGGTGACGGCCACGTTGCCCGCCGCGTTGCTGGTCGTCGCGTGGTGGCAACGCGGGCGGCTGTCGTGGTCCGACGAGGTGCGGCCGCTGCTGCCGTGGCTGGGCGTGGGCGTCGCGGCGGGCCTGGGGACCGCGTGGCTGGAGACGCACCAGATCGGCGCGCAAGGCGGGGACTTTGCGCTCGGTCCGATCGAGCGCGTGCTGCTCGCCGGGCGCGTCGCGTGGTTTTACCTCGGGAAATTGCTGTGGCCGGCGGACCTCGCGTTCTTTTATCCGCGTTGGTCGATCGATGCCGGCGTGGCGTGGCAGTGGCTGTTTCCCTTGGCCGTGCTCGGCGTGCTCGGCTTGGCCGGGTGGTGGAGCCGGCGTAATCGCGGGCCGCTCGCGGCGCTGCTGCTGTTCGGAGGGACGCTCTTCCCCGTCCTCGGTTTCGTGAACGTCTATCCGTTCGTGTTCTCCTACGTCGCGGATCATTTCCAGTATCTCGCGTGCCTCGGCATGATCGCGTTTCTGGCCGCGGCCGCGACCGATGCCGCGATGCGCTGGCGCGTCCCGACCGGAGCGGGTGTCGCCGGCGCGGCGGGAGTTTTGCTGGTGCTTGCCGGGCTCAGCTGGCGGCAGAGCGGCACGTATCGCGATGTCGTCACGCTCTATCGCGCGACGCTCGAGCGCAGCCCCGACAGCTGGGTGGCGCACCTCAATCTGGGCACGGCGCTCGACGAGGCCGGGAAGCCGGCCGAGGCGCTGCCGCATCTGCAGCGGGCGCTGGTGCTCAAGCGCGAGCACCCGGAGACGCTCAACAGCCTGGGCAACGTGCTTAATCGTCTCGGCCGGGCGGGCGAGGCCCGGCCGTTGCTGGAGCGCGCGGTGCAACTGCAGCCGCGTTTCGCGGCCGCGCACAATACGCTCGGCGTTTCCCGCATGGCGCTCGGCGACGCCGACGGTGGTCTGGCCGCCTTCCGGCGCGCCGTGGAGCTCGACCCTCGTTTCGCCACCGCGCGCGTCAATCTCGGGTGGGCGCTCGCGAGCCGCGGGCAGCATGCCGAGGCGCTGGTGCACCTCGAGCAGGCGCGCCGGTTGCAGCCGGACGTCGGCGACGCGGAGTTGAAGACCGGACTCGTGCTCGTGATGGCCGGACGGACGGGGGATGCCGTGCCGCATCTCCGTCGCGCCGTCGACCTTGAGCCGGACAATCCCGAGGCGCATCTCGTGCTCGGCACCGCGCTGCTGGAACTCAGCCGTCCCGACGAAGCGCTCCGCTCTTTCGAAGCCGCGCTGGCCCTCGCGCCGGGCCACCGCGGCGCCCGGCTCGGACTCGAGCAGGCCCGCCGTCTGCTCGGCCGTTGAGCGTGGGGCTGGGCGGCCTGCGTTTCCCGCGGCGGCAACATCGCGATTGCCGGATTCGGAGGCGGCTTTCACCGTGCGCTCAGGCGTGAGTCCTTTTTTCCTGCTTCCGTCGTCATCGAGCCTTGGCCGGGCGCCGCTCCCGGCGATCGTTCCGCCCGCATGATCCGCTTCGTGCATTCCTCCGACTGGCAGCTCGGGGCCCGGTTCGCGCAGTTCGGACCGAAGGCGCCGCAGCTGCGTGCCGCGCGGCTCACCACGCTTCAACGCGCGCTCGCGCTCGCGGTCGACCGGCAAGCCGACGCGTTTCTCATCGCAGGTGATCTCTTCGAGGACAATCAGGTGGACGACGCCCTCGTGCGCACCGTGGTGGAGATGTTCGGCCGTTATCCGACTCTGCCGATCTACATACTCCCGGGAAATCACGACCCGTTCACCGGTCCCGACTGTGTGTGGCAGCGGAAGGCGTTTCTCCAGGCGCCGGCGCACGTCCATGTATTTCGCGAACCGGGTGCCGTCGAACTCGCCGGCCATGCCCGGCTGATCGCCGCGCCGCTGCGGCAGAAACGCTCCAGCCACGACCCGAGCCTGAAGTTGGCCGAGCTGGCCGCCACTCTGCCGCGGGAAGCGATCCGGATCGGCCTCACGCACGGCGCGCTCGCGATCGAATCGAAGCACACGCCCGACGACTTTCCCATCGCCCTGAACGCCGCCACGCGCGCCGGCCTCGATTACCTCGCCATCGGCCACTGGCACAACTGGCTCGCGGAGACGGATGGTGGCCGGATCGTGATGCCGGGCACACCCGAGCCCGACCGCTTCGCCAACGACGACAGCGGCCACGTCGCGCTCGTGGAGATCGCCGCGCCGGGGCAACCGGCGCACGTGGCAAAAATCCCCGTCGCCACGCTGGCGTGGCGGACGTGCACCTTCGACTTTCTCAGCCCCGAGGCGTCGCGCGCCAGTCTGACCGCCGCCCTTTCGGCGCTCGCCGCCACGGCCGACCGCACCGTGCTGCGGGTCACGCTCACCGGCACCGCTTCGCCCATCGCCCTCGGCGAGATACGCACCTGGCTTGAGAGCGCGCTCACGCCTTTTCTCGTCGGCCAGGTGACGGACGAAACGCGCGTGGCGTTGACCGCGGCCGAACTCGCGGACCTCAGGGCGCGCCATCCGATTCTTGCGCAGGTGCTGGCCGATATCGATCGGCTCGAACTCTTCGCGGGCGGCCAGGTGGCGGCCGCGGCTGCGTCGCCGGGCGAACCCGTCGTCCCGTCGGGTCCGGTGATGTCCGCTCCGCTCACGCTCGCGGAGGCGCAGGCAATCCTGACGCCCGCGCGGATCGATCTCACGCAGCTCGACGCCGCCTGGTTTGCACGCCTGCGGCAGACGATTTTGCAGAATCTGCAGGAGGTGACGTCGTGATCCTGCACGCCCTCGAGCTCACGCACGTGGCCCGCTTCCGGGAAAAGGTCCGAATCGGGCCGTTTGCCCCGGGGCTCAACGTGCTCGCCGCCCCCAACGAGTCCGGCAAGTCCACCGCGCTGCACGCGGCCGCGCGCGCGCTTTTCGACCGGCATTCGATCCGCAGCGAGGAGATCAAGGCGCTCCAGCCCGCCGGCACCTCGCTCGCGCCGCGCGTCCTCGTCGAGTTCGAGACGCGGGGCGGCCGGTTCCGGGTGGCGAAAACGTTTCTGCAGAGGCCGGAGAGCCAGCTGCACCAGCTGCGCGGCGGAACATGGGAGCTCGTCGCCGAGGCCGATGCCGCCGATCAACGGGTGCAGGCGCTGCTGCAATCGACGCTGCCCGGCCGCGGGGCGACCAGGCCCGAGCATTGGGGCTTCCTCGGTTTCCTGTGGGCGCGTCAGGGCGAGCCGACCGCGTGGCCGGGCCTGGCGGATGCCGACGTCGGCCAGCGCATCCGCGCGCGGCTCGCGCGGGTGGAGCTCGATCCGATCATCGAGCAACTCCGGCGCCGCCTCGCCGACGCCGCCGAGGCGATCATCACCACGACCGGCCAGGCGCGCACGGGTGGACCGTTGCGCGCGGCGGAAGATGACCTCGCGGCGATCGAGGCTGGGCTTGCTGCGTTGCGGCGGACGCGCGCCGAGCTCGAGGATGCGTTGCGCCGCTTTCAGCAAAGCGAGGCGGAAGTGGTCCGACTGGAGAAGGAGCACGCCGAGCGGAGCGCCGCCGCGGCGACGCTCCGGGAGCAGACGCTCGCGGCCGAGCGGCTGCGCGGCGAACTCGACGCCCGCCAGCAGGCGCTCACCGCCGCGCGCGAGAAACTCTCCGCGGTCGTGGCCGACGCCGAGGCCCTCGTCCGTTTGCGGCAAGAGCAGTCCGCAACGCAGGCCTTGCTGGCGCAGGCCCGCAGCTCGGCGCAGGCCGCCGGCGAGACGGGGCGGGAACTCCAGCAGCGTCTCGACCGCGCGCAGGCCGAGCAACCGCAGCACGAGGCAAATCTCCAGGTGCTTCGCTCCGGCCATCAGCGGCTGCAATCGTTGATCAAATTGCGCGAGCTCTCGGTCGGCGCCGGCGCCCTGGCGCGGCAGCTCGCAAAGGCCGAAACCGCCGCCGCCGCCGTCGCGGCCCTCGAAGCCCGCCGCGTGCAACTGCCGGCGCTTGCCCCGGCGAAGCTCCGCAAGCTCGAGGAACTCACCGAGGCAGCGCACACGCTCCGCACGCGCCTGCAGGCGCTCGGCCTCACCGTCGAGTTTACCCCCGATAAGGACACCACGCTCGAACAGCGCACAGTTCCGCCGTCGGCGGCGCAGGCGCTGCCCGCCGGCGGGACGTTTCGGCTGCAAAGCCCGCAGGCGCTGGATCTGCAGCTCGGCGGCTGGGGCCGGGTGGTGATCCGTTCGGGTTCTCACGACGCGCAGTCCGTCGCCGCCGATCTCGCCCGGACCGAGGCTGAACTGCAGGAGGCCTTGCAGCAGGCGGGCGTCCAATCGCTTTCCGCCGCGCGCGAGGTGGTCACCGCCCGCAAGGAACTCGAAGCGCAGCTCAAGGCCGGGGCGGCCGCGCTCGAACCTCTGCTCGGCGATCACGCAACGCTCGATGCGTTGCGTGAGGCGGCCGCGACGGCTGCCCGTCGCGGCGAAGCGTTGGCCGCAGCGCTGGCGCCCACGGCGGACGAGATGCACGGCAGTCTCACCGACCTGGAAGCGACGGAGGCCGCGCAGGCCGCGCGGGTGGCGGCGGCGGATGCCGCCTTCGTCGTTTTCACGCAACGGCTCGGCAAGCTGCGCACGGAGGAACGCGCGGCGCACCAGACTGCCCACCAGGCGCAGCAGCAGGTGAGCACGCATGAGTCCCGGCTTCGTGCGCTCGAAGGGCAGGTCACGGTGATGGGGGAGCGCTACACCGACGGACTCGAGCGCGCCAAGACGGCTGCGCAGCTGGCGTTTGTCCAGGCGGAGGCGCGGGTCGTCGCCACGCAGGCCGACCTGCCGCCGGATTTCGAGAAACTGCCGGAGCGCAACAAACGCGCGGCCGCATCGCTCCAGCAGATCGCCCTCGAACTGCAGGCCCGCCGGAGCGAACGGGATCAGGCCCAGGGCACGCTCGAGATTCTCGGGGGGCAGGGCCTGTATTCGCGCGAGACCGAGCTCGAAGAAAAGAAAGCCGAGGCGATCCTGCGCCGCGATGCCGCCCGCGCGCGCGGATGGTGCGCCCGCGTGGCCCACGATCTGATCGAACATCGCAAGCAGGCCGCGACGAAGGCCGTGCTGGCGCCGCTGGAGCAGCGGCTCACGTCGGCGTTTGCCGAGCTCACCGGCGACCCCGCGCGGCAGGTGTTTCTCGACGAGCGGCTGCAGATCGCGGGCATCGGCCGGACGCGGGAGGAGGCCCACGCCTTCGACCAACTCTCGCAGGGCGCCAAGGAGCAATTGCTCCTTTGTCTCCGGCTCGCCGTGGCGCAGGAACTCGCCACCGACGAACCGCAAGTCCTGATCCTCGACGACGTCCTGGTGAACACCGACCCGGTCCGGCAGGACCGCGTGCTGGATGTCCTCAGCGCGCACGCCGCGCGGCTGCAGATCCTGATACTTACCTGCCACCCGGATCGTTACCGCGGGGTGGGAGGAGCGCTGGGTTTCGTGAGTGTTCCGCCGTCCCCTTGAGGGCCTTTGTTCCGAGTGGAGCCGGGACGGCGCGGCTCGCTCGGTCCGCGGGTGCGCGTGTCGTTTCCGTCGTCGATCCCGCGGGATGAGCTCCGGTCCATCGTGCAGCGGCGACGAGGGAAAGGGCACGGCCGCTGACGCGCGGAGGGCGGACCGGCGTTCAGGCGTGCGGCCAGGCGTCGGGCGGCGAGTCGTAGGCGAAAGCGCGGACCGGGCACCCGTCGCCGCCGGCGAGTTTCAACGGGAGCGCGTGGAAGAAAACTTTCGGCTGCTCGAGGCGATCGAGGAAGGCGAGACCCTCAACGATGGTCACCCCACCGCCGAGCAGGATACGATGGATGTGCGTGACCTCGGGCAGGTGGTTTACGTCGGCGACCGAGGGAGGTTCGACGCCGAGCATCTTCACCCGCCGGGCCACGCACCATTCGGCGAGTTCCGCGCCGATGCGTGGCAGGGCGTCGCGGTAGACCGTGGCGTCGGCGGCATGGTGGTGCCAGTCGGTGCGGAGGAGCAGGCTGTCGTCCGGGGAAACTTTGTCGGCCACCGCGCCGAGATGGGCAACGGTGAGGACGGTGCGTGGCGCGATGGGCACGAGATTCACGACCCACGCGGGGCCGAGGCAGCGTTCGAGCGGTGTCGTGTCGATCGTCTCGTGGCCGACCGCGAAGTGGAGCGGCGCGTCCATGTGCGTGCCGGCATGCGAATAGAGATGCCACGTCGCGCCGTTCCAACCGTCGCGGGCGATGGTGAACGCGGGCTCCATCGCCACCCCGCGCTGACCGGGGACGAGGGGCAGGGTAAGGTCGATGAGACGCGGCATGGACTCAGGGTCGCGGCAGGATCTTCTGCGTCGGGTCCGCTTCGCGGGCGGGCAGGTCGATCGGCCGGGCATGGCGCGCGGGATCGGTGGTGAGGATGCGCACGCGACGGAAGCGGATCAGGTTCTTCTCCTGCTCCGGGTCTCCCTTGGCGGAGAAGGAGTGGATCTTCAGCGCGATGGGGCCGCGCGTGTATTTGTCGTGGAGCAGGTGGGCGGTCGGCACGCCGTTGACCCAGACCTTGAGCGTGCGGCCGATGGCCTCGATGCGGAAGTGCGCCCATTCGTTGAAACGAAAAGCGCCCCGGGCGCGCTCGTCCGTCTCGAGGGTTTGGAGCCAGAGCCAGTTGCGGCCGTAGTCGTCGAAGATGCCGCCGGTCCAGCGCCGCGTGGGCGATGGGTCGATCTTCACCTGATAGCCGTGCAGGCGCACCGAGGCCGTGGGTGGCGTCTCGACGCAACGGAACAGGATGCCGGTGTTGAAACCGCCGGTCTGAAAGCTCTCGAGTTCGAGGATGAAGTCGCCGAACGACTCCTCGGTGCAGAAGAACGTATGCTCCGGCGTGCCGCGCACCATGTGGCCGACGAGCGCGCCGTCCTCGACCCAGGTGCGCGCCTTGGGCTCGGCGCCGACGATGCGCCAGCCGGTGAGATCGCGGCCGTTGAAGAGCTCGCGCCACGGCGGTTCCGCCGCGGGAGCGGCGAGTGCGGCGGCGAGCAGGAGTGATGCGGTGAGCAGGGATTTCATGGCAGAGACTGGCAGACGAGGTGGGTGATCCGGTCGGTGCGGAGCGTGCCGCCGAGATCGGTGGTGCGGTTGGCGGGATCGCCGCAGACGCGCGCGACGGCGGCCTCGATCATGCGGGCGCCGCGTCGGGTTTCCGGATGCCCCAGCCAGTCGAGCAACATGGCGACGGAGAGCACGGTGGCGATCGGGTTGGCGATGCCCTGACCGGCGATCGTCGGTGCGGTGCCGTGGCAGGGTTGGAAGAGGCCGTGCTCGTCGCCGAGGTCGGCTGAGGGAGCCATGCCCATGCCGCCGACCAGGCCGGCACCCAGATCGGAGAGGATGTCGCCAAACATGTTTTCGGTCACGATGACGTCGAACGACTCCGGCCGCTGCACGAGGAACAGCGCCATGGCGTCGATGTAGATGCGGTCGGTCCGCACGTCGGGAAACTCGCGGGCGACCTCGTCGAACACGCTCCGAAAGAACGCCATCGACGGGAGAACGTTGGCCTTGTCGACGAGGGTGCAGTGGCGGCGGCGGGTGCGGGCCAGCTTGAAGGCCTCGCGGCAGACGCGCGTGGCGCCGCGGCGCGTGATTCGCAGCGTGTCGGTTTCGAAGTCGCGGCCGGTGGGGCGCGGCGCGAGCCGGTCGGAGAAGAGGCCTTCGCAGTTCTCGCGCACGATCACGAAGTCGATCGGCCGCCCGCTGCCGCCGTAGCCCTTCAGCGGCGTGTGCGATTCATGGTAGAGCCGAAGGGGGCGGACGCCGTTGTAGAGGTCGAGCTTCTCGCGGATGTCGATCTGCGGCGTCATCTCCACGCCGTTGGGCCAGCGCACGCTGGGCAGTCCCATCGCGCCGAGCAGGATGGCGTCGGCTTCCCGCATGCGGTCGAGTGCGGTGGCCGGCAGCGGGTCGCCGTGACGCAGATACTCGCCGGCGCCGACGGAGAGTTCGAAGCAATCGAAGCGCACCGCGGACAGACGGGCCTCGACGGCCCGCAGCACCTCGAGACCGGCACCGATGACTTCGGGGCCGATGCCGTCGCCGGGCAGGACTGCGATGCGGTAGGTGGTCATGCGACGGATAGAAATGGATCAACGGCGCACGAGCGCGAGCCAGTCGTCGGTGTCGGGCGCGGTGAGCGTGACGCTTGCGCCGCCACGAATCGTGCCCGCGGGCCTGGGTGCGCCGCCGGCGCGGGGGTTGAACCATGAGAGCGCGAACTCGCCGGGAGCGCGGGTGAGGTCGAGCGGCACGGCGCCGCCCTGCGGGAGGTAGACGAGGTAAAGCGCGCCAGGCTGCGCGAGGCAGTAGGCGGTGTTGTCGTGCCCGATGTTGCCGACGAGTTCGTCGGCGTTGGTCATATTCTGGAGCGGGATCCCGTGGTCGCGGAAGAAAGCGAGCGCGATGCGGCAGTAGTCCCACGATTTTTCGCGGCTGCGGAAATCCTCGAGGAGCAGGTCGTTTTCGGGGAGCTGGTAGCCGAAGTAGTATTCCACGCCGGCGCCGCCGGCCATGAAAGTGCCCCAGAGGGTGTTTTTCCGGATGTCGTGCAGGTCGTAGCCGACGGGCTTGCCGGTGTTGTCCCTGCCTGCATAGCCCCCGTAGCCCGGGTCGGGCGGCACGCCGAGGCTCGCGGGATTCTGCTCGTCGTTGCAGACGACCCAGGGACGGCCGGCGGCGGAGGAGGCCCGCACCCATTTGAGGGTCCATTGGTGCGCGGCTTTCCAACTGTTCTGAGTCGATGCGCCGGTGATCACGGACTGGTTGCCCAGCAGTGACTGGTAGACCTTGTCCTGCTGGTTGGGAAAACTGTGAATGACGATCAGGTGGTCGTAGGGGTCGGTGTCCTGGATGAACTGCGCCATCGCGCGCTGTTCCTCGGGTGACTGGGTGTTCTCCTCACCGAGATTCCAGTTGAGCCCGAGGTGATGTCCGAAGCGTGCGATCAGCTCGCGCAGGTAGAGGCGCCGCTCGGGACCGCAGGCGCCGCCGTCGAGGGATTCGGGGACGCGGCCGGGCCGGCCCTGGGGTCCGATGCGGTCGTCGTCGCTCTCGTTTTCCTGGAGCTTGAAATGAAGAAAAACGCCGCGGCTCTGCGCGTGTTCGAAGACGATGCCCCATTGGTCGAGGCGCGAGCAGTCGTAGTGGAATTTCTCGTCGCGGGCGACGAAGGGCCAGACGTTGTCGCCGTCGCCGGCGGCGTTGTAGGTGAGAAACGAGACGGCGTTGGCGCCCGTGGCCGCGAGGTAGTTGATCGCGCCGATGAGGCCCTTGCCCTTGCCGCCCTGCCACGTCGGATCGCCGGGGCGCCAGTCGCGGACGTGCGGGTTCCAAGTCTTGAGCGGGACCTCCCGTTTGAGGGCGAGCGTGTCGTCGAAGTCGGTGTAGGCGAGCAGGGTCTCGGGGGCGTCGGCGCCGGCCTTGAGGAAAGGCCGGCCCGTGCCGGCGGCGATCAGGTAATGGCCGCCGCGGTAGGTGAGCCGTCCTTCGGCCCGGAAGTCGGCCCCGGTCTTGTCGGTGGCCGCGACCGTGAACGACCCGGTCCGGCCGTCGTAAGGGGCGAGGGCCGAGCCGCCGCCCGAGGTCGACGCGTCTGGGCCGGCGGTGAACGAGACGCGGTAGTTCCATCGGCCGGGCTTGTCGGGCGAGAGGTGCGCGCGCCAGACCGTGCCCGCGGTGGCGGAGGTCTCGGCGGCGCGGCCGTCGGCGGCGAAGTAGCCGGGCACCCGATACGACGGTGCGCCGGACTCGTGGGTGAAGGTGACGTCGAAGCGGTATCCGGTAAACGGATTCGGCGTCGTGTCGGTCTCGGCGGCGAACGGGCCGGCGAGGTCGAGCGTGACCTTGTGCCACTGGCGGAGCTCGCCCGCGATCCGGACGGAGGCGTCGCCGGCCGGCCGGCGAGGCACGGGGCGGAAGAGCTGGGCGCGCTGCGCGGCGGCGAGCGTGAGTTGCGAGCGGCCGTGGCCGACCTCGCCCGTGCGCGGGATGAACACCACCTTCGACCAGCGGCCGCGGCTCCATTCCCGGCCGTCGCGGGAGGCGGTGCGGGAACGGACCTCGAGGTGGGTGCCCTCGCTGATATCGACGTCGAACCAGACGGCGCGGAAGCGTTCGCCCTCCTCGAGGGGCCGATTGGACAGAGGATTCTCGAAGCGGCCGAGCAGCTGGTCGGCGAGATACACCTCGTAGGTGGAGCCGCCGATGTTTTCGCCGACGGTGTGGAGTTCGATGCGATACGGTCCGTTGCGGACGGGGACGGGGAACCTGACCGCGGCGTCCCGGCGTTGCCCAGGCTCGATCGCGGCCCACTTCTCTTGCTCGAGGTGGTAGCCGGTGCCGGCGAGCGGGAGCGAGGCCGCGGTGACGGTGGTGGAGGCGGCCGCGGCGAGGGTGGTGGCGGCCGGTTGTTTCGCGGTCGTCTGCTTCTTCGGCGTCGCCCGCTTCGGCGGCGGCGAGGTGAGCGGTGCGGAATCCCGGTAGTTTGCCGGCAGCGCGAAGGCGGCGGGAAGACGGCCGGCCGCGATGCGTGGCGCGGGACCCATGCCTGCGGGCACATAATTCGCGTCGGTTGTCATGAGCCACTTGTCGATCTCGAAGCCGTCCTCGCGCATGGAGATCTGCACGACGTGGTCGCCGGCCGCCGGCACCTCGAGGTAGAGCTGGCCCGGCACACCGACGTGGACTTGTTCGGTGCGCTGACGGCTATCCCACTGCCATGCGTCCTTCTTGATCGTCTGCCAGCGGCGGCCGCTCTCGGGCCACTGGCCGTTCAGGCCAACGTGCAGGCCGTTGTCCTCGCCACCGGTGGAGTAGATGCGTGCCCAGAAATAATAACGTCCGGGTGTGGCAAAGCGGACCCGGTAGGAGAGCACGGCCATCCTGCCGGGTTCGTTGGAGAAGTTCTCGCCGTGGACCAGCGGCTCGTCATGGGTCCACCGCGAGTCGGGCAACGCTTCGAGGTAGGCGCCGCCGCTCGCGCCTGCGACGTGCGTGCCGTCGGTGTCGGGCGTAAGCTTCGGATGCGAGTGCGGCGTGGTGAGATACCACGCACGGTTTCCGGCGAGTTCCTGCTGGAAAAAATGCTCGGCCTCGACGGCGACGAGCCCGCCCTGCTCGGCAAACACGAGGTCGGCGGGCGCGAGCGGTGGCGGAGCGGCGGCAAGCAGCAGCGTCGACAGGGCGAGGAATCCGGGGAGAAAGGCGCGGAGGTGCATGGGGACGGCGGAGGAAAACGGGTGGGGCGGCGGAAATCAGGGTCTGGCCGGAGAGCTGCCCGTGAGGTTGGCGCGGAGGTGGAAGAAACCGGGTTTGCGTGGTGGGTTGATACCATCGCGATGGACCTCGCGCTGGATGCGGAAAGCGAAGCTGCCCCGCCTGCAGTATACGCCGGCGGCGGCGGTGAAGTCGCTCACGCACACCTCGCAGTTGAAGTGATCGCCCTCGTGGCAAAAAGCGGCCTGGGCGTGCAGCCGGCGACCTGGCGCGTGAGCGGCACCGTTTCGGCGATGCGCGTGGGATCGCTCCCGCCGTTGCCGGGCAGGAGGAGGCAGTCGGAGGAGCGGCGGACGTGCTCCTTGGGCACGGAGTTGCCGCCGCAGGAGGTGCGGAAGAGCAGGCGCCGTCCGGCGGCGGTGAGGAGCAGGGCGTGAGGAGACGGAACAGGCGGAGCGGGTGAACGCGGAGGAACGTTCCTGTCGGTTGGCGGGCATGACGGCTTACATCTTCTTCGGGGCGGCGGCAGCGTCGTCGGAAGCGACTCCCGCGGCGGCGCGGGCGCGGCGAAGCAGCTCGTCGTGGATGCGGCGCGACCAGGCCTTGAAGGCTTTCTCGTTGGCCAGCTCGCGGGCCGCGTTGTTGGTGCCGTCGGGCGGAATGTCCTTCAGGCTTACGCCCCAGTTTCCGAGCAGCACCCAAAACGTGGCCGAGTCGGAGTGGTCGACGCTGTCGTGGACGAATTTGCCCTCGGCGAAAATCCGGCCGAGGCGGCTGACCTTGAACCGATCATAGTAGGCTGCGCCCTTCGGGCTGCCGCTGACGATGCCGTGCTGTCCGATCGCGCCGCACTCGTGGTAGTCGATGAGACGTTCGCGCGCGATGCGCTTGAGGTAGGCGCAGGCGGCGGCGTCCTCGCGGCAGTTGGCGACATTCTCCGGGTGATCGGGCGTGCCCTGGTGCAGCGGCGAATCGGTCCAGTGTGCGATGAAACGGAGCTTGGCGAGAATCCCGGTGTTGCCGGTGGCGATGGCGTGGTTGACGAGAATGGCGGGCTCGGTGAGCGATCCCCAGCAGAGCACGTTGATCAAGCCGCCCGCCGGCTCGCGGCGCGCTTCGTCGAACAGGGCGCGCACCGTGGGATAGGCCTGGAGCGAGGTGTAACTGCGCGCAGGGTCGTATTTCTCCCCGGTCGCCTTGATCCCGGACTGCATGAAGCGAACGTCGGCCGGGAAGTCGCCGCCGAGCACGCGCTTCAGGTGTGCGGACTCCGCGCGAAAAGCGGAGCCGATCAAACCGTCTGCCCAGGCGGCCTGATCGGGGGTCGTGGCATGTTCCGACCGGTGGGTGCTGGCGACGACGATGCCGCGGGTATCGAACTGATCGGCGAAAAGGAGATAGGCCGCCATCGCCGAGATGTCGTCGGGGTCGTTGAGCGTGCCCATGTGATTCTGTCCCGGGATCGTCTTGTCCGACATGTCCGTGTAGATCCACACCGCGGGCTTGCGCGGCGCAGCAGGCTCGGCCGCGCCGAGAAGGAAGCCGGGAGAAAAAAGCAGGAGGAGGCAGACGAGGCGTCGGGTTCTCATCGGGGCGGTTCGGTGGGCGTCCATTTTGCCGGGTTCGGGTTCATCGCAGGCGGAGTCGGCTCCGGGACAGTCGGAGGCGGCGAGGGTGACGGGGCTGCGGGGAAAGGGAAACGGGTGGAGCATGATGGTTCAAAACGTGAAGGCCGAGGTGAGCGCGTAGCTGCGGGGCTCGAGCACGCGGTAGATGACGCCGACGCCGCGGCCGGTGCCGTCGCGCGGATCGACGATCCGCTGGACCTTGAGACCGCCGGACTCGAAGAGATTGCTGACGTTCAGTTGCAGGCGCCAATCCACGTGCCGGAGCAGCTTCCGCTGGTAGGAAATGATCGCGCCGTAGTCCTGGGTGGCGCTGGTGGTGTAGGCGCGGCTGGGATCAAAGACGCCGGAATTCTCGGCAAAACCGACCACGGCGGGACCGCGCAGGCGGACCGTGGCGCCGAGACCGAAGCCGCGCAGCCGGGACTCGGCGGGGAAGTCGAATTTCGTGACGGTGTTGAACGTCCACCGCGCGGTGAGCAGGCTGTCGGCGGGCAGCACGGATAGCGCGTTGAAGTTGGCGAGCGAGTTCTCGATCTGGCCGACGATCTGGGCGATGGAGCGCGAGGCGTCGTTGGCGGAGGGTGCCGCCAGCCAGTCGGCGTTGGCCTTGATGATGGGGAGCTGCTCGGCGAGGTAGCCGCGAATGATCGCGCCGCGCTCGAGGGTGCGGCCCTCGCCGCGGCGGCTGCCATTGACCATGAGGCGCCAGGAGCGCGTGAGGTTGGCGGTCACGCTGGCCTCGTAGCCGTCGGAGTAGCCGGTGTTGAGGTCGCTCCATTGGAACAGCCCCGTGGCGTAGGGCGGCGCGTTGTATTTTGGATTACCGGTCAGGGCGTTGACCGTGGACCAGATGTTGTTCAGGTCGCCCTGCAGGTTGCCGTGGATGCCGTTGCGGACGGAACTGTCGGCGCGGTTGGCGGAGAAGTTCTTGTAGTAGGAAACGTCGCCGCGGATTTTCCCGCCGAGCGCGCTGAACTTGATCCCGTAGTCGCGGCCCTCGCCTTCGGGGTTGGGCAACAGCGTGCCGTAGACGCTGCGCGCGGAGTCGTTGGGCTGAAAATTGTTCGACTGGTTGTAGTAGAAGCTGAGCCATGGCCGCGCGTGGAAAATCAGGCCGCGGGTGAAGGTGCGGCCGTCGCGGTCGCGGCGCGAAGCAGGGGCGTCGCGCCGGGCATCGAAGTCGCCGGGGTAGGGGAAAAGCCCGTTGGCGTCGCCGGTGCCGGGCCCTGTGCGCCAGTTGGTCTGGCGATCGTCGCGCCAGCCGAAGGTCGCGACAATGCGGCGATCCCAGAAGAAGCTCTGCAGCGCGAGGGCGCGGGTGATGAGACGCGTGGTGGCGGCCGTGCCGCCGTTGCCGATATGGGCGAAGACGGGCGTGACGCCGTTGGCGTTGGCAGCGGGCAGCGGCTGACCGGCGTAGAGCGTCGGGTAAACCGAGGTGAGATCGCGGCCGGCGCTCGTGGCGCCCGTCGCGGGATCGAGATAGAAGCGCTGCCAGACGCGATTGTTGTTGTTCGTGATGGCGGCGGGAAAGGCGGCGGCGCCGGTGAGGCCGAGGCGCGTGTTGAGCGCGAGCGGACTCACGTTTTGGGTGCGGAGGTTGCCGAGATCGAAGTCGTCGTTGACGCCGCTCTCGAAGAACACGGCGGCCTGGTGCCGGCCGAGCCAGCGCAGCCAGCGCGGCGGCCTCGCGGCGAAATCGAGAGCGTAGGAGAGCGTGGCGCGCTTGGTCAGGCTGTCGCCGAGCGTGGGGATGATCGTGCCGAAAGACTCGACGTAGAGTTTGCCCACGTTGGGGTTGGGCTGGCCGGTGGGGAGCTGGCGGTTCACGTCGACGTAGAGGCGGTCGAAGTTGCCGACGAAGGAGTTGTTCACGAGCGAGCGATCGCGGGCGCGGTGGAGCGCGGCCTCGACGAAGAGATCGGGCGCGAGCTGCTGCTCGGCGTAGACCGTCCAGACGTTGAAGCGGGCGGTGCGGGAGGAACCGAGGCCGTCCACGTTGGCTTCAAGGGGAAAGAGGCGCGCGTCGGAGACGGACTTGAGGTTGCTCCAGTTGGGCACGGTGGGGAACGTGGGGTTGGCGCTGCGGCCCATGTTGCGCCAGCTCATCGGCTCGACCGGCGTGCCGGCCGGGGAGAAAGCGGTGAGGACCAGCGTGGGGTTGGCGCCGACGTTCTGGATTCCCGGGGTGTTGGTGGGCGAGCCGGCCGTGGGCAGCAGCGGGGAACCGGCGCGCAGCCAGCCGGTGACGGCGTCGTAGACCGGCCACGGCCGCACGACGGTGCGGTGGTGGCGGCCGTTCTCGAACTCGAAGCGCAGCGTGGTCGGTTTCCAGGGCGTGAACGTGACGGTGCCGAAGTGCCGGCGCTGCAGCCCGTCCGACGGCTCGCGGAAGCCGGCGCTGTTTTCGACGAGACCGGCGTAGCGCAGGGCGAGCTTGCCGGGAACGAGCACGCGGTTGAGGTCGAGGGAGCCGCGGGCGCTGCCGTAGTTGTCGGTGCGGTATTCGGCGGAGTAACGGTCTTTGAAGCGGGCGCGCTTCGTCGATGACGTGAAGGCGCCGGCGGGATTGCCGAGGCCGAAGAGGATGGCGTTGGGGCCGCGGGTGAAGGTGAAGTTCTCGGCGTTGTAGCGGTCGGGCGGGACGACGGTGCCGAAGAAATTCTGGCCGACGACATTGGTGGTGCCGCCGCGCGTGACGTATTGGACGGAGTTGGTCAGAAACTCGCCGCCGTTGCCGACGGTGTCGCTGAGCGAGCCGACGAACGGATCGGTGTTGGGCGCAAACGCGAGGATGTCGTTGATGGTGTTTGCGCCGAGGTCGCGCATCAGCTCCTCGGTGAAGATCGTCATGGGTGCGCCGAGATCCTTGAGCGAAGTGTTGAGGCGCGTGCCGTTGAGCGTCTCGGTGGCGAGGTAGCCGACTTCCGAGGAGTCGCTGACGACGAAGGGTGAGAGCACAACGGACTCGCGGTTGGAGGACGCGGCGGGCGGAGCGACTTGAGCGACAGCGGAGGCGCCGACGAGAGTGAGGACAGACGGAAGGCAGGGAAAAGGGCGCATGGTTGGCCGAAGGAAAATGCGTTCAGAACTCGACGCGCGCGGTGAACGAAAACCCGCGGCCGCCGAAAACGTTCACGAGTTCGGCAACGTGCTCGGTGTCATCGAGGACGTCGCGGAAATCCAAGCCGGGGTGGTGGTGCGTCACGGGCCGCAGCTGCGCGGGGCCGCGCGAGTTGCAACCCAGGTCCAGGCAGGCCGATTGCTGGGCCATGAGATCCAGGACGTCGAGCGACGCGACCTGGCCCTCCCAATGGCCGGCGATGATGCCGACGGGCTGAATGGGGCGGGTGGGGCGAAGGGCGAGGAAAGCGGTTTCGTGGCGAGCGTGAGGCGTGTCGAGAGTTGCGACGGCTTGCCGAACAGGTGCCCTGGCGGCCGGCGCGGCAGTGGCCCAGCTGTCGACGAGCAGAAGCGGCATGAGTAGCAGCGCGGGGCGGCGGGTCATGGGAGTCCGGCGGGACGCGAGAGTTGCTGAAGGCGCCCGACGAGGTCGGCTAGGGCGGTTTCGGAGCCGACGTTGCCGGGGAAGACGACGTAGCCCAGGCCGGGGAAGCGGGATTCCGCTCCGAGCTGCCAGACGGGCACGCCGGGCAGGGCCTGCCCGAGCACAAGGGCGCGCCGGACACCGAGCCCGAGCGTGGCGATGTCGCTCGCGGTGATGCCGCCCTTGGCGACAAGGTAGCGCGGGGAAACGGCAAGGTGACGCACCAGGTGAATCAGGGCTTCGGATACACGCCGCGCGATCGCGAGACTGGCGGCGGGGGTGGGACCGGAGACGAGGCTTCGACTCGTGAAGACGACAGTGTCGCGGCCGGCGGCGAGGGAGGCGTTTACCGCCGCCAGGGTGGTGGCAAGCACCGTGCCGCGGCGACCTTCGTCGAGCAGCGCAGGCACGTCCACCCCGATGGCGTGGGCGTGGCGTGTGGCGAGCAGCGCGGAGAGCTGCGCGGTCGTCCGCGGCACGTGCGAGCCGACGAGCGTGAGACCGCCATGGGCGTTGCGGAGGCTGAAGGCCGCGGGCGCCAGCAGCGTGGCCTGTGGCGACTGACCGATACGCGCCGCGACGAAACCGGCGGCGGTGCGATAGAGGAAACGCGCGCCAGCCGCCTCGGCGGCGAGCGTGGCGGCTGCGAAGACCTCGATGTCGCGGGGCGCGGCCGCATTCACGACACAGACGCCGCCGCGCGGCAGGGCACCGAGTCTCGCGGCGACGGCCGGCGGACCGCCACGGCGAAGGAGTTCGAGCGGGATCGAGGCGACGTCGCCGGCGTGGGTGCGGCCAGCGGTCTTTTCCTCGACGTAGGTGGGCAGGTGCGAGGAGCGGTAGCCGAACGCGGGGTCGCGGGCGAAGGGTGTCTCCGCCGCGGGAACCAAACGGTCGCCCTCGGCGACGTAGTGGGTGTCGCCGAGCGTGTAGCGCCCGCCGGCCTCGAAGTAGGGCGTGAGGACGGTGGCGTCGAACGGGCCGAGGATCTCGGCGAGCGCGTCGGTCTCGAGCGGGTAGTGCCCCCGTAGCGTGGAGTCGCTGCGACTCGCGACGACAAACGCGCGCCCGGTGGCGGCCGACGCGACCCGGAGATTGGCGGCGAGTTCGAGGTGCAGCGCGCGCGCGGCAGGTGCGGCGAGGCTGCGGGAATTGGTGAGGATGTAGAAACAGGCGGGGGCCCGCGAAAGCTCCGCCGCAAGGGTCGCGGGATCCCACGTCGTGACGACCGCGATGTCGCGCACGGTCTGGGTCCCGGTCGGATCGTCATCGAGGACGACGAGGGTCCGCCCGGATGCGGCCGTTGCCGCGGCGTTGGCGGCGAGCAACTCCTGCGGCCAGATCGCCGGCAGGGAGGCGAACGTCGCCAGCAGGGGAAGCGCAGCGGAATCAGGCACCGGTGATTTCGACCTGGACGTTCTGCGTGGCGTCGCGGGCGAGAAAGAGCGCGCGTTTCCCACCGATGCCCTGGTGGGGCGGCGGCGACGGCGGAGCGAAGCCGGAGTCGATAAGTTCGGCATGCGCGACGCCGACATCCGCCACGCGGAGACAGACGTGGTGGAGGCCGGGCCCGTGCTGCGCGAGCCACGTCCGGAGCGGGTGCTCGGGCACGAGAGGTTCGACGAGTTGCAGGTGCGTGTTGCCGAGATCGAGGTGGGTGAGTCGCACCGCGCCGCCGTTGACGACCTCGCTGGCAACGACGGGAAAGCCGAGTCGGTCGCGCCAGACCTTCAAGGCTTCGGCGGTGGACGGAACGCAGATGGCGAGGTGATCGAGGCCTTGGTGAGTCATGCGGACAGGGGCGGGGCGGGGATACGGAAACGGCGGACGTGCCGTGCGATGATACCACTTGCGCGGTCCGGCCGGGAGGAGGTATTCCGCATTTTTCCTGAGGAAATACGGCCCCGGGGAACTGCGGTTGCTCCGCCGCTGAACGACCACGTCCGCGCTCGTGGCAACGGTTGCGGGGGATCGCGGAGGCGGGGCGCGCCGGGAAGATCCGGCGGAGCGCAACGTGTCGCTTGCGCAACGCTGATGATGAAATCGCTTCGCAGCCGGCGACACGCGCGTCAGCGTCCGTCTCATGCCTCCGCCCCGTAAAGTCGCCCTTCTGATCGAGACCTCGAACAGCTACGCGCGCGATCTGCTGCAGGGGGTGCGGGCGTGGGTGCGCGAGAACGAGGGCTGGACGATCCGGCTCACCGAGCAAGGGCGCGGCGCGGCGGTGCCCGACTGGCTGCGGCAGGGGTGGGACGGACACGGCGTGATTGCGCGCGTCGAGAGTGCCGCGATCGCGCGCCGCCTGCGCGAGACCGGACTGCCGGTGATCGACGTGAGCGCGGCGTTGCCCGAGCTGGTGTTTCCCCGGGTGGCGACGGATGCCGCCGGCACGGCACAAATGGCGGCCGAGCATCTCGCGCAGCGCGGGCTGCGGAGCTTCGCGTATTGCGGCGACCGGCGCTTTCACTGGGCGCGGCGCCGCGGTGAAGCGTTTGCCATCGCGGTGCGAAACTTGGGCGGCACCTGTGCACTTTTCAGTCCCGACCCCGCGGCGGTGGATGATGAAATCGAGGCGATCGCCCGATGGTTGCCGTCGCTGCCCCGGCCGGTCGGGGTGCTGGCCTGCCTCGATGGCCGCGGGCAGCAGATTCTGGCGGCCTGCCGCCAGGCGGGTCTGAGCGTGCCCGACGAAGTCGCCGTGATCGGGGTGCACAACGACGAACTCCTGTGCGAGCTGAGCGATCCGCCGCTTTCGAGTGTGATTCCCAACGCGCGCCGCGCGGGCCACGAAGCGGCCGCGCTGCTCGCGCGCGCGATGCGCGGCCGGCGGGTGCCGGTGGCGCTGCACGAGATTCCGCCGCTCGGCGTGGCGGCGCGCCAATCCACCGACGTCGGGGCCGTGGGCGATCCGAAGCTGGCGCAGGTGCTGCGTCTGATGCGCGACCGCGCGGCGAGCGGAGGCAACGTCAAGGAGCTGCTGCGCGCCGTGCCGATGGCGCGGACGGCGCTCGAGCGGCGCTTCAAGGCCGTGCTGGGCACGAGTCCCCACGCGCATATGCGCCGTCTGCGGATGGAACGGGTGCGCGAGCTGCTGGTCCGCACCAGCCTGCCGATCGGGGAGATCGCGGCTGCCACCGGCTTCGAGCACGTGGAGTATCTGAGCGCGATGTTCCGCCGCGAGTGCGGGCTGACGCCGCGCGAATATCGCGCCCGCCACGCCTGCGGCGGCGGGGCAGTCGCAGCCGGGGATACTTCGGGGAACGGGGAGCGCTGAGCCGAGACCACGGCGTCCCGCGCATGGTCACCCGCTGGAGCGCGCGGAAAAAGTGGCGGAGAGGGGGGGATTCGAACCCCCGGTAGGCTTTTACACCTACAACGCTTTAGCAAAGCGCCGCTTTCGGCCACTCAGCCACCTCTCCGGAACACGCCCGCAGGCAAACGCGGGCGGATGAAAGTGCAAGGCGGATTTCAGGAGATTCCCGAGTTCGCCGCGCGGCGTCGCGCCCGGCGATCCGCCGCCGCTCAACTCTCGTCGTCCACGGGCCGATCGAGTTCGTCGCGGCATTCCGCGATCACCCGCAGCCAGATTTCCCGCAGGTCGAACAGGGCGGGCAACGCGGCGTCGCGCCAGGCGCTCACGGCGCGGTGGCGGAGTGCGGCGTCGTCGTTGAGCAACGCGAAGGTCGCGTTCAAGGCGGCGAGGGCGCGCTTGAAGAGCGAGACCGCCATCGCGTAGTCGCCGAAATCGAGGGCGTGGATCGCCTGCACCGCGTGCTCCTCGCCACGGTGAAGCGCGGACAGGATGTCGAGCGCAAGCGCCTGCGGCACCTTGCTGGCATCGCCGGCGACGGATTGCCACGAGCCGTGCAGGCCGAGGTGAATCGCCTTGGTCGCGATGAAGATCGGGTTCTTGTGGACGGTGTAGACGTCGTCCGTCGCATCGGTCTCGTCGTCATCCTCGTCGGAGTCCGCGCTGGCGATCGTTTCGGACTCCTCGGTCCATTCGTCTTCGCCCCACTGCATCTTCTCCGCGACCTCGTCGATCCGGTCCGAACTTTGGGCGGCGCGGTAGAAGCCCAGATAGCGCTGGATCGCTTCGTCCTGCCCGCGCAGGTAGCGTTCCCAATCGAACTCGTTCCAAGCCAATTCGCCGCGATCGTCCCACTGGTTCTCTGAGCCGCCGTCGGAATCGAAGTTGCTCATCTCTTGGGGCGAAACTGAGGAGCGGCCGGATCGAAACGCAAATAAAAATCCGGTCACCGGTGCCCGCGCGCGGCGTGGGCGCGTGGGGCGTTCGATTTCTGACTTTCAACGCGCGGGTCCGCGGCTGAAGCTCGACGACCCAAATGGCAGAGGTGCATCACGAAACGGTTTTCTTCGGCGGCCATGTGCAGGGAGTGGGATTCCGCTATGCGGTCCTGCAGGTGGCGCGGGAATTCGAGGTCGCCGGTCACGTCAGCAATCTCGCGGACGGTCGCGTGCAACTGGAGGCCGAAGGCGCGGTCGCGGAGGTGAACGCGTTTGTCGAGGCGGTGCAGGAGCGCATGCACGGCTACATCCGCAAGGTGGAGCGGGCGGGGCGGAAGCGGGCGGCGACGTTCAGCGGCTTCGTGATCCGTTGAGTGCCATGGGCGAAGCGACGGCGGAGTCCCAGGCGCACCCACCGATCCCGGCGATCGAGCTGCGCGGGCTGGTGAAGGAATTTGCGGTCGGCCTGCGCGGCGTGAAGTTGCGCGCGGTCGACGGTCTGGATCTTGCGGTCGCCCCGGGGGAAATCTTCGGCCTGCTCGGTCCGAACGGTTCGGGCAAAAGCACGACGATCAAAATGCTGCTCGGCCTGCTCGAACCGACGGCAGGCGAGGCGCGGGTGTTTGGCATTCCGAGCGCGCGCGTGGAGGCGCGGCGCGATGTGGGTTATCTGCCGGAGTCGCCGTTTTTCTACCGCTACCTGAGCGGGCGGGAACTGGTGCGCTTTTACGGCCAGATGTGCGGTCTGCGCGGGCCGGAACTGCACGCGCGGGTGGCGTCGGTCCTGGCCGAGGTCGGATTGAGCGAAGCGGCGGAACGGACGGTCGGCACTTATTCCAAGGGCATGCTGCAACGCGTGGGCCTCGCGCAGGCCATGGTGCACAACCCGCGGCTGCTGATCCTCGATGAGCCGACGGCGGGAGTGGATCCGGTCGGCGCGGCGGCGATCTCGGAGCTGATCCTGCGGCTGAAGGCCGAAGGGAAGACGATCCTCATCACTTCGCACCTGCTGGGGCAGATCGAGGACATCTGCGATCGCGTCGCGATCCTCGACCGGGGGCGGCTGGTGGTGGAGGGCACGGTGGCTTCGCTCGTCGGCCGGGCGGACCGGCAGGCGCTGGTGGTGGAGGCGCTGCCGGAGACGGAACTCGCCGAGCTCCGGGCGTGGCTCGCGGCGCGCGGGCGCCGGCTCGAGGCGGTGGAGACGCCGCGCTCGCGGCTGGATCGGATCTTTCTCGACCGCGTGGGGCGCGGCGGCGCCGGCGGCGGAACGGAGGGCAAGGGAACGTGAGCGGCGTCCCGTTTTCGATGCGCCGGGTCGCGCTGATCGCGCAGAACACGCTGCGGGAGGCGGCGCGGCAGCGGCTGTTCAACGTGATCGTGTTTCTCGCCCTGGGCCTCGTGCTCGGCGCGCGTTGGTTCCGCGACTTCAACTTCGGGGCGCCCGAGCTGAAGTTTCTCGCCGATTGCGGCTTCGGGGCGATGGCGTTTTTCGGCGCGGCGCTCACGATCGTCGCGACGGCGCAGCTCTTTTTCAGCGAGATCGACAACCGCACGGCGCTGACCCTGCTCGCCAAACCGGTGTGGCGGACGGAGTTCATCGTCGGCAAATTCCTCGGCGTCGTCGCGCTGATGGCGGTCTTCTGTGCCGTGCTCACGCTGCTGCTCATCGCGGTTCTCTGGCGGCGCGAGGCGGAGTTGATGGCGGAAAACCCGGAGGCCTTTGCCGGGCAGCCGGCGCTCAGTCTCGGGGCGGTCGCGCTCGCCGGGCTGCTGCACTGGCTGAAGCTCGTGGTGCTGGCGGGTTTTGTCCTGCTTGTGGCGAGTTTCGCGCAGACCCAGCTCTTCGCGATGGCGGTGGGCTTCTTCATCCTGGTGATCTGTCACCTGCAGTATCTCGCGCAGGACAGCTACGCGCGGGCGGGCTCCGCGGCGGGCATGATCCTGAGCGCGCTGGTGGCGACGATGTTTCCCAACTTCCAGGTGTTCGCGCTCGCGGATGCGCTCGTGGTGAGCGACACGCCGGCCACGGTCCACGTGGGCACGATCGTCGCGTATGCCGCGGGCTACGTGGTCGTGACGGTCGCGCTCGCGGTATTCAGCTTCCGGAGACGTGAGGTCTAGACTCATCACGGTGGCGGCGATCGGGGCGGGGCTGGCGGCGGGCGGTGCGCTGCTTGGCCGGCTGGTCGCCCCGGCGTGGGAAGAGGCGCGCCGGACCCAGCCGGCGCTGCAACTCGATGCCTCGGTCGCGGCGGCGGGGCAGGGGGTGACGCTCGCGCTGCTCGGCGGCTTCCGGGCGCTGGTGGCCGATTTGGTGTGGCTGCGGATGTATGTGCTGTGGGAGACGCGGGACGCGGCGGCGGTCGAGACGCTCCTCCGTCTGGTCGCGACGATCGATCCGCGGCCGGTTTACTTCTGGCTCAACGGGGCGCGCATCCTCGCCTACGATGTGCCGGTGTGGCGGATCGAGGTCGCGGGCGGGTATGAACGCATGCCCGATCCGGCACAGGCCCGCATCGTGCACGAACAGGCGATGCACGCGATCCGGCATCTCGAGCAGGGCATGCGGATGCATCCGCGGAATGCCGAGCTGTGGGTCGAGCGGGCCAACATCGAACTCAACCGGTTGGGGGATCCCGCGGCCGCGGCGCAGAGTTACCGGCGCGCGTGGGAGCAGCCGAGGGGACCTTATTTTGCGGCGCGGCTGCACGGCGAACTGCTCCGGCGCATGGGCCGAAAGGCCGAGGCGCTCGCGTGGCTGAAGGAACTGCACCCGAAACTCCCGGCAGGAGACGAGGCCGCGGCCGCCGAGGTGGTCCTCGGTCGGATCCGGGATCTCGAGCGCGAATTGGGTCTGGATGGAGCCCAAGCTTACTCGCCGCGCGCGCCCTGACGGTGCCGGCGCCGGACCGTCCTAAGAGAATTCCCGGCAGGTCCGTTTGGGCACGTTGACATGGCTCCGGCCTGCTGCTCTTTCGCTTCCTCCAGCGTATGTCTGTCGATCTCCCACTGTTGGTCGTAGCTCTCGTGCTTCTTTGGTTTCCCCGCCAGTGGATGCGAATCGGCCGCGTATTCGCGGCGCGTCAGCGCCGGAGCTCCTCGGCGAAGGAATCGTGGAAGCGTGAGCCCGGCGATCCGCGGCTGACGTTCGAGGAGTTCGGCAAGATCCGGAATTACTTCGATCTGCTCCGCGGCCTGGCGGGAGGCCTTGCGCTCGTGGGCTCGCACTGGATCGACGCGGCGATCGCCCTCGGACCCAAGGCGGCCGGTGGGGGCGCCAAGCTCGTGCTCGCGACGCAGGTCGGGCTGATGCTCATCGGACTCCTGATCCAGGTGATGCGGCGGGAGCGCGGCCGTCTGTCCTTCTACGCTCCGATCTTCTATCTCGCGGGCTTGTCCGTGTGCCTGTGCGGGCACTGGCCGGCGCTCTTCGGCTTCATTCTGGTGTGGGCGTTCAACCCGATGTTCGGCAACGCCGAGGGGTTTCTCACGGTCTACGCGGGGGTGTTGGTCGCTTTTTCGTATGTGTTCGGGGAGACGTCGCGCCTGCTCTCGATCAGCGCGGCGGTGCTGATTTTCCTTCCGGTGCTGCTGTCGCTGCTTTTCCGGAAGCCGCTCGTGGTTTTCACGCGCAAGCCGATGCATGCGGGCGCTGCCTGACGACAGACCGGCGGCGCGTGCGATCTGGCTAGGGGCGGCGCGGCCCCGCACGTTGCCGGCGGCGATCGCCCCGGTGCTGGTGGGCGCCGGCCTCGCGTGGCACGACGGCACGTTTGCGCCGGCGCCGGTGCTGCTGTGCCTCGGGTTCGCGTTGCTGGTGCAGATCGGCACGAACTTCGCGAACGACTACTACGATTTCGTGAAAGGGGCCGATACGGCGGCACGCGTGGGCCCGCGCCGCGCGGTGGCAGCGGGGCTGGTGTCGCCGGCGACGATGCAGCGCGCGATGATCGGCACGTTTGCCGCGGCCTTCTGCCTCGGGCTGGGCTTGATTTACTGGGGCGGTCCGTGGCTGCTCGCGATCGGGGTGGCGAGCATCCTGTGCGGCATCGCCTACACCGGCGGACCGTATCCGCTGGCCTACCACGGACTGGGCGACGTGTTTGTTTTTCTCTTCTTCGGTCTCGTGGCGGTCGGCGGCACCTACTTCGTGCAGAGCGGGCGGCTGACGTGGGAGGCGCTGCTCACCGGCGCGGGTGTCGGCGCCCTGGCGGCGAATATTCTGGTCGTGAACAATTATCGCGACGTGGAGACCGACGCGGTCGCCGGCAAACGCACGCTGGTCGTCCGGCTCGGCCGGCCGGCGGCGCGGGTGCAGTTCGCCGCTTCGCTGCTGCTGGCGGCGGCGGTGCCGGTGGCTCTGGTCGCCTGGCGCGGCTACGGTGCGTGGTGCCTGCTTCCGCTGGCGCTGACGCCGCTCGCGTTCCGGCACGCGCGGCGACTGCGGGAAAGCAAATCGCCCAGCGAGCTGATTGCTCTGCTGGGCGATACGGGAAAGCTGCTGGCGCTCTACGCGCTGCTGCTCGCGGTCGGGCTGGCGCTCTGAACGCTCAGCCGAGGTGGGCGGCGAGTTTGGCCTTGAGCGTCGGCTTGGGCATCATGCCCACGAGCGTCTCGGCGACCGCGCCGCCCTTGAAGAGAATCATGGTCGGAATCGCGCGCACGCCGTATTCGGCGGCGATGCTGTCGTTGTCGTCGATGTTCACCTTCGCGATCTTGAGCTTACCATCGAGCTCGGTCGCCAGTTCCTCGAGAATGGGAGCGATCGCCTTGCAGGGGCCGCACCACGGCGCCCAGAAGTCGACGAGCACGGGAGTGGCCGACGAGGTGACGGTGGTCTTGAAGGACTCGGTGGTGAGGTTGGCGATCTTTTCGGACATGTGAATTAGCGGTTCAAAAACAGGAGAATCGAAAACAGGACGGACGCAACCGCGGCGACGCCGCACAACCCGACCACCCACGAGGGCACGGTCGCCGTTTCCTCGCCGGCCGGCGGGTCGGAGCGCTGCGGGCGGGAGGCGCCGGACATCGCGCGGGCGGATCAGCGCGGACGCGACTTGTCGAGGATCTCGGCGAGCTCGCGCGGGTCGACGTTCTCGAGGTGTTTGTCGCGCCGCTTCAGCTCCTCGAACGTCTTCACGACGGTCTCGGTCATCTTCTCGTGCGTTTCCTGCGAGCCGCCGACGAGCACGAACTTGTCGCCCGTGGTGATGCGCTTGTGACCGTCTTCGTTGTCGAGCCCGACGCCGAGAAGGCCGCTGACCTTGGGCTGCCGTTTTTTCCGCGCGGGCTTGCTGGAGTCTTTGCTCACGTCGTCACCGTGGGTGGGTTGGAGGGAGTTTCAAGCGGGTTTTCGCCGGGGCGCGGATCGGGCCCGGCCGCAGGTGCGGGCACTGGAATTTCGGTCGTCGCGGCGAGGACGGGAGCGTCCGTCGCCGGAAGCGCCGCGGTGTGTTCCGTCGCGCTGGCCGGCGCCGTTTCGGCCGCAGCGGCCACGGCGCTCTCGCCGGCGGCGGCGACCGGCTCCGGTTCGACGGCCTCTGCGGCGGGCGCCGCGTTCTCGACTGCCGGCGGCGGGGTCTCGACGACGGCTTCCGCGACGATGTCCGCGAAGGCCTCGTTTTGCCGGAGCCGCAGTTTCTTGAGGCGCGTCAGCTCAAGCATCGCGAGGAACGTGGCCACGAGCCGGCGGAGCGTGACGCCTTCAGGAAACAACTGGCCGAAGATAAACGTGCGGTCGGCGCGGGTGCGCTCGAGCAGCCACTCCATCTGATCCGCGACGGTGACGACCTCATCGTGGATCTCGCCGACGACGAGTTTCTCGGCGAGGCGGCGGAGCACGATGTTGAAGGCGTTCCACAGTTCGATGCGGTCGACGTTCTTGAGCGGACGGTCGACGAGATCGTTGGCGAGGGTGGAAACGTGGCGGGCGAGCAGGTTCTGCCGGGTCTCGACGAGTTCGGCGAGTTTTGCCGCCGCCTCCTTGAACTTCTTGTATTGCAGCAGCTGGTGCACGAGTTCCCAGCGCGGATCGACTTCCTCGTCGTCGGCATTGGGATCGATCGCGTGCTGGCCTTTGGGCAGCAGCATGCGGCTTTTGATCTCCATGAGCGTGGCCGCCATGACGAAGAATTCACCGGCCACCTCGAGGTCCAGCTGCTGCATCGCGTGGAGTGCCGCGACGTATTGCTTGGTGACCGACTCGATCGGGATGTCGTAGATATCGAGCTCGTTCTTCCGGATAAGAAACAGCAGGAGGTCGAGCGGGCCTTCAAAGACCTGCAGCTTGATGCGGTAGTCGGAGTCGGGAACCACGGTCGGGCGATGGTTCAAGGCACATCCGGAGCGGCAAGGGCAAAAGCGGCCGGCGCGGCTCGCGGGAGGCGGAGTGGACGAAACGCTTGCGCGCAACGGGTGCGGTGGCTTCCTCCGGGCGATGAAAGGGCTCGTGAAGTTTCTGGGTTATGCGCTCGGCGCGGTCGCCGCCGTGATCGCGGTCGCGGCGCTGGCGATCTACATCGGCAGCCACCGCCGGCTCGGCCAGACCTACACGCTCAGCGTGCGGACGCCGCCGATTCCGGCCCAGCCCGAAGCGATCGCCCGCGGCAAGCACCTCGCGGCGACGCGCGGCTGCATCGATTGCCACGGCACCGACTTGGGCGGGAAGACGGTCTTCGAGAATCCCGCGATGGGCCGTGTGACCGGCCCGAATCTCACGCGCGGATCCGGCGGGCTGCCGGCGGACTACAGCAGCGCGGACTTTGTGCGGGCGATCCGCCACGGCGTCGGCCGCGATGGCCGCGGACTTTTCCTGATGCCGTCGACGGATTATGCGACGTTCAGCGACGACGACCTGGGCGCGTTGATCGCCTACCTCCAGTCGGCGCCGGCGGTGGATCGGACGATCGCGCCGTTGTCGCTCGGGCCGATCGCGCGGATGCTGCTCACGACGGGCCAGATCCGGCTGGCGGCGGACGTCATCGATCATGCCAACGTGAAGCCGGCGGTCGTGACCATCGGCGTGAACGTCGACTACGGCCGCTACGTCGCGGCGAGTTGCACGGGCTGCCACGGCAACAACTTTGCCGGCGGGAAGATCGCTGCGGGTCCGCCCGAGTGGCCGCCGGCGGCCAACCTTACGCCCCATGCGTCCGGTCGGATGAAGGGGTGGACCGAAGCGAATTTCATGCAGGCCCTGCGCACGGGGCGCCGGCCCGACGGCACGGAGATCGATCCGGCGATGCCGCGGGCGTTTGGCGGGCTGGATGACACGGAGATCCGGGCCGTGTGGGCGTTTCTGCAGACGTTGCCGGCGGCAGCGGGCGGAGCGCCCTGAGTTTCCCGCGGCGATTCCGGCGCTGCCGGAGGGGGCGGAGCGATCGCGCGCGGGGCGCGGCGCGGTCGGTTTCCCGCTCGTGAATCGCCTGTGAACAACCTCCGGGACTTTTCCGTTGCGGGTGATCGGAGCGACTCTTCAATCGACCGCTTTCCCACAGATGTATCTCAAGGCGCTCAAGCTCCACGGGTTTAAAAGCTTCGCCGATCCGACCACGCTGCGGTTCGAGCCGGGCGTGACCGCGATCGTCGGTCCCAACGGCTGCGGCAAGTCGAACGTCGCCGATTCCATCCGCTGGGTGCTGGGCGAACAGAGCGCGAAGGCCCTGCGTGGCGGCAAGATGCAGGACGTGATCTTCGAGGGTGCCGACACGCGGAAGCCGTCGCAGATCTGCGAGGTGTCGTTGCTGCTGACGGACTGCGAGAAGCAGCTCGGGACGGAGTTCCACGAGGTCGAGATCATGCGGCGCGTGCACCGCGACGGGCAGAGCGAGTATGCGTTCAACGGGCAGCCCTGCCGGTTGAAGGACATCCAGAAGCTTTTCATGGATACCGGCATCGGCCGGACCAGTTACTCGATCATGGCGCAGGGCCAGATCGACCAGATCCTGTCCTCGAAGCCCGAGGAGCGGCGCGCGGTGTTCGAGGAGGCGGCGGGCATCACCAAATACAAATCGCAGCGCCGCGAAGCGCTGCAGAAGCTGGCGTTGACCGACCAGAATCTCGCGCGTGTGGCCGACGTGATCGGCGAGGTGGGCCGGCAGATCGGCTCGCTGCGCCGGCAGGCCTCGAAGGCGATGCGTTACAAGCGGCTCAACCACCGGCTGCGGCACCTCGCGCTGGCGTGGAGCGGCTTCCACCACGCGCAGTTCGGCGCGACGCTCGGCGAACTCGAAGCGAAAGTCGCCGGCCTGCGCGCGCAGGCGGAGGCGCGGCGGAGCAATCTCGAGCAGCAGGAGTCCGCGCTGACCGAGAAGCGCGTGCACCGGAGCCGGCTCAACCAGCGGGTGCAGGATGCGCAGCAGGCGGTGTTCGATCTTCGCTCCCAGCGCGAGGCGGCGGAAAACGCGGCCAATCTCGCCCAGATCAAGCGGAGCGGTCTCGAGGACCGGCTGCAGTCGTCGCAGGCCAATCTCGGCGAGATCGAGATGCAGCTGCGCGAGGTCGCGGAGAAAGTCGATTCCGGCGCCTCCGACAAGCAGCAGCAGCTCGAGCTGCTCGGCGGCAGCGATGCGGTGTTCCAGGAGCGCAACCGCGAGCTTACGGTCGTCGAGGGCGAGCTGCAGCGGCTCGAACAGGACCTGAGCCAGTTCAAGTTTCATCTCCTCCAGCTCGAGAGCACGGTCGCGCGGCTGCGCACGGATTGCTCGGGCTACGAGGTCGACCAGAAGACGAGCGTGCACAAGCACGACTCGGTCGCGCAGGACCTCGAGGGCGTGCGCCAGCAACAGTCGGCCGCGACGCAGCTGGTCGCGGAGATCGAGGCGCGTTTCGAGGAAGCGCAGATCGGCAAGGCGCGGGCCAACGAGGACGTCCACGCGGCCCAGCAGACGATCACGGACCTGACGAAGGAGTTCCGCGAGGCGCAGCGCAAACTGCAGGAAATCGACCGGCAGCTCGCGCAGCGCACCGCGCGGCTGCGGCTGCTCCAGCAGCTGCAGGAAAAGTGGGAGGGCTTCGGCGAGGGCGCGAAGGCCGTGCTGCAGGGCCGACTCGACGCGGCGCTCAACGGCGCGAAGGTCACGCCCATCACCCACGGGCTCGCGGTGAAGCAGGAGTATGGCAAGGCGGTCGAGGCGATCCTCGGCAACGCCGCGGAAGCGATCTGCGTGAGCGATCTCGCCACGGCGCAGCGGATCCTTTCCCAGCTCGAGGGCGAGCAGATCGGCTCGGCGGTGCTGCGCGTGACCGAGATCGGCCTGCGCACGGAAGGTTTCTTCGAACTGCCCCCCGGTCTGGTCCCGGCGACCGACGCCGTGGCCGAGACCGAGCCGGGCCACCCGGCGCTCGGCGTGCTGCGCGAATCGTATGTCGCGGATGACCTCAATGCCTTCCTGGCGTTCTGGAAGGACAATCCCGGTTTCCCGTTTCTCGCGGTCGCCACGCGCAAGGGTGACCTCGTCGACCGGCGCGGCCTCGTCTACGGCGGGCATCACAGCAGCAAGCGCGCGGCGCACAGCATCGTGCAGCGCGAGATCGACCTGCGCGAAACGAGCCGCGCGCTCGCGGACGACCAGAAGGCGCACGATGAGCAGAAGCTCGTGATCGACGGGCTCAACGCGCGCCTCGCGGAGGCCGAACAGGCGCTGGAGCAGCGGCGCGGCGATGTGCTGGCCGCGACGCAGAGCGTGGCGGCGGTGCAGGCGGAATTGCGCAACGCGCAGCGGAATCTCGAGGACGTCGGCAACCGGCTGAACCGGATGGAAAACGAACTCTCCTCGCTCGAGCAGGCGCGCAACGAGGCGCATGCCCGCTGGGAGAAAGCGCAGACCGGACTCACCGAAGCGGAGGCGGCCGCCACGGCCCAGCGCGAGAAGATCCATCAGACGGAGACGCGGCTGTCCGAGGTGCGGGTCGATCGCGACGTGAAGCGCGAGTCGCTCGCGCAGGCGCGGCTCGAATTGGCGGAGCGCCGGCAGAAAGTCGAAGTGATCGACCGCGGTCTCGGCGAAATGGAACGGCGGCGGCAGCAGTTGAGCGAACTGCTGGTCCAGCGGCAGATCGAGATCGAGTCGTGGACCGCGCAGGTCGCGGAACTCGAGCGCACCTCCGAGGAGCAGCGGGCGCGGGCGAGCCAGCTCGCGGAGACGTTTGCCGTCGCGCAGGAGCAGGTGGAGAAGGTCCGCCTCGAACTCACGGACGTGGAGCGCGAGATCCATGGCCTCGAGTCGGCGCAGCACGAGGTGCGCGACGAGTCCGAAGATGCGCACGATCAGCTCAGCGCCGCCGAGGTGAAGCTGGCGGAGAACCGGCAGCGCGCGCAGTTCCTCGCCGAGGAAGTGGCGCGCGAGTTCTCCATGAACATCGGCCTGATCGACTGGCGGCTCCAGCTGTGGAAAGCCGACGACGAGCCCGAGGGTATCAAGCCGCTCGATCTCGATGAGGACGAGGATGAGGTGCCGGCTGCCGAAGCTCCCGCTGCGCCGGCCGCCGATGCGGCCGCCGGGGCGGAAGGGGCGCCGGCGAAACGCCGGCGGAAGAAGAAGGAGCGGGGCGAGCCGACCGAAGACGACTTCAAGGCGATGGAGTCCACCGACTGGACCGCGGCGAAAGCCGAGGTGGACGCCCTGCGGCAGCGGCTCAACGCGATGGGCGCCGTCAATCTCGTCGCCATCGAGGAGTATGCCGAACTGAAGCAGCGGCACGATTTCCTCGCCGGTCAGGTCGGCGACCTGACGACCGCCAAGGCCGACCTGATCAAGGCGATCGACGAGATCAACCAGACGTCGATGCAGCAGTTCCAGGTGACGTTCGAGCAGATCAAGAAGAACTTCGAATACACCTTCCTCACCCTTTTCGGCGGCGGCCGGGCACACCTCGAATTGATCCAGGCCGAAGATATCCTCGAGAGCGGCATCGAGATCGTGGCGCAGCCGCCGGGCACGAAACTCAAGAGCATCACGCTGCTCTCCGGTGGGCAGAAGACGCTCACGGCCGTGGCGCTGCTTTTCGCACTCTACATGGTGAAGCCGTCGCCGTTCTGTCTGCTCGACGAGCTCGACGCGCCGCTCGACGAGTCGAACATCGGCCGTTTCACGGACCTCCTGAAGAAGTTCGTGCACGAGTCGCAGTTCATCATCATCACGCACAACAAGCGCACCGTCGCGGCGGCGAGCGCGATCTACGGTGTGACGATGGAGGAGCGCGGCGTCTCGAAGACCGTGTCGATGCGCTTCAACGCGGATCGCGGTGAACCCGAGACGCAGCTGCGCAATATCGCGGAATCGGTCCGCGGCGCGCAGGTGCCGACCGCATCGGCGCCGGTCACGGCATGAGGCCCATTCCGCGCATCAAGTTCATCTGGGGCGCGGGCAGGGTCATCCGGGGGCGCTGGTATCTCGGACTCTTTGGCTTCTACGACCGCGTCGAGGGCGAGCCCGACAGCGGGCTCGCGATCAGCCTGCGCGGCGTGCTCGCGTGGGGCGCGGCCTGCGGGGCGTTGGCCTACGTGGGCGCGGCGACGGCGCTGCATTCGGTCTGGCAGCGCAATCCGCACAATCTGCTGACGTATACGGACGCGCTGCTTTACCCGCTGCGCCGGCAGGAGATTTCCGAGAAGAAGGGCCGGGCCTTCATCGCCCAGGGACAGGAGTGGTTCCTGGAGAAGAAATATCAGGACGCGGCGGCGATGTTGCGGCACGGCCTCGCCCGCTATCCCGGCGACCTCGAAGCCCGGATCACGCTGGCGCAATTCCACGCCATGGCCAACCAGCGGGCGCAGGCGATCAAGGTGCTGGAGGAGGGACTGGGTGCCGCGGCGTATCCGGGGCGACGCTACGTCGAGGCGCTGGTGACCGCGGCGGCCGCCGCCGACGACCATGCGCGGATCGTGGAGGTGACCGGACGTCTGCTGGCCCCGACGGCTCCGGCCGGGGCGCAGGGAGACGAGCGCTGGCTCCGCGAGCGTCGTTTCGCGGCGCTGCTCGCCCTCGGGCGGCACGAGGATGCGCTCAAGCTGGGCGAGCAGGCGGGCGCGACGGCCCTTGGACTCGAGCAGCAGGTGATCGCGCTGCTGGAGATGAAACGGAGCGACCGGGCGCTCGCGCTGCTGGCGCGGGCGGAGGCCGGCGGCGGGATGGATGCAGCGGTGGTGGCGCGACTCAAGGTGCGGGTGCACCGGGAGTCGGGCCGGTTGGAAGAGATGGCTGCGGCGCTGGCCGAGCTGCGGGCGCTCAACCCGGCGGATCCGGCCCCGCTGGTCTATGCTGTCGTGCAACGCGCGATGGCGGGGCAGGCGCAGGAGGCGGCCGCGGCGTTGCAGGATTTCGTTTTCCGCTTCGGCGGCACGCTGGAGAACCTTGTGCTGCTCGCGGAGCCGCTGGCGGAGGTCCGCGCGGTGGCGTTGCTGGAGCTGGCTTTGGCGGCGGCGCGCGAGCGCGGTTATCCGTTGGCGCGGTTTCAATCGCTGCTGCTGCAGGCGCACGCCATGCGCGGCGACTGGACAGCGGCGGCGCAGGTCCTGGCCGAGATCGCGGTGCCGGTGCGCGAGCCGCAGGCGGCGACGCTCTGGCGCGAGTGGATGCAGCGGCTGATCGAGGTCGGGCGTGCGCCCTCGGACGCGGCGCAACTGGCGTTGATCGATTTCCTGCGCGGCCGGCCGTGGCCGTTGGCGATGTTTCGCCAGACCGTGGACGCGCTGCGCATCAGCGGCCGGGACAGTGCCGTGCGCGACGTGATCGCCCTCGCGGCGCGGGTGTTTCCCGGGAGCGCGTGGGTGCGGGAGGAGACGGCAAAGCTGCCGGCCGTGCGGGCGGAAACGCCGGGTGATTTGTCCCCGGGCCGCCGGCGGTTCGAACTGGACGAGGCCTCCCGCGACGAAGTGGCGTATTGGGAAAAACTGGACGCCCTCGTGGCCCAACGGCAGTGGGAGCCCGCCGACGAGGCGATCCGTGCGGCGCTGGCGACGCGGCCGCCGCCGGACTGGCTGCCGCGGCGGGAGCCGGACCTGCGTCTCGGGCAGATTGCCGTGGCGCTCGGCCGGCAGGACAAGGCGGCGCTGATCACGGCGGCGCGGCTCTATCTCAACGGCGACGAACACCGCGCCCAGCATGTATTCGTGCTGGCGGAGCGGGCGGCGGACGGGGAAGCGAAGGAGAATGCGGTCGCGTTGCTCCGCGAGATTCTCCGGCGCACCCCGGAGTTTGCCGAAGCCTCCGGCTTGCTCCGCCGTTTGCAGCCGGCGGAGTAGTCGGCGCGGTCCGGCTCAGAGAATCAGGTCGGGCGGCACGTTGCTGAGCGCCTCCTCGACCGTGGTGAGGCCCATCTTCACCTTGAGCATCGAGTCCTGGTGCAGGGTCTTCATGCCGTTCTTCATCGCGATGCGTTTCAGTTCGGCGACCTCGAGTTCCTTGTTGATGCCCTCGGTCAGCTCCTCGCTGTTGGTCATCAGTTCGTGGATACCGACGCGGCCCTTGTAGCCGGTGCCGCCGCACGTGGGGCAGCCCTGCGGGTTGGCCTTGAAGACCTGGCCGGCCCACCCGAGCGCCTTGTGCATGATCTCCTTCTGCCGGCCGTCGGGTTCGTAGGCGATTTTGCAGTTCTTGCAGACGCGGCGGAGAAGGCGCTGCGCGCAGACGCAGACGAGCGAGGCGGAGATGTTGAAGGGCTCGACGCCCATCTCGCCGATACGGGCGACCGTGGAGGGCGCGTCGTTGGTGTGCAGCGTGGAGACCAGAAGGTGACCCGTGAGGGCCGCTTCGACGGCGATCTGCGCGGTTTCCTCGTCGCGGATTTCGCCGACGAGGATGATGTCGGGGTCCATACGGAGATAGCACCGGAGCGCGCGGGCGAACGTGAGCCCGATCTGCCGGTTCATCTGCATCTGGTTCAGGCCGGCGAGCGTGTATTCGATCGGGTCCTCGGCGGTCTGGATGTTGACGTCGGGGGTGTTGATCTCGGCGAGGGCGGCGTAGAGCGTCATCGACTTGCCGGAGCCGGTCGGGCCGCAGTGCAGGATCATGCCGTAGGGCTGGCGGATGCACTCGCGGTAACGGGCGAGATTCTCGTCGGAGAAGCCGAGCACGGGCAGCGGGAGCGTCGACTTCTGTTTGTCGAGGATGCGCATGACCACCTTCTCGCCGTCCTTCATGGGCCCCGTGGCGACGCGGAGGTCGAGGTCCATGTTCTTTTTCGTGAAATGCTTGAAGACGATACGTCCGTCCTGCGGCAACCGGCGCTCGGAGATGTCGAGGTTGCACATGATCTTCAGGCGGGCGACGAGGCCGCCTGTGACCTGCTTCGGCAGCCGGAGTTTTTCCTGGCAGAGACCGTCGACGCGGTAGCGGACGACGAGGTCTTTTTCCTGCGGCTCGATGTGGATGTCCGACGCGCCGGAGATGTAGGCGTCCTCGATGATGCGGTTGGCGAGCTGCACGATCGGCGCGGAGTCCTCGCTCTCGAGGTCCTTGGCGGTGACTTCGCCGGAGCCGTCGGCGCTGTAGGTGTTCTGGATGACCTCCGTGACCGCGTTGATGTCGATGTCGTCGGGCGCGGAGGCGGTGCCGGAGGCGGGCTTGGCATCCTTGAAGAATTTTTTGAGCAGCGTCTCGAACAGCGTCGCGGACACGACGCTGACCTCTTCGATCGACATCTCCGTCGCCTGCGTGAACGACTCGCGTTTGGCGTAGTCGAGCGGGTTGGTCATGACGACCGCGACCGAGCTCGGACTCATCCGCTTGTGCGGGAAGATGCCCTCGCGCCGGATGATGGCGTCGCCCACGACCTCGATGAGTTTGTCGTCGATCTCGATGTCCTCGATCTTGGTGACGAGGGGAAGGTCGGTGAGCTTGGAAACGAAGCGCGCGGTGTCGTCGGCGTTAGGGACGAACTTCGGATCCACCATGCGGTGGATGAGGGTGGAGGAGTATTCGGCGACTTCCTTGAGCAGCGCGAGGTCGCGGTCGGTGAACTCGCCGTCGGTGCCGGCCGACATCTCCTTGTTGAGGACCTGGATCGCGCCGAGGGTGATCGTGGTCTTGAGCGGGACGGTGAGCATCGAGCGGACCTCGAAGCCCGTGGTCTGCGCCATCGACTGCATGAACGGCGCCTGGCTCTCGCTGTTGCGGAAAAAGATGTGTTCGCCGGTCTCGACGACCTTGCCGACGATGCCCTTGCCCAAGGGGAGGCGGAGGGCGAGCAGCTTGGCGGCGGTCTCCTGGAATTTCTTCGCCCGCGGCGGATCGTCGGCCCACAGCGACGGCGAATAGTAGACCTGCTTGAAAGCGATCTCGTTGCCCTCGACGAGGTAGAACGTCATCGACTGCGCCTGCAGCGCTTCGACGACCTTCGACGCCGTGAGCTCGATGACGGAAGCGACGTCCTCGCGGCTGGGGGCCGGCTTGGAGATGACCTTGATGAGCAGGGACCGGCGCAACGTGCCGGCAAGGTTGGAGGAAGCCATGTGCGGGTCGCGGACTGGGTGAAACGGGTCCGGGATTGTCAAAGGCGCGCCGGGGTGCCGCAATGAGAATTCCGGCCCGGCGTTAGGTAGATTCACGGAGGGCCGGGAGCGAGCATGTGGCGAATCATTCAGGAGCTGATCGGGAGCGCGGAGGATCGCGGCCAGCGCGGTGAGCGCGCCGCGGCCCGGTGGCTCGCGCGGGAAAAAGGCTTCCGCGTCATCGCGCGCAACTGGCGCAATCCGCAGGATCGGCGCGAGGAGATCGATCTCGTGTGCACCGACGGCGACGTGCTTGTGTTTGTGGAGGTGAAGGCGCGCGCGGCCGGGGCGCTCGTGCCGGGCTATCACGCGGTCGACGAGCGGAAGAAGCGCGTGCTCCGCCGCGCGATCGAGGCGTATCTCGCCGGGCTCACGTCCAAGCCGACGACCTTCCGGCTGGACGTGGTCGAAGTCGCCATCGATGGGAGCGCGGGCGTGGCCGAGGGCGAAATCCTGCACTTCGAAAACGTGCCGTTGTTCTCGAAACACTTCCGCGGTTGAGCGGGGAGGGGAGCGTCCGCGCGGCGCGGCGCGCGACGTTCATCGTCGGGATGAACAGGATTCACCGACGCGGGGCGGCCATGACCTGCATTTCCCTTGCTCCGGCCGGACCGGGCCCGAAACACTCCGCGCCCGATGTCCGAAGCGCAGCGTCATCCTTTTCTGCATGGTCTGAGCAAGCACCGCGGGGCGCCCCCCACGGTCGTCGTGATCTTCGGCGCCTCGGGCGACCTGACGGCACGCAAGCTCATCCCGGCCGTCTACAACCTCAGCGTCGATAACCTGCTGCCGGCGGACTTTTTCCTCGTGGGCTACGGCCGGAAGCCGATCCCGGACGAGGAGTTCCGCGGGCTGGCGGCGGAAGCGATCCGCGAATTCTCGCGCCGCGAGCTGAAGGCCGAGGTCTGGGATCGCGTGGCGGCGCACACGACCTACGTCGCGGGCGGTTACGACGAGCGGGGAGCGTTCGACCGGCTCGCGGCCCACATCGACGACATCGAGCGGAAGCTCGGGCGCGAGGTGCAGCGGCTGTTCTACATCTCGACTCCGCCGTCGGTCTTCGCGCCGATCGTGCTGAATCTCGGCGCCAGCGGGCTTGCGGCGAAGCACCTCGGCAAGCCGCATCACTCGAAGGTCATCATCGAGAAACCGTTCGGCAAGGACCTCGCCTCGGCACGCGAACTCAACACGACGATCCGCTCGGTCTTCGACGAGCATCAGGTTTTCCGCATCGACCATTATCTCGGGAAGGAGACGGTGCAGGACCTGCTCGTGCAGCGTTTTGCCAACGCGATCTTCGAGCCGCTGTGGAACCGCAACTTCATCGACAGCGTGCAGATCACGGTCGCGGAGGAGGTCGGCGTCGGCAGCCGCGGCGGCTACTACGAGCAGAGCGGGGCGCTGCGCGACATGATCCAGAATCACACGATGCAGCTGCTCGCGCTCACCGCGATGGAGCCGCCGGGCTCGCTCGATGCGGAAGCGATCCGCGACGAGAAGGTGAAGGTGCTGAAGGCGATCCAGCCGCTCACGATCGGGCCGGCGGGCGACGTGACGCGCGCGCAGTATTCCGGCGGCATGATCGGCGGGAAGTCGGCGGCGGGTTATCTGGAAGAGGAGGGCATCGCGCCCCATTCCGCGACGGAGACCTACGTCGCGCTGCGGCTCTCGATCAACAACTGGCGCTGGCAGGGCGTGCCGTTCTACCTGCGGTCCGGAAAACGCATGGCGCGGCGCGTCTCGGAGATCGCGATCAATTTCCGGCGCCCGCCCGGGACGCTCTTTGCCGGCGAGACGGCGCGCTTCGACCTCGCGGGCAACACGCTGTCGTTCCAAATCCAGCCCGACGAAGGGCTCAGCCTGATCCTCAACACCAAGGTGCCCGGGCTCGAGACCCGGACGCAGCCCGTGAAGATGGCCTTCCGTTACGCCACGACCTTCGGCTCGAACACCGCCGAGGCCTACGAGCGGCTCGTGCTCGATGCGATGATCGGCGACGGCACGCTCTTCATCCGCGGCGACGAGGCGGAGGCTTCGTGGAAACTCTGCACGCCGGTGCTCGACTACTGGCGCAGCGTCGGCCGGACGGGGATGGATGCCTATCCCGCGGGATCGTGGGGACCGCCGAGCGCGGACGCGCTGCTCGCCGGCCGGGCGCACTGCTGGCGCCAGCCGTAATCCGATTCACGCCCGCGGCTGCGACGACGCGATTTTCGCAGCGGCCGGACTCCACTCTTCACCCGACTCCTTTCTCCGCAACGTGCCCGCCATATTCGACGCCCTGCCCGGAATCGAAGTGCCCGTCGGCTCGATCCAGAAGAGCCTCGCGCAACTCTGGCGCGACACCGCCGCCGGCGGCCGGCCCGCGCCCGAGGCGGACGACGCGAAAGCGACGCAGGTGAACTTCGTGCTGCACCTCGGCCTGAAAACCACGCCGGAAGACGCGGCGAAGCAGTTTGCGACCGTGGTGCGTTTCTCGCGGCGTTACCCGAGTCGGATCGTCGTGTTGTGTCCGCTGGTCACGGATGTGCCCGAGCCGATCATGCGGGCGAAGATCTACGGCGAGTGCTTTCTCGGGAAATCCTCGGCGGACAAACGCTGCGTGGAGTTTGTGATGTTGAGTTACTCGCGGAGCGCGCGGCCGTTTCTGGAGAACCAGGTCTCGATCTCCCTCTCGACCGATCTGCCGCTGTATTATTGGGCGCACCGCTTCTCGGCGAGCGGGCGGCTGGCGGATTACCGCTACCTGCTCGGGCGGGCCAAACGCGTGTTGATCGACAGCGCGATCGCGCCGCCGGATGCGCTCACGTATCCGTGGCCCAATCCCTCCGCGACGCGCGATCTCGTCTACAGCCGGCTGCTGCCGGTGCGGCAGAGCATCGGGCAGTTTCTTGCGGCGTATGCGCCGGCGACGCTCGCGGACGGTCTGCGCACGGTGACGATCCGCCATCGGGCGGAACTCGCGGCCGAGGGGCGCGTGCTGCTCGGTTGGTTGAACCGTCGGCTCGCGGCTTGTGGCGGCGCGATCAAGGCGGTCGATTTCGCGCTGCAACCCTGGGATGAGACGACGCCGGGCAGCCTCGCGGTGGATTTCGCCTACGCCGATCCGGCCCGCTTCTTCCGGTGGTGCGGCGATCTCGCGACGGGGCAGGCGGGATTCGAGGCGGATTTCGGGAGCGGGCACTCGCGGCTGGCGGCGGCGGTAAGTCTGCTCGCGCCGGAAGCGGCGTTGAGCGAAGCGATGTTTTTCTGAGCGCGGGCGGTGGCGCGCGGCGGCAGTTTTTCCGCGACATCGGGAAACGCCGGCGCTAACGAAAGCCGCGATGGAGACGAAACCCCGCGTCCTCGGCGGCGGCACGGTTTGCAACGTGCGCCGGGAGGGCGTGCGGCTGCGGCAGGGCTTCGGCGCCGGTGTTGCGCGCGCACGGTCGGCGTTGAGATTTTCACTATGCACATGAAGAACACTCGGTCGTCGCTCACGGTTTGCCTGGGCTTGGGGCTCGCGTTGGTCGCCGCCGCGGCGGAGGGAACGTCGGTGCAGGTCGGCGCGGCGCGGATGGAAATCACGCCGGAGCTGCCGATCCGGTTGTCGGGTTACCAAGGGCGCACCACCGAGGCGGCCAAGGTGGAGAAGCCGCTTTTCGCCCGGGCGCTGGCGGTTGGCGGCGAGACGGAGGGGCCGGCGGTGCTGGTGACGCTCGAGGTCATCGGCGTTTCGCAGGCGCTGACGGATGCGGTCGCGGCGGCGGTGAAGCAGAGTCACGGGGTGGCGCGCGAGCGGGTCGCGGTGCTGGCGACACACACGCACAACGGTCCGGCGGTGGCGGGCGTGCTGCCCTTCATGTATGGGCGGGACCTGCCCGCGGACGAGGTGGCGCGGATCGAGCGCTTCACGGCGATGCTGCAGGAGAAGGCGATCGCGGTGGCGCGGGCGGCGCTGCAGGACCGGAAGCCGGGCCGGCTGGCGTGGGCGCAGGGCAAGACGGATTTCGCGGTGCAGCGCCGGAAGATCGTGAACGGAAAATGGACGGGCTTCGGCGTCGATCCTGGCGGCATGGTCGATCACGCGCTGCCGCTGCTGCGGGCGACCGACGCGGCCGGCGGGATCCGCGCGCTGCTGGTGAACTATGCGTGCCACTGCACGACGCTCGGCGTGCCGGAAAATTTCGTGCATTCGGACTGGGCGGGCGACGCGGCGGAGCGGATCGAGCGGGCGCATGCGGGGGCGGTGGCCATGGTCGCGATCGGCTGCGGAGCCGATGCGAATCCCATCACGCGGACGATTGCCGCGGTCGCGGAGCACGGCGCGAAAGTGGCCGCGGAGGTGGAGCGTCTGCTTGCGGCGCCGATGCAGCCGCTGGGGGCGGTGAGTGCGGCGCAGCTGAAGCACATCGAGCTGCCGCTGGATCCCCTGCCGACGCGCGACGAGCTCGAGTTGCGGCGCGGCCCGAAGGCGAGGCAGCAGAATGCCTACGCGGCCTCGAAGTGGATCGCGGAGATCGATGCCGGGCGGGCGCTGCCGAAGGTGGTGCCGTATCCGGTGCAAACGTGGTCCTTCGGGCGCGGGCTCACGATGGTGTTTCTCGGCGGCGAGGTGGTGTCGCAGTATGCGCTGCGGCTGCGCCGCGAGCTCGACGGCGCCCGCGTCTGGGTCAACGCCTACGCGAATGCCGTGCCGTGCTACATTCCCTCGCAGGCGATGTATCCGGAAGGCGGGTATGAGGTGGATTCGTCGATGGATTACTACGGCTTCGCGACGCGCCTGGCGGCGGGCACGGAGGACCGCATCGTCGGCACGGTGCTCGGAATGGTGCCGCGCGAGTTTCGTGCGTCGGACGGAGGGAAACCATGAAGGCGACCCGTGCGCTCGGCGTGGCGCTGCTGATCGGCCTGGTGCCGGGCGCGCTGGCCTACAAGGAAGTCGCGCCGCCGCCCAACATCGTGCTGCCCCGGAGTCGCCCGCCGGCGGAGTCGCTGGCGGCGATCAAGGTGGCGGACGGGCTGGAGGTGGAGCTCGTCGCGGCGGAGCCGCTGGTGATGGATCCGGTGGACATGGCGTTCGGCGCCGACGGCAAACTCTGGGTAGTGGAGATGGCCGACTACCCCAACGGCGTCGGCGATCCGCCGCGGCCGGGCGGGCGCGTGCGTTTCCTCGAGTCGACACGCGGCGACGGGCGTTACGACAAGTCGACGCTGTTTGCGGAAGGGCTCGCGTATCCGACGTCGGTGCTTCCGTGGCGCTCGGGCGTCATCGTGACCTCGATCCCCGACATCCTGCTGCTGGAGGACACGGACGGGGATGGAAAAGCGGACCGGCGCACGCGGCTGTTCAGCGGCCTCGGCGAAGGCAATCCGCAGCACCTGGTGAACGGGCTGCAGTGGTCGCTCGACGGCTGGCTGCACCTCGCGAACGGCGACAGCGGCGGCAAGGTGCGTTCGGAGAAGACCGGCCGCATCATCGAGCTGGGGCGGCGGGATTTTCAGATCCATCCCGACAGCGGCGGCCTCGAGTTCCTCACCGGGCAGACGCAGGTCGGGCGCGCGCGGGACGACTGGGGAAACTGGTTTGGCTGCAACAACTCGAATCCCTTCTGGCACTACGCGCTCGAGGAGCGGTATCTGCGGCGCAACCCGCACTTCGTGCCGCCGAGTGCGAGCGTGAGCATCAGCACGATCCCGGGCGCGGCGCCGGTGTTTCCGCGCAGCGAGACGCTGGCGCGCTTCAACGATCCGCACGGCCACAATCATTTCACCTCCGCGTGCAACGTGGTGATCTACCGCGACGATTTCCTCGGCCGGGAGTTCGCCGGCGGGATCTTCGTGAGCGAGCCGGTGCACAATCTGGTCAGCCGGCAGGTGCTGCGGCCGGCGGGCGCGAGTTTCAAGAGCGAGCGCGCGGCCTCCGAGCGGACGGGTGAGTTTCTGGCATCGGCGGACAACTGGTCGCGCTTCGCGGGCCTGCGTCCGGGACCGGACGGGGCGCTCTACATCGCCGACATGTATCGGCTCGTGATCGAGCATCCGAAGTGGATTCCCGAGGCATGGCAGAAACAGCTGGGCGATCTGCGGGCGGGGTCGGACCAGGGGCGCATTTACCGGGTGAAGCCGAAGGGAAAACCGCTGCGCGCGGTGCCGCGGCTCGACCGCGCGGCGACGGCGGAGCTGGTGGCGGCGATCGATCATCCGAGCGGGGTGGTCCGCGATCTCGCGCAGCAGCAATTGCAGTGGCGGGCCGACCGCGGCGCGGCGGGCGCGCTGGAGCGCCTCGCGCACGAGCGGCGCTTCGAGCGCCTGGAGGCCGGCGAGCGTCCACAGCGCCTGCACCCGGGCCTCCGGCCGCGTTGTCGTGCGCGCGAGTCGCTCCAGCGCGCCC
>JACCEB010041188.1_pt1 | contig 74783 bp, 70 predicted proteins | sample 7454761 | NCBI WGS metagenome assembly JACCEB01 (sample SAMN15323454, study PRJNA562643) | freshwater metagenome | isolation source: river surface water | place: USA:Blue River Watershed | collected 2017-08-18 | reverse complement strand
TTATTGGTGTGGTGGAAATTAATCCTAAATTTGCCTTTTTTATCCCAGATGACGATAAAATTTCGGTAGATTTTTATGTACCTCTTACGCGCTTAAATGGCGCTACAGAAGGTAAAAAAGTTTTAGCTGAAATTACCGATTGGCCAAGCGGCTCTCGCAGTCCGTTTGCACGAATTGTAGAAATTTTAGGCGATGCAGAAGATAACGAAGTGGTAATGCACAGTATTTTATACGAGTATGATTTACCTATCCATTTCCCGCCTTTGGTGGAAAAAGAAGCCGAAAAAATTTCGTTAAAAATAGATCCACGCGAAATTAAAAAACGCCGCGATATGCGATCTATCACTACTTTCACGATAGATCCGCACGATGCAAAGGATTTTGATGATGCTTTATCTATTCAAAATTTACCCAACGGTAATTACGAAATTGGAGTGCACATTGCCGATGTTACGCATTATGTACCTATTGGTAGTTTGTTGGATGAGGAGGCTTATAACAGGGCTACTTCTATTTATTTAGTGGACAGGGTTATACCAATGTTGCCCGAAAAATTATCCAACGGTGTATGTTCCTTACGTCCGCACGAAGAAAAATTATGTTTTTCGGCAATTTTCGAAATCACGCCAGATGCGCAAGTAATTAACGAATGGTATGGTAAAACTGCCATATACTCGGATCATCGATTTACTTACGAAGAAGCGCAAGAGATTATTGAAGGCAAAAGCGAAGGACCGTTAAAAGAGGAAATTTTAATTTTTGATAACTTGGCAAAACAATTACGCAAGGAACGTTTGCGCAAAGGTGGGATTACTTTTGATAGAGTTGAAGTTAAATTTAACTTGGATGATAACGGAAAACCTACTGGGGTTTATTTTAAACAAAGCAAGGATGCCAATAAATTAATCGAGGAATTTATGTTGTTGGCTAACCGTAAGGTGGCTCAATTTATTGGGGATAAACGCAAAAAGGAAAAAACTTTTGTGTACCGTATTCACGATAAACCATCGCCCGAAAAATTCAATCAGTTTGCGAGTTTTGTAACGCAATTTGGATACAATATTCGCGTTCAAAAAGACGAAGATATTGCTAAATCAATTAGTGGTTTATTGCAAGATGTTAGTGGTAAAAAAGAGGGGAATATGATTGAAACTTTAGCTATTCGTACCATGGCTAAGGCAGAGTATTCTACCAACAACATTGGGCATTATGGTTTAAGTTTCGAGTATTACTCGCACTTTACTTCGCCTATCCGTAGATACCCTGATATGATGGTGCATCGTTTATTGTTTCATTATTTAAACGATGGAAAAAATGCCAACAAGGACGAGCATGAGGAAATGTGTGTACATTGCTCTAAACAAGAAAAAACTGCTGCCGATGCAGAAAGAGATAGCATAAAATACAAACAGGTTGAGTTTATGGCGGAACACATTGGGGAAGAATTTGACGCTGTGGTAAGTGGTGTTACGGATTGGGGAATTTATGCCGAAGTTGTAGATAATTTATGCGAAGGGATGATTAGTTTAAAAACATTGGAGGGGGACGATTATATGTTGGATCAGGAAAATTACTGTGTAATTGGCCGAAGATCTGGGGATAAAATCCAAATTGGCGACAAAATAAAAATTAAAATTAAAAGCGCTAACTTGGCTAAAAAACAATTGGATTACACTTTTGTAGCTAAGGTGGAAGGGTAAAAATAATTAAAAACGAAGTTTTCACACGTACACCAACTCCTCGCCCTGGGGCGAGGTGCCCGTTAGGGCGGAGTGGGGAAATATTTTACATTTAAAATGAAAATTTACACAAAAACAGGCGATTTAGGTACTACATCTTTACTAGGCGGTACCCGTGTAGATAAATACGAAAATCAAATAGAGGCGTATGGTTCTGTGGACGAACTCAACTCCCATTTGGCTTATTGGATGGATTTATTAAATTTAAACGATGCGGATAAATGGAGAAATATCACTTCGTTTATCGATCAAATTCAGCGCGAATTATTCACCATTGGCTCTCATTTGGCTAACGACGGTACAAAATCGGGCATAAAACTCCCCGAAATTAACCTTGATTTAATTACCCAAATGGAGCAAAATATAGATAAAATGAATGAGGTTGTTCCCGCAATGACTCATTTTGTATTACCCGGCGGAAATACTTTGATAAGCTACGCACACATTTGCCGAACCGTTTGCCGAAGAGCCGAACGCCGCGTTGTTGCCATCCAAGAACTCCCCCATCTGGATAAAATCATCATGTTCCTTAACCGACTATCCGATTGGATTTTCGTTACCTCCAGATACCTCACCCACCAACTCCACCTCCCAGAAAACCTCTGGATTTGGAAGTAAAAGGGAAAAATAATTCACGCATAGGACAAAAAGATTCCAAGCAAAAGGCTGTAAGTAAACGCAAATACAATCTCAAAATCTTTGCGTTTTCTTTGCGTAAATATCTTCGCGAACTTCGCTTGAAATTAAATCCCCCTTAAAAAAATTATAATTTTGATTTCTGAATTTTTTATCTATTTTTGAAAAACAATCTTGTTACAATTTTAAATTTGATTTTCCCTTCATTCAAAGAAGAAATGATCGGTACATAATAATTAATACTGCATTTTAAATTAAACTAAAATAAATCAGAATTTTTTCATTTTTTGTATATATATTAAAATTAAATCTTAAATTAAAAGAAGTCTGACAACCTCCTAACAAAGTTTAGAAATGTGTTTAGTTATTATCGAATGAAACAAAGCTATAGCATAAGATGTTGAAATTGACCAAAGAAAATATGATTCCCATCTTATAAAAAATATAAATACTATTGCAAATATAATTACTGCTAAAATATATACGAGTAGATATTTTTTTGCTTTTGTATCTAATTGATCTTTGTAAAATATTAGTATGATTATAGTTGCTAAAATTTGGTAAAAACCTAAAACAATTTGCATCATTAATCCTAAAAATATTGTTAAATACAACACTAATGTTGTAATTAAAATTATTTGGTTTATTTTGTGAATGGTTTTCATATGTATATAATTTTTAAGTGTTTTAAAATCAGTTAATTATTTTCATAGGTGTTTGTGTGCAAACTGCACATGGGTATTTCATATGTGTATAATTTGTTTTTTAATTGTCAGATGCTATTCGCCTTATACTCATTTGTGTTTGTTTCCATACTGGTCATGGCTCATTTCATATGAATATCATTTATCAGTTAGTTAAAAACAAAAATCGTAATCTTAGATAACTTTGTGTTTGATTAAATTTGGATCAGGGCTCATTCATAGTTGCAGAATTTTTATTATTGAACTTTCAGAAAAAATTGAAACTTTTTGGTAAAAAAACACTTTATTTAAGCAGTTTCAGAACTAATTTAGTTAAAAAATTATCTTTAATTTCTGTTACTTTTTCAATCATATTATCAGCTTTACCTACAAAGTTTTTCAATTCGGATATTTGCTGAATAAAAAATTTGTTTTCATCGGAATTATCAACATCCTTTTGAAGTTCATCCAACACTTTAACCACAGGTTTTATTTCTCTTTTACTTCTTTCTCTCGCAACCTTTACAGCTAATTCATCTAAATTTTTTTCGGCTTCAAAAAATTCTTTTCTTTCCCCAGGTTTAGTTACCTTATAAACAATTCCCCACTCCATAATAGAACGTAAGTTCATACTTGCATTTCCTCGAGAAATTTGTAACTCCTCCATAATTTCTTCCATACTTAATGGATTAGGTGATATATATAATAAAGCATGAATTTGTGCCATAGTTTTATTAATCCCCCACTGAGAGCCTAATACTCCCCAAGTTTGTATAAATTTATTTTTGGCATTTATGTAGTCCATTATTTATTTTTTTTCAAAGATAGTAAATGTTTTTGAAATTTCAATAGTTTTTGAAACTTTAAATATATTTTAATAAATTAAGGAACTAAAAATATCAATACATTTTTTAAAAAACATTTTTAAAAGCCTAATTTTTCGATTATAATCTAAAAATTAAGTATAAATTTTAGATTAATGAAAAATGTAAACGGAAAAACAAAATTCCCTAATTCCTTTTTAAATACTTATCCAAACCACCAAAAACAAGTGATTTCGCCAGAGAATTATATCGATTTTATTAGTTATTAAAGAAATATAAATTAAACCGAGCCTTAAAATAGCTTTAACTATGTTTTTACCTCCTTTGGTTAATAATTTTACTTATTGTACTTTGCGAAATTTCTTTGCGGATTTTGCGTGAAATAATTATTAGTGTAGATTTAGAAAAAACCAAATTAGCTCCTTAAAATTTTTTCCATTTTTTTTCCTTTAGCTAACTCATCTACCAATTTATCCAAATAACGAACTTTTTGTGTTAAGGGATTTTCGATCTCTTCTATTTTATATCCACATATTACTCCTGTGATTCGATTGGCATTTGGATGCAAGTGAGCCAATTTAAAAAACTCCTCAAAAGTTACCTTTTTTTCAATGAGCAAATGTATTGTATCATCGTTAAAACCAGTTAACCAATTAATTACAATATGCAATTCTTCTTTGGTTCTACCTTTTTTTTCTACTTTGGTAACATAATGTGGATAAACAGATGCAAAAGTAAGCTTTGCTATTCGTTCATTATGTCCTGGAATAACCTTATTCATTTAAATAGATTCTGTGTAATTTTTAAAGTTATCTAAAATAGATTGCCAACCCGATTTTTGCAAATCAATAGGATTTTCATGCTCAGGATCAAAAGTTACAGTTACTTCTGTTTGAGAATTTATTTCAGTAAAATCTACTGTAGCCAATCTTCCACCAAATTCATAGGTAAAACTTTTAAATGGTTTGATTTCAGTATACACTGCTTCAAAATCAAATCCAAAACTGCCATCTTTAGCTTCCATTCTGGCAAAATAACGACCGCCAACTGTTAAATCGTTACTTGCTTTAGGACAATGCCAACTTGGATGAGCAAAATTCCAATGAATTATATGGTTAGCTTGAGTATAACAATCCCAAACTTTTTGAATAGTAGCATTTACAGTTGCTTTAATTACAATTTTATCAGTTTGCATAATTTATTGTGTAATTTGATTCATATTTGTAAACATAATTTCCCATTGATGTCCATCTAAATCTTCAAAACTATCATAATACATCCAACCATGATCAGCACCCTCTCTATATCTTTTTGCTCCATTTTGTAAAGCAAGTTTTACAATAGTATCAACTTGTTCTTTACTATCTACCTCAATAGCAGTTAAAACTTGGGTACTTGTACCATCAGCAATTGGCTTATGCGTAAAAGTTTTAAACATTTCGTGCGTAATTAACATGGAGTACATAGTACCTTCATTTAAAACCAAACACAGTGCTTTATCATCCGAGAAGTTTTCGTTAAATGAAAAACCTAACGCTGTCCAAAAATTTCTAGTACTTTGTAAATCCTTTACAGGCAAATTTATAAAAATTGATTTTACTTTCATTTGAGATTAAGTTTAATTTAAAGGTAATTCATGATTTTAGGGTTTAAATATAAGATAATAATTTAAAAAAATTATTCATTAAAATTTAAAATATTAGAATACATAAGCCTAGTACAAATATTTAATAGTGAATTTTATTCTACAAAATACCTTTAGAAGTAATTCCAAGAACATAATAGATCCATTTTTTTGATAATATTGAGTTAGTATTTTAATATAACGACACTAAAAGTTGTAATAAATTACAATTAAAAGAGTAAAAAATTGTAATACATTACAATTTTTAAACTAAATTTGTTGTAATCAAACACAATTTAATGGAAGCACTTTTTGAAATTAGCAACAGATTAATCCAAACCGCTAAAAGCGATTTTAAAAGAAGTTTACTCAATGAAATCGATTGGAATATGCATTTAATTGAAATTAGGGGAAGCCGAGGCGTTGGAAAAACCACTTTAATGCTACAAAAAGCACAAGAAATTAAAAAAAAGGGACATAAAGTAATATATGTTTCGTTGGATTTACCGTATTTTTTTACCCAAAGTTTATTTGATTTTGCAAATACTTTTGTAAAATATGGCGGCGAATATTTATTCATGGACGAAATCCACCGTTATCCATCCAAACATAAAAACTCGGATTGGTCGCTGGAGTTAAAAAATATAAAAGATTCATTTCCCGAACTAAAAATAGTTTACTCGGGCTCCTCTATCCTACATTTATTTAAAGGCGGAGGGGATTTAAGCAGAAGAAAAGCCAGCTATTTATTAAGCGGTTTATCCTTTAGGGAATACTTATCGCTTAACAATATTATACAAACAAATGCCATAACTTTTAACGATTTACTAACTAATCATACTGATATTGCAAGTGAATTAACTCAAAAATTTAAACCCATTCCTCATTTTAAAAATTATTTAAAAACTGGATATTATCCTTTTTATAAAAACAACGAAGCGGTTTATTATCATCAGTTACAACAAGTGATTAACTTAATTATAGATACGGATTTACCATATTTAACATCGATTTCTACACAAGCAAAGGAACAACTAAAAAGATTATTAGGTGCAATAAGCACAACAGTTCCGTATATTCCAAACATGAAAAACTTAGGTACTTTAATAGAAGTAAGTGATCATCGTACCTTATTAAAATACTTGCAAATATTGGAAGAAGCACAAATAATATTACTAGTTAAAAGTGATGCTAAAGGTAATAAACAGCTCCAAAAACCCGAGAAAATATTTATACAAAACACCAATTTAATGTATGCTTTGGGAATGAATAATACCGAAATTGGAACTTTAAGAGAAACCTTTTTTTACAATCAGTTAAGCAATACCCAACGAATTTATTACACGGAAAAAGCCGACTTTTTAGTAAACCAGCAATTTATTTTTGAAGTGGGTGGAAAAAATAAAAACAAAAAACAAATTGCTCAAATAGACCAAGCTTTTGTGGTGGCAGATGATATTGAAATTGGATTTGGAAACAAAATTCCTTTATGGTTATTTGGAATGTTGTATTAAAATTAAAACTTTTATCACTCCCATTGAATTAAATAATGGTTGTTGATTTGATTTTGGATTTCTTGAATATCCTTTGAATCCCAACGATAATTACCCGATTGTATATTAATTTTTTTACCATTAAGATATACTGGTAACGAAAAGTTTGGCGGGGTATTGAGCCATTGAATTTGCACCTTGCTATCACTTACAACTTGTAATTGTAATTTTGGTAAATCCTTTTGATACACATACCAATTCCAATACATTTTTAATTTTGGATTGGTGTTTTTAAGTATATAATCTATAAATTCCTGTGTGCTAACATTTTGATAGGCAAAATCTTTCTGAATGTTTTTTAAAATTCTAAAAAACAGCGCGTCATCGTTTAAAGCATACCTAAATCCGTGGATAATCCAAGCGCCTTTTCGGTACATATCGCTACTTCCCGATTGGTTATGTTCTGGATTTCCGTAAATGGGTTTAAGGTTGGAAATTCCTCTTTTATTATACAACATATAATTTTGATATTGCTGATAATCGTATTTTTTTTCTACAAACAAAGCTTCGGTATAGGTTGCAAAAGCCTCATGAATCCACATATCAGCAGCATTACACATGGTTAAATGATTGCCCCAGTACTCGTGAGCGGTTTCATGAATCAAAATATAATCAAAATCAATCCCTTTCATCTGTTTGCCTAAATAACCATTTAAATATTGGTTCCCATAAGCAATTGCACTTTGGTGTTCCATGCCTAAATAAGGCGACTCTATCAATTTAAATCCATCGTTTACAAAAGGATACTCGCCAAACAATTCCTCATAAATTTTTAACATCGGTGCAATTTGTTGGGTTAAATACTCTATTTTTTTGCTTTGATAAGGCAAGTAATAAAAATTTATGTTTAGGGATTTATTTTGTGCGGTAGTATAGGTATTTTGATACAAAGAAAACTGTCCGATATAAAACGTAACATTATAATTTACAATTGGATACGAAACCAAATAAATAAAACGATTGTAAGTTAAACCTTCATCAAACACTTGTAATGAATCGTGAAATTTACCGTTAGAAATGGCTTGATAAGGCGCAGGAACATCCAAGGTAATTTTCATTTTTTGCGGACGGTTACAAAAATCGTCCAAATTAGGCCACCACAGATGCGCACCGTTTAATTGGCAAGCCACGCCTGCCCAATGTTTTTGTAGAGAATCTTTTTTCCAAACCACTCCCCCATCCCAAGGTGCTTTTTTTGCTTGATGAGGTTTTCCCGAATAATGCACTGCACATAAGTATTTTGAATCAGAAGAAAAAGGATATACTACCCCAATATTTTTGCCTCTACGTATGATATTGGAAATGTTTTGCTGATTAATTTCTATTTTTTCTAAATTAAATACAGTATCCAAATGCACCCATAAAGTATCTGTATTTTGAGTAAAATGCAAACTCATTTTATTTACACCTTTAATTTTTTCAGCTTCAGGCATAAACCTTACCCATAAATCATAGTCTTCTACCTCAACAAAAGTGTTTTTTTGTAGTACTACTTTAGAATGATTTTCATGCGCCAATACACTACTGCAAACGATTAAAAACAATCCTAAAACAAATCTCATATCTTATGTAAACTTAGTATTGTAAAGCTACTGTAAAAAAATATTGAACAAAAATGTTCCATAAAAAAAATGAGAAGAAACTATATTTTTTTGTTCCAAAAGGAATATTTATTTTCGTGAAAATTGTGGGGAAATGACAAATTATTTGCATTACAAAGGTATCGAAATTGCCTATACTGTTCATCGAAAAAAATCGGGTGCTAAAAATGTAGTTTTTTTGCATGGATTTTTGGAACGAAAAGAAATTTGGACAGATTATCAAACTGTTTTAGCGCAAAACTACAATGTAATTGCAATTGATTTATTAGGACATGGTGAAACCGGTTGTTTAGGTTATATACACACCATGAACGAAATGGCGAATATGGTTTTTGCAGTTTTAAAACACGAAAAATTTAGGAAATCATTCATCGTTGGACATTCCATGGGTGGTTATGTAGCTTTAGCTTTTGGGGAGTTATTCCCCGATAATACCAGCGGAATTTGTTTGTTTAATTCCACAGCAAAGGACGATAGCGAAACTAAAAAAGAAGACAGATTAAGAGCAATTAAAGTGGTGAAAAAAAATCACGAATTGTTTATCAAAGAAGCCATTCCAAATTTGTTTGCAGATAAAACCAATCCAGAACTACAAGAAGATATCCAAAAAACTGTACAATTGGCATTAAGCACCCCAAAACAAGGAATTATTGCTGCTTTAGAAGGCATGAGAGTGCGCGACAACAAAGAAATTATTTTAAAATTTGCACCTTATCCTGTACATTTTATAATAGGTAAATTGGATAAAATTGTACCCTACGATACCCTTTTGGAACAAACTGAACTCAACCCCGATTCCAAATATTACCTCTCCGAAAAAGGCGGACATTTATGCTTTTTAGAAGACGCAGAAAATTCGTTAAAAGCTTTGCAAAATTTCATAAAATAAAACTAATTTTAGTTACTTTCTAAACGTGAATTATTCTGCTGGCTTATCTTCGGATTTTTTAGGTTCATAAGTTCTACCTCTACCAAAAACGAAGTTCATTCCGGCGCTAACGTTCAAGAAACGGCTGTAATCTACTTGACTAAATCCTATAAAATTATCAGCAACTGCAAAAACTTGGAATGCACCTAAATTTAAGGTAATACCAGAACCTATATTAAAATAACTGTTATTAACTATACCATAACTTAAACGTGCACTTAAAACTTTACCTACTTTTACACCCGAGCCAATTACTAATGAACTTTGCATGGTGTTGTGAATAAATCTTCCTGAGTACAATGCATCAACTGTAAAAAATTTATTTAATTGGTATTTTCCTCCTATAATAAATCTTGTTGGTAAATAACTTGTATAACTAACATTCGAATCTTTTTTTAGCCCAAAAATCGAACTTAAAGTATCCATTAAAGCATCACCAAAATTAGAATTTTCATCGTTTGAAATTTCATTAAAATCTACCCCCTCAAATGAAAATGAACTACCATCGTTGTAATATCTTATAGCATTTTTGTATTTAATAGAGCCTAAATCTACAACACTAGCACTTAATTCGATTTTATCGGTTAACTTATAAGACGCACCCAGATCTAAACCAAAACCTAAATTTTTTCCAAATTTAAACCCTGAATAATTAAAATTCCCAGGAATACCGTAATCATCTTCATTGGAAGTTTCAACATCTGTTACATAAATTTCAAAATCGGAAGTAAAAGTGTTTTCCCAAGTATCTGCATCTGTATAAACTCCAACTCCTTTTAAATCAAAACCAGCAGCACCTACCCCATGTAAAAGTTTAAAGTTTGCTCCAATAGTTAGCTTATCATTTATAACTCTTGTATATCCTAAATTAATATCTGCATAAGCATTTGATTTTAAACCAGTTCCTGTAAAATCAGCAGTTTTACCTAAATAATCAGGATGACCATTGCCTAATAAAAACAAACCAGCAAAATCCTTGCTTAATCCAAAATTAAAATCGGTTTTTACACCAGTACTAAAACTAAAATAACTTTTTTCACTAGGCGAGAAGCCAAATGCTAAAACATTTATATTTTGACTAAATCCAAAATTATTTTTAGGTTTTAATTCGCTTAAAAGTTGATATAAATCCACATTTCCTTGGTTAAAAGCTTTATTAAAAGCAACACTAGAGTATGCAGTAGTATTAAAGTTACCTAAAGCAGGAAAAGCAACAAAAGTTTTAAAATTGGGTAATTTACCTGGATTTAAGTAATACGAATATGGATTGTAATCCATAAAATAAGAATTTAAAGGCCCTTGAGCTTTAGCAATTGTAAAGCAGATTAAACATATGTATAAAAATTTAGTCTTCATTGTTGTTTAAGTTAAAATTAGTTTGTGCTTTAATTGCTAATTTGATTTGCATTTTGTAAAAATCATAAATTCTACCTGCAACAGCGCCATTTAAATCCTCACGTGAAGTAACTAAAGTGCTAAAAATAATATGTTTAGTTGCTTTAATTCTTTCAATTTTTTCTTTATCTAATTCAAAATCATTGATAAGTTTTGTAGGACTTACTAAATCGCCATTAGAATTTGTAATTGCCGCACCAATTAATAAACGTTTATTATTAGAAATTGAATCCAGAACAACATAGTTTTCATCTGCAAAATACAACTGAATACTTCCATTTATAGGTAAATCGTTAATAATTGTTGTTTTTAATACTACATCTTCTACATTTTTTAAAATTTCGCTCATATCTTGTTCCAAAGTATCTAAAAAAACGTAATTATCAACAGTGCCATATAAAGGAATTTCTAAATCTACTCTTACTCTTAATTTACTGGTATCTTGGGCAAAGTTTTTAATTTTTCCAGCAGGATTTAAAACCACACTTCCTCCAATTGTGGCTTTGTTGGGTTTAACATCCATAGCTTCAACTATATTAGTTTGGTTATCAATTAATAAAGTAGATGTTACCATTTGTCCGTATGATGGAGCACCAGCAATTACAAAATTGTTTAATTTAGAACTTAAATCCAAATCTGCATTACCATTTTTACCTTCTAAATTTAAATCTATATTTAACCCTAATGGCAAACCTAAACCGTTATCAAATAATAATTTAATTACAGGTTCCTTAAAACTAAAATACTCAAGGAAGTCGTTATTACCAAAATCTAAATCTGCAGTATTTTGAGTAATATTAACTGTAGAATTACCAAAGTAACCTTCAACCAATTTAATTTTCATGTTATTTAATTCTACATCTACACTCACTTGATCATTTATACTAAAATCGAAATACTGACTTGAAGTTAAGATTGTAGGTTTTACAATAATTTTTAACTCATTAGAACCTGGATTTATCTTCGTTAAATCCACCTCATAACCATCTAAACTAAATGATTTATTTAATAATGTTGGATTACTATAATCAGATGTTAAGTTAATTATTTCGTTAAATGCAACATTGTTTTTGGTAACAGCAGGGATAGAAATTTCGATTGAAGCATTTGCTTTAATACCATAATTAATATCAAAATCGAACGAACCTGAATTAATTACAATTTTGTCAATTTCTTCGCCATTTTGAAATGAAAATGGAACAACAATTTCTTCTTCTTTTAATTGTTGAGTTTCAGTAACTCTAATTGAACCTCCAATAACCTTTAAATTTTCTGTTTTACAAGAATAACTTAGTTCTTGAGACAAATCGATTAAAACAGGATCATTACTATCTAAAACTTCAATTGAAAAAATACGAACTTCTAATTCACTATATAATCTTTTATTAGCTAAACTTCGGGTAACAATTTTAGTTTCACCAGTATTTAATGAGCCAAAATCAAAAGTATCAACAGGTAAACCATTAGGCACATTTACTAAAGCCATTTTAAGATTTTGTAAATTTACATTCCAACCGTTAGTTAATTCAATTGTTATATCTCCGGATTCAAAATCAGCATAATTAAACTCATCAAAAGCCTCAGAAGTACTATAATTCCCAATATCCATAATACCTGATGGGAATGGAATTATAATAGACGTATTGTTACTATTTTTAATAAGGGTTTTAATTCCAGGTTCAAAATTATCAGAAGCATCATTCAAAGAAATTCCACCCGCAATACTTTGATTTGGAATACTAATAGCTTCTAAATTAACCGAATAATTTTGTGTTTGATTAGGGATTTCCATTAAATCCTCTAATTTTAAATCTACTAAAGTATCTGAAAAAACCAAAACCAATTGTCCATTATCATCCGATTTAATATAGTCGGATTCTAAAGCCGAAATTAAATCTTTAATTTCTAAAGTTGAATTAACCAACGGTAAAGCTACAATCGGACGAAGAGTGGTATCTGTAGTTATATTATCGTAATTATCTTTTCTACAAGATAAAAACAATATTGCTACAATAAATAGGATTAATTTATTTTGCATGGTGTATGAATTTGCGTTTGAATTTAATTGTTTCCAAAAATAGTTTTTACAGTTAAGTAATGCAAGTAAAAATTTGATTTTTATTAACAATTTTTACTTTTTCTTTATAATATAAATTATACTACTGCTTTTTTTAATATTTACAAATCCCCACAACATGGATAATAACCCAATACAAAATGCTCTAAAAGAATTTCCTTTTTGGTATTTTTCGCTTAATAACGATACATAAAAGGGATCAAAAGGTAATGTTTTGGTTTTTTTAATCGCAAAATTATGTTTATCCATTAATTTACCCATACTTTTAACCGAAAAATGCCATAAATGTATAGGAATATCCCATCCAGCCCAATATTTTTCATAAAAAACTGCATCAAAAGATTGATGATTAGGAACTGCAACAATTAAAACACCGTTTGGTTTTAGCAATTGATGCATTTGATATAAATTTTCGTTGAGCTGATGAATGTGCTCCAAAACATGCCATAAGGTAATTACATCGTAACTTTGAGTAGGTAAATTATAAATATCTTTTGGTAAATAAGATTGAATTCCAAATTTATTTTTTGCCAATTGTTGTGCATCCAAATCTTGCTCTATACCTTCCACCTCCCAACCTGTTTGTTTCATGGTATTTAAAAAATAGCCCGTTGCACTTCCAATATCTAATAACTTTCCTTTTTTTAAGCCACTTTTATTAATAATTAAATTGCGTTTTCGTTTAAGCATCCAATTACGAACAAGATGGTAGGTTTTAAAAAATAATCCTTTTTGAGTATCAGAGTGGGATACATAATTCGTGTTTTTGTAATAAGGACCAATAGAATTTTCATCAGGCATATTTTGAGTCCAAATAAATGAACATGAAGAACATTCTACTAATGAAAATTCTTTTTTAGAAACCGAATAATCCCGAACAACAGAGTGAATTTTATTTTTATCACTTCCACAAACCGGACAATTTTTGTAATTAATTTCCCCCATTAATTTTTAGTATAAAATCGCTTAATAAATTTAAAGTTTTTGGATAAAATTTTAGATTTAAATTTTCAAATTTATCATGAATATCATGATAATGTTTATAATTTCCCAAAGCGTAAATAAAAATCGCAGGGTAACCAGCTTCGTGAAAAGAAAAATGATCACTATTTGCCGAACCATTTTTAGCTACAATTACAGGTAAAAAGTTTTTTTGAAAATTAATATCATTAATTATTTCAAAAAAACCATTATTATTATTTGCATTGGCAACAGTTAAACCATTTTCACCAGCTGAAACCATATCTAAGTTCAATACCAATTTGACATTGAACACTTTTGGTAAATTATCTACAAAAAATTTACTGCCCAATAAACCCAATTCTTCGCCAGCAAATGCTATAAAAACAATAGGATATTTAGTTTGTGTGTTTTTAAATTTATTAGCTAAATCTAACATCATTACTACTCCACTAGCATTATCATTTGCACCATAAAATGTAGTATTTTGCCCCATTTTGCCTAAATGATCGTAATGAGCACAAATTACAATACAACTATCATTTGGTGAAATTTTATTAGTAGCAGCTATTATATTATTTACCGAAAAATCTTGAATAAATTTAGCCTGAACTTTTATTTGTATTTGTATTGCTGTAACATTAAATTTATCCTCTAGAACATCCAAAAAACAATTTTTGAATTGCAAAGGCAAAACACCCCAAGTAAGTTTTTTAGTATGTAAAAACACAACACAATGATTACTTAAATTTTGCTGATAATATTGTATAATTTCCTTGTAAAGAGTTTTATTGTTGGTTACACCAGATTTACAAACTAAAATAGTTTTTTTTGGTAATTTGGATAAAATTTTAGTTAATTCTGTTTTGGTTTTAAAATTTAAAGTATCTAAATAATATACTTTTCTTTTGGCTTCAAATGAGTTAGAGCCAGGATGAACTATAAAATCCTCACCTGCAATAAGTTTTTTTCCTTTAACAATTAATTCGATATTGAATGGAAATGTATTAACTGGATGCGTGAAATTTTGCGTAAACAAATAGTTATCTAATATAGGTTGTAAACCTAAAGAATCCTTAAAATGCTGCAAAATGTAATTTTGTGCATGATATATTCCTTCATTCACATATCCTCTACCTGCAAATTTTTCGGAGCATAAATTTTGATAATGTTGTAATGAAGTTTGATTGATTTGATTGTAAGCCAAAAAAGGAATAAAGATAATCCCTAAGAAAAGTGTTGTAAGTTTAGGTAAAATAAACATTGCTAGTAATTAATTTATTTTTACAGCCTGTCCAATTACTTTAAAGTTTCCATCAGTTGAAAAAACCCATAATCTACCTTTTAAATCCACACCGTAAGAGTTTTCACCTTTTATAAATAACCAATCAAAACCAGGACGAGTAGAAGTTCGTTTTTCACCAACTTTAACAAAAGTTCCATTATCCTTTTCTTCAAAAACTCCATCAGCATCATCAATATAATAAAATTTATTATCTATAGCTAAATAAACTTTGTAAACATATTCTGGTTGTTTTTTTACACTAACATTTACCTTTTTTTCTGTTGTATTTATATTAGTTTTTTCTGGAATTTTAATTTTATTTACCACAACAGTATCCATAGATAAAGATTTAGCTTTATTAAACCCTTCCACTAATGCAGCAATTCGTTTGTTTTTATTTACAGTAAAATCTTTTTTATCTTTTAAACCTTCTTCAAATGCATGAATAGCATCTTGCATACTTGCACCCATTTTTTGTAAAACAAAACCAGCATATCTATCTGCATCTAACTCTTCCTCAGCACTAGGCTTACCATCTTTTAATTGGTGATTGCCTAAATGATGACCAATTTGTCTGGCTAATACACTAATACCTACCCAATTACTATCATTTTGAACTTTTTTCATGAAGTTAGGATTGTAAGATAAAACTCTTTCGTTGTTTTCGATGTAGGCTATTACATCTTCAACATCTCCTGGAATAATAATAAAATTTTGGGCTAAACCTGTTTCCCTAATTACATCTACTACTGTTTTGTAAGCGTTAATATCCGGACTTAATTCCGAATCAGTAATAGGTTTAATATCTATATCATCGTCGTTTTCAAATTCTGTTAATTCATCTTGAGTTGATTTATCATCGGAAGAACAGCTAAAATTGAATAGAACTATACTGATTAATAACAATTTTAAAGTGAGTATTAAAAAGTTTTTATGCTTTAATTCAATCATTTTATAAGCCGAATATGAGAATTTCTCGTAAATGTAATAATTTTTTTTTATTTTAAAATATTAAATCTCCTGTTTATTTTTTCTATATTAAACCTACGAGCATAAATTAATCTTACATTACTAAAACTGTGGTATAAATGAATGTTTTCGTTTTTTATATAAGGTTGAAAATCTAATACTCCTTTAATTCCAAAATAATTTTTTTCAGTATTATATCCAAAAGCAGAACGTATAATAGAAGTAGGAGAAGTAAATACATCACTAAAATTATTTTTTTCCTCATCTAAAATCACACTACTTTGTATATACATTTCGGCAGATAAAGCAAAAAACCATTTTTTACGCCATACAAATGTTTTAGCGTAACCTCCACCTGCTCCAAAAACCATTACATCTAAATGTTTTAGGTTAACAATTTGATTTTTTAATACAATATTTGGATTATCATGAGTTGAAATAGAATTAAAACTGTAACAAATTCCACCAAATAAAGCACCAGCCGATTTAATTTGCTGTTGAGTTTGATCATAAGCAGCTTTGAATGAGTATTGGGAACGATTAAATTGATAACGCAACGTTCCACCAACAGAAAAATTGGAAATATCTGGACGTTGAATTTCTAATCTTGGATTATTCCAATTGGGAATTCTTTCATTTGTATTTTCTAGATAATAACCACTGTAATTTAAATATCTAAAATCAAACAATAAACGATAACCATATATATTCATCTGAATATCAAAAGCTTTTGTTTTTCCTCTTTCATCTATTTGATATTGTTCATGTGGAGAAAAAAATGCCCAGTTAACAATTAACCATCTGTAACCAAACCCTAATCCGTATTTAACTAAGGAATTTGCTCGATACCAATCCAAATGATTTCGAGCACCAACAAAAACTAAATCATTAGTTTTTACACTACTATAATATCTAATAGTAACTTCATCCAACAAAGGTTTTATATATGTAGTATCGAAAGTTAAAATTAAAGAATCTGTTGGAGGATGAAATTGGTTTAACCATTGTTTTATTCGGTTATCTGCAAAAGATGATAAACAAATACAACACAAAAAAATCAATATTTTACATTTTACCATTGGGCAAAATTAAAATAAAATAAGAAGAGATGTATAAATAATTTTGAAAATATAAACTTATTCGCACTCGGAGCAAGTGCCTTCCACAGTAATGTTAAAATTTTTAATATTTTTGTTTTTTAAAATGTTTTTGTATTCTTCGGGAATCTCTGGTAAAAGTTCGATAGAATCACAAGTATTACATTTAAATTGAGCATTTATCTCGCTATTAATAGTAAATAAATTTATTCCTTTAGAGTTGGCTATTTTTTTTAAAATACTGTTTTTTGCTAAAAAATCAAGCGTACGGTAAACCGTAGCTCTATCCATTTGGTTAATAAAAATTTGGTGCATATCATGTAAACTAACAGCTTTAGATGAATTAAACACATAAGCAGTTATCAAAAGTCTATTTTTAGTAGCTTTTATTCCTTTTTCAGTAAAAATATTTTTAATATCCATTGTTACTTACTTTCCTTTTTTTCAATTTTATCTTTAGATGGTCGGAGCTTATAAAAATGCTCAGGGAAACCATTCAATTGTCGCCATACTTCATACCAAACAGGAACTGTATTTAATAAAGAAATAGTTTGAGCCCCAGAACCCACATTAATTTCATCAGGCCAAGCCGCATCTTCCTTATCAGGAGCAACCATCACTCTATACTTTCCATTATCACTAATATACCTATCAATTGCTACAACTTTACCGCCAAAAGTACCAAAGGTTACATTAGGCCAACCATCAAAGATAATAGATGGCCAACCATCAAAAACAATTCTAGTTTTTTGTCCGATTTCAAACAATGAAATATCAACAGGTTTAACAAACATTTCTACAGCCAATTCATAATCAACAGGCATAATGGTTACAATTGTTTCCCCTTCGTTAAATACTTCGCCTATACCTGCTTTAGTAATATTGGTAATAAAACCACTTTGCGGTGCAATGATATAATGAAATTTTTTACGTTCCTCTAAATTTTTAATTGTGTTTTTAAATTTAGCTACACCACCTTTAGCATCTAACTGATCGCCAATTGCCGAGTATTTATCAGATTGTGTAGAGGCAATTTTATTTTCAAAATCTTTTTGTAAAGCATCAATTTCAATTTTTGCATTCTTTTTATTGTTTCGGCTTTGTAATAAAGTATTTTCTCTTTCGATTAAAGTTGCTTCATTATTTTGTAGATTTCTTTGACGATTTTCAAATTCATTTTTAGAAATAATACCTTTATCTAAAAGTTCTTTAGCGCGATCAAATTGGCTAAAAGAGATTTTAAAATTAGTTAAACTAGCTTCGTATTTTATACTATCACTAACAACTTTTAAATTAGCTTGCATCAACTTATTTTTGGCTTGTTTTAATTTTAAAGTTTGTATTTGATACAAAGCCTTTATTTGAAATTGTGCAGCTTGTACTTTGTTGGTGTAGGCATCAACTGATAATTCTTTTGCATTTAATTGTTCTTGGGTACGTTGTATGATTTTGGGATCAAAAAACTCATCTCTAATTTCGGATAAATGAATAATTGTATCACCTTTTTTTACAAAAATCCCCTCTCTAACAAACCATTTTTCGATTTTACCTGCAATAACCGAGTTCACTTCTTGAGGACGTTTATCGGGTTCTAAAGTAGTAACTAAACCTTTAGAAGCAATATTTTGAGTCCAGGGTAAAAAAAGTAGGATAATGTTTAAAAACAAAATCACCAATATAACCTTTGAAACAATTTTTTTATAGCTAAAATAATGAGCTTGGTTGAAAGATTTCAACTTACTTTTATTTATTTTACCAGCAATATTTGTTTTAGAAATATTAAGCATAAAATAATTTTTTTAGTTCATTATCCTTCATTAATTCAACAAATTTTCCTTCGGCTTTAATTTCCGCATTTTCTAGTAAAAATACATTATCGCATATTGTTGCTACATGCACATCGTTAGATACAAAAACTACAGTCCACGGATTATCTTTACGCGTTAAAAAATTCAATAATTTTAATTTAATATCATTGCTAAATAACTCAAAAGAATACTCTAAAAGTACTAATTTTGGCTTATGCACAATACTTCTGCACAATAAAATTTTTTGCATTGTATTTTTAGAAAAACCAACTCCATCAGGTGAAATCTCTGTATTCCAACCATCTGGTAAATTATCAACGGTTTTTCTTAAATCCATGTTATCAATAGCCCAATTGATATCTTCATGAGATATATCTTTACGTCCTAAAGTAATATTATCGATAAAAGTTCCATTAAAAATAGTTTCATTTTTAAAATTGTTACCAACAATGGCTCTAAATTCATTGTGTGCAATGTTTTCGATATTGTAATCATTAATTGTAATTGTTCCAGAATCTGGTTTATAAATACCAGCCATCAATTCTAAAATTAAAGATTTACCACTATGGTTAAATCCAGACAAACAAACACTTTGTTGTGATTGGATATTTAAAGTTATGTTATTCAAATGATTATATCCATCGTTTTTAAATTTAAAAAATACATTTTTAAATTCAATTTTTGCACCTTTATAAATATCTAATTCATCTTTCCCAACTCCATCCTTAAAATCTAATTCAATATCTGTAACCTGGCCAATTTTTTCGATAGAAGTAATAACATCATAAATAATTTCCAAACCACTAATTAGTTTTTCAACGTTACTCATAATTAGTAATATAATTATTTCGGAAGCAACAAATTGGCCTAAATCAATTTCATTATTGATTACTAAAAATCCACCAATAATTAATAAACCGGCAATAATCAAAACTTTAAAACTAACTAAGTTTAAATATTGAAAAATTAAAACTTTAAAATGATTTTCTCTGGCTTTTATATATTCTGAAGTAATTTTATCAGTTTTTTCTAAATGTAGCTTAGAGTTACCTGCTAATTTAAAACTAAACCGGGCACGCGCAATTTCTTCCAACCATTCTACAGTTTTGTATTTGTATTTAGATTCTATTAAACTAGCCTCTACTCCCTTTTTTCCACTTACTCTAAAAATGAAATATAAAATTAGAATTAAAAAAAAGCTAAATAGGATAAAGATTGGATGATAAAGCGACAATAAAATTAAAGCAAAAATAATTTGTAGAGTTGAGGTAGAAATATCTATTAATAATTTAGATATTCCTTTTTGAATTGTAAGTGTATCAAAAAAACGATTCACCAATTCGGGGGCATATTTTTTTCTGATGGAAATCATTTTAAATTTTGGTATACGATAAGCAAAATCAAAAGCCGAACGTGAGAATATTTTTTGTTGAATATTTTCGGTAATTCTTAATTGAAAAACTTGCATAATCCCAGCAATCAAGGAACCTAAAATTACCATGGATACTAAAATAACCCATGAACTAGATACTTTACCAGATTGAATTAAGGTAATAATGGTTTGAAATCCTAAAGGAATGGATAAATTCACCAATCCTATTAAAATTGCGAAGGTATAAATTTGCCCAATTTCACGTTTATCCAACTTCAATAAATTGGATAAACGTTTAAAAATATTTGCAGCATTTGGGTTTCCCATTTTTATAAATTCATTTATAATTCGTTGGCGTAATATAAATATTTTACTAAAGTAATTTGTTGTTTACTTATTAATTCTATTAAATTTATTTCAGCACTTAAATATGCATTTTCACGTGTATTCACCATAAAAACAGAACTTTCGCCTAATTTAAATTTGTCTTGTTCGGCATTTAATAAAGCTAAGTTATTTTGTAAATTATTTTTTTGCATATTTATCTGTTTTTCAAGCGCTTGTAATTCAATATACAAACTCATAGCTTCGTTATAAATCTCCCTTAGTTTGGTATCTAATTCAATTTTTGTTTGTTCCTGATAAATTGATATACTTTGTAAATTCCCCATTTGCTTGCGATAAAAAATAGGAATTTTTATATCTAAACCTAATTTATAATTACTTGGATTTATGTAAGGTTGATTAAACATTTGGTTATAATCAGCCAATGGATTGTAATTTAAGTTTACTTGAGGCTTAAAATATTCCCAAGCCATTTTTTTATCATACTCTAACATCTTAAGTTTTAAAACTTTTTGGTTTAATTCTGGATGCAATTTAAGTTTAGTATTTAAAGTATCTAAATTAAAAACTGGAACTGTAGGAGGGTTAAATAACATATAGTTTGGAGGCGTATTGTCTTTTGGAGCCTGTGCACTATCTGTCCATAAAAAAAAGCCCAATTGTAGCTCATTAATTTTATATTCTCCATAATTTTTTTGGAAACTCACTAATCGATTTTGCAATTGAATATTAGTTTCTAGAGTGTCCACAAAAGGAATATCACCAGCTTTTGCACTAGTTACAGAAGCATTTAACCTTTCTGTAGCCAATAAAACACCTTTATCTGCAACCAATAATTTATTATATGATTCGAACCAGTACCAATATTGAAAAGTAGAATTTAAAATGATTTGATTTAAAACTAATTTTTTTTCCACTTCGGATGCTCTGTAAATAGCCTTTGCTTGTCTTAAAAAAGCCCTAGATTCATCGATGATTAATCCTTGTAAAAGTGGAATGTTTATACCCATATTTACTAAACCATCATTGGGTAACTTCCATTGTGGATTTAAAAAATTACCATTAGCTCTTTCATAACCAAAATTTAAATTTGGTCCTAATCCTGTTGGAACAATCAATTTTCCTTGATGAATTGTGTAATAGTTTAAATCATTAAAACTTTTTTCGGAATATTGATAGCTGATATAAGGATCAAAATTGCCTTTAGCTTTTAATAAATTTGCTTTTGCTGCACTAATTTCTAAATCTGCTAATTTACTAAAAGGATGATCTTCTAGTACTTTATTAATATAATCACTATAGTTTAAAACGTTTTGAGCTTTTACCGATGTAAAGACTAAAAAAAATACAATATGGAATATATATTTATACATTTTAACGTTTTTGTAATCTTAGTTTGTTGATATTTTAATTAAGTTTTTATCCGGATTTCCTTTATAATAATTGGGCGGAAAACCGTTTAATTGTCGCCAAAACTCATACCACGTAGGTACATCATTAAATAAAACAACACTTTCGGCACCTGTTCCCACTTTTACATTTTTTGGCCATTGTTCATCATTTGGATCTGGAGCCACCATAATTCTATATAATCCATTGTTGCTAATATATCTATCTATAGCAATGATTTCGCCTCCATAGGTTCCAAAAGAAATAATTGGCCAACCCGAAATGATAAAAGATGGCCAACCATCAAAATTAACGCGTACCTTACCTCCTTTTTTAATTAAAGGAATATCTATTGGCCTTACGTACATTTCGATAGCTAAATTGTAATTTATTGGCATTATTGTTACAATAGATTCACCCTCTTTAAAAACCTCGCCAATACCAGCTTTGTTAATGCGTGTAATGTAACCATCTTGTGGCGCTAAAATATAATGATATATTCCTCTTTGTTTATAGTTAGAATATGTATTTTCCAGTATAGATAAATTGGCATCTTCACCAAATTTAAAACTTAAAGCAGATTGTTTGTTACTGTTTAATTTAGCTAATTTTTCTTGAAATTCATTAACTAAAGTAATAATTTGTATTTCGGCATTTAATTTTTCATTTTCACTACTCAATAAGTTATTTTGATGCTCAATAAATTTAGCTTGTTCATCTTGTAAAGCAAACTTTCTTTGTTCCAATTGATTAATTGTATTTAGTTTTTTTTGATACAATTCTTCTGCACGTTGGTATTGTTGTTTAGCAATTATTAAGTTTTCTTGCGTTCCTACTAATCTTGCACTGTCGCTTGCAATTTTAAACTGTGCTTGTTTTAATTGGATTTTAGCTTGTTCAATTTTATAATTTTGCAATTTAACTAAAGCTTCAATTTGTTCATCAATAGCTTTAACTTTTTGATCTAATGCATCCACAGTTTGCTCTTTGTAATCCACTTGTTCTTTTGTTCTATCTAATAATTCTGGATCAAAATACTTATCTTTTACTTCTGTTAAAAAAATAATAGTATCGCCTTTTTTTACAAAACTCCCTTCTTTAACATACCATTTTTCTATTTTACCAGCTATAATAGAATTTATATTTTGAGGTCGTTTATCAGGTTCTAAAGTTGTAACATAACTTTCGGCCGAGATATTTTGTGTCCATGGAAAAAAACTAACAACAAAAACTATTGCAAAAAACACAAAAGATACTTTTAATAATTTACTACTCCTTTGATACTTTTTAATGTATTTAAAGGATGAAAAATTATTTTTATCCAAACGATCTGATATGTCTATTTTAGATAAATTAAGCATTATATAAATTTTGTATTTCTGGTATCTTGATTAAATCTTCAAATTTTCCTTGGTAACTAACTACACCATCTTTTAAAATGATCACTTTATCACAAGCTTGAGCAATTGTAGGGTCGTTGGACGCTGCTACAACAGTCCAAGGATTATCATTTTCACAAATAAAATCAATTAAATCTTTTTTTGTTTTTAAGCCAAAATACTCGAAAGCATATTCTAAAAGTAATAATTTTGGTTTAGTAACAATTGCACGTGCCAATATGATTTTTTGAATAGTATTTCGAGAAAATTGATTATAATTAGTACTTATATGTGTATTGTAACCGTCGGGTAAAGTTTTAACCATTTCCTTTAGTCCTACTTTTTCTATCGCCCACATTACATCATTAAAACTTACGTTTTCCTTATTTAGACTTACATTTTCCAAAATTGTTCCACTAAATACTTTATCCAATTGGAATGCATGTCCCATTAAATCATGATATTCTGGCGGATAAATATCTTTAAGGTTTTGGTTATTTATAAATATATTACCTTTTGATGGTGTTGAAACACCTGACAACAAGCTAATTAACGTAGATTTTCCACTACTGCTAAAACCAGAAATACATATCTTTTCTTTAGGGTTTATTGTATAATTTATATCATTTAAAATAGTTGAAATATTGTTTTCATAATGATAAAATACATTTTTAAATTCAACTTTTAGAGCTTGATTGTTAGATATAAAATTTTGATTGTTTTCTTTTTCGTTTTCTAATTCTAAATCAGTTACTTGTCCAATTTTTTCAACTGCCGTAAGTACATCATAAGCTGTTTCTAGGCTTGTAATTAATTTCTCCATGTTACTCATAATTAATAGTATAATTATTTCCGAAGCAACAAATTGTCCTAAATTTATTTTCCTATCAATTACCAATAAACCTCCAATTATTACTAAAATAGATACTACTAATACCTTAAATGCAACTAGATTTAAAAACTGAAAAATCAGTACTTTAAAATGTTTTTCCCTATAATGTAAATAATTGCTAACTAAAGTATCTGTTTTACTTATATGTATATCTGTTTTTCCTGCCAATTTAAAAGTATACAATGTCCTAGCTATATCTTCTAACCATTGAGCCGTTTTGTATTTATACTTCGACTCCATTAAGCTGGTTTCTAAACCTTTAAGTCCAGATGTTTTAAAAATTATATAAAAAACTAAAATTAAAAAAACACTCATTAATAAAAATGAAGGATGATACATAGATAGTATGAACAAAGCAAATAATATTTGTAAACTAGCACTAGAAATATCTGATAATAATTTGGCTAATCCTTTTTGTATGGTTAAAGTATCAAAAAACCGATTTGCGATTTCGGGTAAATACTTGTTTTTAAGTTCTTTATTTTTTATTAGTGGTAAACGATATGCAAAATCAAATGCAGATCTTGCATAAATTTTTTGTTGAATATTTTCGGCAATTCTTAATTGTATGGCTTGCATTATACCTACAAAGGCAGCACCTAAAATTACAATAAAAACTAAAACTAACCAGAAATTACTTACCAAACCCGATTGTATAGTGTTGATGATGGATTGAATACCAAGTGGTAAACTAAGATTTATAATACTGATAATAAATGAAAATGCATATATTTCGTATATCTCCTTTTTATCTAGTTTAAGTAAACTAAATAAACGTTTTATAATAGCATACGAATTTGTTTTTTCCATTTTTTCGTGACGAAAATTATTTTTAATTCGCCCAAATATACAATGTTAAAAAGGTAAATTGATATTATTAAAAATTAAAATTTACAAATTAACATTTTTTTTAGCATAAAAAACCGTGTAAAATACTGTTAATTAATTATTTAAGCCCTGGCTATTGAGTTAGATTTTTGAATAATTAATTTTTCAATTGTTTGAATAATACTATCTACATCATAACCACATTCCTTATACAATTCGTTTTGCGAGCCGTGTTCAACTAATTTATCAGGAATACCTAAACGAACGACTTTTGATTGATATCCATTATCTGCCATAAACTCTATAATTGCCGAGCCAAAACCACCCTGAACACAACCATCTTCTATAGTAATAATCTTATCAAATTTAGTAAATATTTCGTGTAATAATGTCTCGTCTAAGGGCTTTGCAAAACGCATATCGTAGTGCGCAATATCATGCTTAGTTTTTTCTATTGCTTTTGTTGCTAAATTACCAATCGGACCTAAAGTTAAAATTGCTAAATCGTTACCAGATTTTATTTTTTTTCCTTTGCCTATAGGTATTTCTTTCATGGGTGTTTTCCATTCCACCATAGTTCCATTTCCTCTAGGGTAACGTATCACAAACGGACCTTTATCGGGTAATTGTGCGGTGTACATTAAGTTTCGTAAATCTTCCTCGTTTAAAGGCGACGAAATAATCATGTTAGGAATACATCTAAAAAAAGCAATATCGTATGCTCCATGGTGTGTTGGTCCATCTTGCCCAACCAAACCTGCTCTATCTAAACAAAATACTACATTTAATTTTTGCAATGCTACATCATGTACAACTTGATCGTACGAACGTTGCATAAAAGTTGAGTAGATATTACAAAAAGGAACCATTCCTTGAGTGGCTAATCCTGCCGAAAAGGTTACGGCATGTTGCTCGGCAATGCCCACATCAAAAGCTCTATCCGGCATAGCTTTCATCATGATATTTAACGAACTTCCCGAAGGCATAGCAGGGGTAATTCCTAAAATTTTATCGTTTTTTTCGGCTAATTCAACAATTGTATGCCCAAAAACGTCCTGAAATTTAGGTGGTTCTGGACTTTTAGGTGTAACCTTTACAATTTCACCAGTTTGTTTATTAAATATTCCTGGAGCATGCCATTGGGTTTGATTTCCAAATTCACTTGGTTTATACCCTTTTCCTTTTTTAGTTAAACAATGTAACACTTTAGGTCCAGGAATCTTTTTTAAATCTTCTAAAACTTTTACCAAATGGTTTACATCATGGCCATCCACCGGACCAAAATATCTAAAGTTTAAGGATTCAAATAAATTTGAAGTTCCTAAAACTGTTGATTTTACAGCGTTTTCAATTTTAGATGCAATAGCTTGAGCATTTGGGCCAAATTTACTTACATGTCCTAATAAATGCCAAATTTCATCTTTAAATTTATTGTATGTTTGCGAGGTTGTGATATCTGTTAAATACTCTTTTAAAGCTCCTACGTTGGGGTCGATAGACATACAATTGTCGTTTAGTACCACCAATAAATTAGCATTAGAAACCCCGCCATGATTTAAAGCTTCAAATGCCATACCGCCTGTCATTGCTCCATCACCGATTACAGCAATATGTTGTTTTTCGCTTTCGCCTTTGTATTTACTAGCTACTGCCATTCCCAATGCAGCAGAAATTGAAGTAGAGGAGTGTCCTACACCAAAAGTATCGTACTCACTTTCGGATCTTTTAGGGAAACCGCTTAAACCTCCGTATAATCTTTGTGTATGAAATTGATTTCTTCTACCTGTTAAAATTTTATGACCGTAAGCTTGATGCCCAACATCCCAAACCAACTGATCGTTGGGTGTATTAAAAACATAATGTAAAGCAACTGTAAGTTCCACTACACCTAGGCTAGCTCCAAAGTGACCACCTTTTTGCGAAACCACCTCCACAATAAAATTGCGTAATTCATCGCAAACTTGATTCAATTTTTTTGGATTTACTTTTTTTAAATCCTCGGGAGTTACAATGTTTTTAAGGAGTTCACCAACTTCAAATTCCATTATGTAGTTTTTAATTTATGCAAAAATAATTAAAATAAAAATAGTAAATGAAACTAATCATGGCTTTTACACAGCATTGTTGTTTTTTAGTTAAAATTAACGTGCTTTTTTTATTATGAATTGCCTTCTCCTAATCCAAAAGAGGGGTTTTAGAATTAGAAGAACCAGTACAACTGAATTTGGATTTCACAACTTCTTCAATAATTTCTGGTTTAATCCATTTTTTTTGTAAAAAGTTTTCATAATAATTTTGTATGTATTTTAATTTTTAAAATTAACTTTCCGAACAAAAATCAGATCCTCCGTCGGTGCCACATTTTGTGTTATCAATATCCTCAATTGTAACTACTGGACTTACCCAAGTTTTTTTTGGTGTATTTTCCATAATTTATTTTTTAACTTAATCCAGTAGAATCTGAACCTTCTGCAAAACCCAAATTAGTGTTTTCTATTTCTTCCGAAATTATTTCGGGTGTAATCCAATCTTTTTTCATTGTTTAACTACAAAAAGCTGAGTCGTTACCAGTGGCAGGACCTAACATTGTTTCAACAATTTCTTCTGTTATTATTTGAGGTGTAGTCCAAGTTTTTTTTGATTGATTTTCCATTATTTTAAAATTTAGGCGAATATAAAAACTATTTAATTGTGATGCAAGTGTTTTTTTAAAAACAAACCAAAGGCAATTCCTGCTAATAAAATTTTCCCACAACGGTTAGTTTCTTTATAATTAGGGTTGTTTTTTAACTCTTTAATTATATTAGAGCAACTATTTAAATTTAAATATTCGTTAATTTCTTTGTGAGTTTTTAATTCGTTTATTAAGGATTCTAATTCGGGTAAAATTTGTTGTGTTTTACGAATCACATCGTAGTATTGCACTCCTCTTTTGGGGTTTAATCTAACCGTTTCGGGGAGTAAATTTTTACATGCAGTACGAATTAAAACCCTATCTTGGTTTTTATTTCTAAATTGCTCGTTGGGTACACTTAAACAAAACTCAATTAATTTCTTATCCCTAGTAGGATCTAAAATATCAAAATTAAAATACATACCCATATCTTGTTTAATTTGTCCGTGGGTAGTATAGTGAGGTTTTAAAATATTTAATCTACTTTTAATTGATTGATTTTTAATATGTTTAAAATCATCAGAGTTTAAAATTTCGTATATTTCGGTTTCATTTCTTTGAATTATATTTTTGGCAATAACGGGGTTAAATTGACTTTGATAAGATTGTAACCAATTTAAAAAAATTCGCCCATTTCGTTTAATTAATCTACTAAAACTGGTTTTTCCTTTAAACCAATTTTGTACATTTTCGGGGTCTTTTAAACCCGCCCAAGATACCGTTGCATTTCCGCCTTGTGCAGATATTACTGCCCTGATACCATGCTGCTGTATATAATTATTTATTTCTAATATCCAAAAAGCATTCATTACGCCATGAAAAGGCATTTGATTGATTTCTAACATTTTTTCAATTCCTTCAAGAACACTATACTTTTCTCCATTTACAACATGATGTTCAATGTTACCTAAATATTGAGTAGTTTGTTGTGCAAAAAATAATTCGTTAATAAAATTGTGTTTACCCACTAAATGATCTTTGTTTTGGATAGGCATTTGATAAGTAAAAGCTTGGATAGGAAATGAGTTGAAATTATTTGATTTTGCCATTAATGCCAAAGCCGAAGATGAATCCAATCCACCACTTAACATTATCCCGTATCTATCCTCAGGTTTAAGTTTGGTATCGATGGCTTTTTGGTAATAATCTAACAAACCCTCTACATAATCGTTTGAATTTTTTAAATTTAAAGTAGAAGTATTTTCGGGAAACCAATATCTATTTTTTTGTAAACGATTGTTTTTAAATGTAATAAAATGTCCCGGTGGTAAATGGAAAATTTTCTTGTATATTGATTCTCCATCTTTAGGGCGCCATGTAGCTAAAATGCCAACAAAATAAATTTCGTTTACATTATTTGCCAATTTTAACTTTACAAAAGGTTGTAAACTAGATGCAAAAACAAATTGATTGTTTTGATAAGTATAATAAACTCCAGTAGAGCCTAAATGATCCTTAGCAATAAACCATTCTTTTTCCTGCTTATCCCAAATAGCAAAAACAAACTCTCCGATTAAAAAATCCACACAATCTTTCCCCCATTTTTCATAAGCTTTTGCTATGATTAATTCGTTTGAAATATCCTTAGTATTGTAATTTTTAAAATCTAGCAAAGCAATAATTTCATCGGTATAATCTAAACGAGCATAACAGTTAATTATCCAATTTTTATATTCGATAAGTTGAGGGGTTCTATTGGATAAATTTCCCGTAATTATTTGCTCGGTTTTCAAATGTTTTTTTTGAGAAAACGAAACGTTACTTATGCTTGATTCTATTAATTGATTTTCGTTTCCATCTAAACAGCTGTTGTAAACCCCGTATATATAGTTCATACTTAACTATTTAAAATGTTTTAAAAGTTCGCCAATGTTATTATCGTTTAACAATTCTTGGTGTTTAAAAGGTAAATATACAACATTGATGTGCTCACAGTAATTGTTCCAGTTTAAAAAGGCATTTTGTTGTTGCATTTTGTTTTTTAAAGTTATTAAATTTAGGGTGTTTGAATACTTTTTAAAGCGTAAATTTTTGTACAAATATTCTTGTGGTTTTATTTTTTGATTAATTAAACAATCCTTTATTTTAACTAAATATGCCATCCATTTATTATGTATTGGTGCTTTACAATTAAAAATAAACAGTTGCAATGGAATTTTACTGTTTTCCAAAGCAAATTGATATGCATAATATGCTCCGCTAGATAAACCTATTATATTAATTTTTTTATATGATTTATTTTGCTCAAGTTTGGGTATAGATATTAAATTATATAAAACAGTATTTGGTGGATATTTTACAATTTCGATTTCGCCCATTTGTTTGATGCCCTCTATAATTGCCCGATGCCTTTGAGCAATGCCTTGTACAGCAGGAAAAATTATATACAATACCTCTTTTTTTGCAAAATTATCTGACGGAATGTTTATGGATTTAATTTTTTCCAAAAGTTCCAAAGGGAACATATCAGGGTGGAGAAAATTGATTGGAATTTTAATGTTTAAAACATCTTCCAACTCGCTCCAAAAATTAATCATTTCGATGGAGTTTGCTCCACTGTTTTTCCAAGATAAATTTTGCTCGAAATTATCAATTTTGCAATATTTAACCCATAAATTTTTAAAATTATCAATTGATGAATATTGATTTTGATGAGACATGTTTTTAGCATCCAATAGTAAAATTGCTTTTTTATCTATTTTGAAATTACTTAATTTAGGTAAATTAGCTAAGCAATAAATTTGATTTGGAAGCATATAATTTGGCAAACAATCGCTTAAATGTTTTTTAATTTGCTCGGGGGAAATTTCACACTCTACATAGGCTATTAAATGAGTATTTCCTTCAATTTCTCTAGGAATAATAATAACCTCGTTTACACCGTTAATATTTTTTATAAGCGCTACAATTTCATCCAATTCCACACGATGACCTTTAATTTTAATCTGATTATCCTTTCGTCCTAAAAATCGCAACAATCCATTTTCGTTCATAATCCCCCAATCTCCAGTTTTAAACACTCTATGGCCATTGGGTAAAAATGTGAAATATTGATTAGTAAGTTCATCGTTTAGCCAGTAACCTAAGGATATGTATTTACTTTCCACCACAATTTCACCGGGTTGGTTTACAAGTTCTTCGTCGTTTTCGTTTATAATTTTTGTGAATCGATGATCTACAGGATATCCTAAGGGTAATAAATTTTCATTAATAGTATGTAAATGATTGTATATACACTGGTGATAAATTGTAGCAATCTCTGTTGAACCAATTCCAACATATAAAAATGCCGAAGGTTTAAAATACTTCTTAAACAAATTATAATCACTTGTAAAAATACAATCACCTGCTAAATAAACTAAACGAATGGATTGTAGTTGTTGTACTTGTGCAATTTTTAAAACCGTTCGATAAATTATTGGAACAGAGTGATATACCGTAATTTGGTGTTGTTGTATGAAAAAAGGTAGTGATTGGAACCCATTTTGTTGAATATCCATCATAAATAAACTCGCACCACTCAATAAACTTCCATAAATATCTCTTATTGCGCCGTTTACAGCTGGCGAATATAAAAGGGTACAACAATCGGTATGCGTTAAGTTTATAGAGTTGATGTATTGCCAAACATCATGTAATAGGTTTTGCTGATTTTGATACACTCCTTTTGGAGCACCTGTACTCCCCGAGGTATAAATTATATAAGCAATACTTTGTAAATGAGCAGTTTTAGTAAAGGAATTTTCATTTGTGTCCAGATTATCAATTAAAATAAAATTTACACTTTTAACATCTACAAATTCATGGATTAAATTACTTGTACTAACAATAATTTGAGCATTACTTTGATGGATAATACCCCTATTACGCTCTAAAGGAAAAGCTTTATCCAAAACTGTATAAGGCAAACCAATGGCTAAACAAGCAAACATGCTTATTAAACATTGTGGCGAATTATTTAAATAAATAGCAACTGGCTGTTGGTTGTTTTTTTGTTTTTGTTGGATGACACTAGCAAATTTGTTTACTTCGACTAAAAATTCGCTATAAGTATAAGTTTGCTCTTGAAAACAAACAGCTATCTTTTGAGGAAATTTTTGTGCTATGATTTGTAATTTATCATACACACTCTCGTTTATCCATGTTTCGGGCAATAAATTTTCTGGATAAAGAACTTGCATTTTATATTTTTTTTATCACATTAATCCAATTTTGTAATTCGATAATTTTAAAATCTAATGGAATTACACAACCACAAGTAATAATAGTTTGCTTAGATTGTTGAATGTATTTTAAAATTTCATTTTTATCCTGAATTGAACGTATCGTTTTTGCTGGAACACCAACAATTTTGGGTAAATTACAAAACTGAGTGTTTAATTGCCAGTTAGGATGTTCCTCAAAATGTATTTTTACCTTAGGTATATCTTGTACACAAGCGTAAATTTCATCGCCGTGTAAATGGAAAATAATATCGTTTAGATACTTTGCGCTATGTTGTAAACAAATTGTATCGTTAGCTAAAGCATATTTTTGATATTCTTGAAAAGTAAAAATTGAATTTTGTTGCGCTTGAGTTACAAAATATAAACCTTTAATTCCACTTTGTATAAATAAATCAATTGTTTTTAAGGTGTTAGAAGTGATAATATCCAAAGCTTGTAAAACTTTAGCCGAATTTTGTGCTAAATGATTTTTTAAAACATCCAAACCTGCCAATTGTATAACTTGAGTTATTGGGTTAAATACCGTTGCAAAAACTGGTACTTCTTGTATTTCATCACAAACCAATTTAGCAGCTTTAACCTGTATTTGTAAAGGAGAAGGGGGAGTGCTCCAAAGGTGAATTTTATCCCAATCCTCAATGTTTTTAATTATTCTGTTTTGGATAGTTCGTCTGCCTAAAAAATCATTTTCCCAAGCATCCGTTAAACCATAACAAGTGGCTTGCCAGCTACCTGCAGGTGTAATTTTTAAAAAATCGGGTTGATAATTATGGTACCATTCTATGGTTTCTTGAGCCAATAATTCGGCATTTTGATCAGATATAGGATGATGTTGCCAAAATGAAAATTGATATTTCATTTAATCTAATTATAATGATAAGTTAATTTTCTCTGTTTTATCAATAGGTAAACGTATAGGAATTCCTCGTGCTGCACCAACAACAAAGCCTTTTGCATTTATAGTAACTTCTTTATTGTTGAGTTTCATTAAAGATGTAATTGAAATGTTATTTTTAAGTAAATCGCTAAATTTTACTTTAAAATTTAAAGAAAGTAATGAAGTTTGTTTGGCTAACAAAACCGTCTTTTCATCTAATTCCACCCAACCTAATTCTATGTTTTCAACAGTGATAAACAATCTGCATTTTTTTACTTTAATTTTAAATCTGTTTTGATTTTCTAAAGCAACTTTAAAATTTACATCTATTTCACTTAAAGTTAAACTATTTACCTTAGGTTCTTTAACACCTTTATACTCAATAGGTTTTATTAAAGTACAAGCATTAAAAATTAAGGCTACAATACAACCTAAAAATATTAGCCTATTTAAAAACATTATGTTATTTATTGATAATTTTGGAAATGTTTGGTTTGTAGTATTTTGGACCTTTTAAAACTTTTCCATCTTCACGGTAAATAGGTTTTCCATCTTCGCCCAATTTACTCATGTTGCTATTTTGAATTTCCTGGAAAACATCCTCAATTACATCTTGCATTCCATGTTTTAAAATTGTACCAATAAGTATGTATAATTGATCTCCTAAAGCATCAGCTACTTCTGTTATATCACCATTTAATGCTGCACTTAAATACTCCTCATTTTCTTCTTTTAATAACTCGTATCGCAATTGAATTTCTTTTTCTGATAACTCTACAGTAGGTTTAAAATTGTTTTCGATTCCAAAAGATTCGTGAAATTTTTTAACGCAATTGATCAATTCTTGTACTTTCATTGAATGAGATATTATGATATTAATAAAACGAAGCTAACCTATTTTAAATTCTTTTAGTTGTTGAGGTAAATTTTCCCAGCTGTAAAACACTCCAATTTCCTCACCTTGATTCCAAATGGATTGTAAAGCCGACAAGTTGATTATAAATTCGATAGTATTTTCTTCGGGATTAAATTTTTCCCATGAAGTGATTAAAGTTTTTTCAAAAACAACTAAAAATTCATCATCTTCACCTATCAATCTTAAAATTTTACAGTTTGGTAAAATAACATTATCCGTTTCCTCTCCTTCTTCATCGTATAATGGAAGTTTAAAATCCTCTTCTAATTCCTGAATTGTTTCTACATCAAAAGGTAAAGTTTCAATAAATTCCCACTCGGTAGTTAATATGTTAATTTTAACAGTAATCATTTTACTAATTTTATTTTAAGTTATTTTCTTTTTTAATTCTTGTATTTCTTTGGTTTTATTAATAATATCTCCTTCCAACAATCTAATTTCTTTATTTTTTTTATTCGTAATAAACCAAATGATTGCAAAGGTATAAACTAAAACCAAAATCAAAGCTAAAATTAAATTTATAATATTCAAGTTAAAATCACTTTTTATATCCAAATTAAGTTCAATAATTTCACTTTCATCTCCTCTAATATTTTTTACTTTAAAATAAATTGGGTTTTCATTGTTGTTAGCAACAATTTCTTTTATCGAGAATTTCTCCCACGTATAGGTTAATCTATCTAAACTTTTACCAATTAAAAGTTCATTTTCAGCACCTAAATTCTCTGTATGAAATTTTAATTTTAAAATAGATTTTTTTGGAACTAGATATGGTTTTGTTTTATCGTAAATTTTATTATTTATACTCGTTATTGATACTTTAGAAAGAGGTTTTGTGAATTTTTGAGCTGGTATATTCATAACTAACAAACCCTTATTGCAAACCATTAATAGATTATCATTTAATAACTCATATTGTTTAATCGAATAAGAAGTGTCTAATTTAATTGGGAATAAACATTTAAATTCTTTTACAAAAAGAAATTTTTCATTTTCTATATTAACTAAACTGTATTTTTCATTTTCGCTTAAAAGTTCAATATTTTTTTCTGCATAATTTAAATAAGCTAGTTTATGAATAAAAAGAGTGTCATCTTTCCATTTAAAATTATCAGAAACGGTTTTATTTATTTTACTATCCAACTCGTTAATTTCCAATAAACTATCCTTGTAAATATCTATATAATAAAATAGCTTATTGTTTTTAGCTATGGTACTTTTACTTGATTTAATAAGTTCGATTGAATTTTTACCAAATTTTGATTTAAAAACCGAGTTAAATTCTAAAGTTGTTTTATCCATTGTATATAAACCTTTATCTTTTAATCCGATTAAAATTTTATCTGGATAGGAAACAATAGAAATTACAGGAGCGCTGGTTGCTTTAAAAATTTTACTTTCGGGATTTTTTAAATTTTTATTAATTCGGTAAATACCTTCTTTTGTTGCCGCCCAAAGATAATTTTCATCAACATCAATTGCGTTAATATTATCGCTTAATAAACTGTTTGATTTATTTAAAATTTGTAGGTTTTGTGCCCATAAAACGAACGGACTATACAATAAACTAATAATTATTATAAAGCGTTTCATAGCATAGGTTTTTATTTTGTAGTTATAGGGAAAATTTTCACACTCTTATTTACATAATTTATTTTAATTTGTTGCGGTTGAACAATAATTTGGTCTTCAGCAATTAAAAACAATGGTTTTTCAAGTTGAAAAACTTCGTATTTTTTAATCAAGTCTTCATTTTTCAAATTAAATATAACCGTATCGTTTTTTGTAGTTTGATAATCTACAACACTCGAAAATTCTAAAAAATTTTGTTTATTCACCAAAAACAATAAGTATTCAGTCTTTGTTTTTTGATATTTAAGTTGCAAATTATCATCCAATAAAATTTCTTTTTGATTTGCTTTTATAAACTGATTAAATAATTTTTCATTGGTTATTTTAATGTAATTTCCATAACTATTATCAATACAATTTTTTAAAATATATTGGTAAAATATGCCTTGATTTACTACACTATCTTTTGGAATTTGCAAATTATATGCTTTATATAAAGAATCGTTTTCTATTATAATCGTATATTTTTGTTCGATAAAAAAATCAAATAAATACGAAATGTTTTCAATCGGACTAATTAAAGTATTTTCGTATGGATTTTTATTGCAAGAAATTAAAGGTACAGATACAAATAATAAAATAATTAATTTTCTTAACATATATATTTTTTTGTGCGTTTATAAATAAAAAAACCTCAGGTTTTCCTGAGGTTTTATATATTAAAATTCGAATGTATCTAGGAATTTTGTTGTAATGTTTCCTTCGATAAAATCTTTATTTTCCATTAATTTTATATGGAAAGGGATTGTTGTTTTTATTCCATCAATTACGTATTCTTCCAAAGCTCGTTTCATTTTTGCAATAGCTTCTTCTCTTGTTTGTGCAACTGAAATTAACTTTGCAATCATCGAGTCATAGTTTGGCGGAATAGTATATCCAGCATATACATGTGTATCTATTCTAATACCATGACCTCCTGGAGCATGGTAATTTAAAATTTTACCTGGCGATGGTCGGAAATCATTAAACGGATCTTCGGCATTAATTCTACACTCAATGGCATGCATTTGAGGCTCATAATTTTTACCACTGATTTTATGTCCGGCAGCCACCTTAATTTGTTCGCGTATTAAATCGTAATTTACAACTTCTTCCGTAACACAATGCTCCACCTGAATACGAGTATTCATTTCCATGAAGTAAAAATTACGATGTTTATCTACTAAAAACTCAACCGTACCAACACCTTCGTAATTTACAGCTTTTGCAGCTTTAATTGCTGCCTGTCCCATGTCATCTCTCAATTTTTTCGTCATAAAAGGCGATGGAGTTTCCTCTAATAATTTTTGATGACGACGTTGTACAGAACAATCTCTTTCGGATAAATGACAAACATTACCGTATTGATCACCTACAATTTGAATTTCTATATGACGAGGTTCTTCGATGAATTTTTCCATGTATAATTCATCATTCCCAAATGCCGCTTTAGATTCTCTTCGAGCATCGTTAATTTTATCTAACAATTCCGCCTCAGATGTAATCATACGCATACCTCTACCACCACCACCAGCCGAAGCTTTAACCATTACTGGATAGCCAATTTTTTTAGCATCTGCAAGAGCTTGTTCATCGCTAGTTATAACACCTGCCGAACCTGGAACACAAGGAACGCCAGCTGCAATCATGGTAGCTTTTGCTTTTGCTTTATCACCCATCCCATCTATTTGCTCTGGAGTAGCTCCTATAAATTTGATGCCGTTTTCGGAACAAATTCTTGAAAATCTAGAGTTTTCGGATAAAAATCCATAACCAGGATGTATAGCATCCGCATTAGTTATTTCTGCCGCCGAAATTATTCTTGGAATATCTAAATAACTTTGCGAACTAGAAGCCGGACCAATACAAATTGCTTCATCAGCAAATCTAACATGTAAACTATCTTTATCTGCAGTAGAGTATACAGCCACAGTTTTTATTCCCATTTCCTTACATGTACGAATAACACGTAAAGCAATTTCACCACGATTGGCTATTAATACTTTTTTAAACATAACTTATTTTTTTAATTAGCTAGGATCAACTAAAAATAAAACCTGATCGTATTCAACTGGAGATGCATCATCAACTAAAATTTTAACAATTTTACCGCTCACTTCAGATTCGATTTCGTTAAATAATTTCATAGCCTCGATAACACATAAAACATCACCAGCTTTAATCTCATCACCAACATTTACAAAGAAATCTTTATCTGGAGAAGGTTTTCTGTATAAAGTACCAATCATTGGAGATTTTACTTCTATATATTTTGATGTATCTTCTTTTGGCTTATCGTTTCCAGCACTAGGAGTTGCTGCAGGAGCTGAACTAACTGCTGGTGCAGCACTAGGAGCAACCGAAGGTATTAGTGGTGCAGAAACTTGTTGTACAGGATAAAATCCTGGATTAACATCTGTTCGAATTACATTTTTAGAACCATTAGGTTCGTTTTTGATGATTAATTTAATTTTTTCGGTCTCAATTTGTACCTCTGTAACACCAGTTTTTGAAACAAATTTGATTAAATCCTGAATTTCATTATTACGCATAATATTAATTTTTAGCGATTATTTAATTAGTAATAAATTTAATATGCCCATTTTAAATATACTGATCCCCAAGTAAATCCACCTCCAAATGCAGCCAACACAATATTGTCGCCTTTTTTTAGTTGATTTTCCCAATCCCATAAACATAATGGTAAAGTACCTGCAGTAGTATTTCCGTATTTTTCGATGTTAATCATTACTTTTTCCATTGGTAAATTCATACGTTCTGCCGTTGCAGAAATGATTCGTAAATTTGCCTGATGTGGAACTAACCAAGTGATATCATCTGCGCATAAATTGTTACGCACCATAATATCATGCGAAACATCTGCCATGTTGGTAACAGCAAATTTAAATACATGACGACCATCTTGAAATACAAAATGTTCTCTGTTTTTAACTGTTTCTTCTGATGCTGGACGTAATGAACCTCCAGATTTAATATGTAATAAATCCTTACCAGAACCGTCGCTTTTTAAAATTGAATCCACAATACCAACCTCTTCGTTTGTGCCTTCTAATAAAACAGCACCAGCTCCATCACCAAAAATAATACAAGTAGTTCTATCAGTGTAATCAATAATCGACGACATTTTATCAGCACCAACAATGATTACTTTTTTATAAGCTCCACTCTCAATAAATCTTTGTCCAGTTACTAAAGCATATAAAAATCCGCTGCATGCAGCAGAAATATCAAAACTAAAAGCATTAACAGCACCCACTTTGTGTGCCACAAGATTTCCTGTAGAAGGAAAAGGCATATCTGGAGTTACAGTAGCAACAATAATCAAATCAATTTCAGCAGGATCTAAATTTTTCTTTCTTAAAATTTCCTTTACAGCTTCGGCAGCCATATCAGAAGTAGCCTTTGATGGGTCTTTTAAAATTCTTCTTTCTTTTATACCTGTTCTACTAAAAATCCACTCATCGTTTGTATCAACAATTTTTTCTAAATCTTTATTAGATAAAACATCTTCTGGAATATATCCACCCACTGCTGTTATCGCTGCATTAATTTTTCCCATTATACAAAAGCTTGTTTTATTGTATTAGCTAGCTTTGCCGAAACAATATCGGCAGTTAATTTAGTCATGTTTTTAATAGCAGTTCCATTGGAAATTCCATGTCCAACCACAACATTAGAATTGATTCCTAAAATTGGGCTTCCACCATAAATTTCGTAATTAAATCGTTTGAAAAAATCATCTAAGTGATTTCTTTTTTGCATGATATGAAAAAAAGCTTCAGCTTCCTTAATTACTACATTTCCTGTAAAACCATCGCAAACAATCACATCAATATTTTCATTAAAAATATCTCTTCCCTCAACATTTCCAACAAAATTAAAATCTTTGCTATCTTTCATTAAATTGTAAGTAGCTTGTGCAAGTAAGTTACCTTTTTCTGGTTCTTCACCAATGTTTAATAAGCTTACACGTGGATTTTTAATATTGTAAACAGTTTTTGCGTAAATTGAGCCTAAAATACCAAACTGGTACAAAACATCGGGTTTGCAATCTGCATTTACACCAACATCTAAAATAATATTTACACCTCCACTTTCTTTAGGGATAACAGATGTAATACACGGACGAATAATTCCAGGTATAGGCTGAACAGAATACATGGAGCCAATCATCATTGCACCTGTATTTCCAGCACCACAAAAACCATCAATTTGGTTATTTTTTAACAAATGAAAACCTAAACCAATAGATGACTTAGGTTTGTTTTTTATAGCTTTTATGGGGTGTTCACCCATTTCAATAACTTCTTCGGTGTGTACAATATCGAAATCGTTGGCATTGGCATTCAATAAATTTAATTCTTCACGAATTAACTTTTCGTTACCAATTAACACCAATTTACAATCGTTTGGCAATTCATTTTTTGCCAATACAGCACCTTCGGTAGTAGTTTTAGGAGCATAGTCTCCTCCCATTATATCTATACCTATTCGCATAAATAGAGTTTACAAGGTTTAAAAAACCTAATTAAGCTGAAATTGATTTTTCGATAGCTTGTTTACCTTTGTAGTAACCACACTCTGGGCAAACTCTGTGATATTGTACAGTAGCCCCGCAGTTAGAACAGCTAGATAATGTTGGGTTCACCGCCTTATAATGCGTTCTTCTCTTGTCTCTCCTTGTTTTACTAATCTTTCTCTTAGGATGTGCCATGGTTTATAAATGTATTATTTGTTCAACTTTTTTAAAGCATCCCAACGTGGGTCGCTTTCTTTATCATTTTCTTTATTTTGTTTTAATTCCTCTAACTTTTTTATAGTTTCCGGATTACATCCAGAGACCCCTTTTACTGTTGGATGAACTAATTTTAATGGTAAACTAATAAAAATTGATTCGTAGATATAGTGTTTTACATCAAAAACTGGGTTGTTTTTATCTAAAATAATCAAATCATCGTCATCGTATTCTTCTTCTCCAAATCTTACAATTGTTTCTGTTAAAAACAACATTGGATAAAAAAAAGGTTCTGCACATTGATCACAAATTACTTCAACTTCACCTTTGAAAGTAAACTTCAATTCAAAATGTCGGGTAGATTTATGCAATCTTAAACCAACATTAAAATTTCCATTTTCTATTTCTGCATAATCAATCGATTGAAAGAACGACTTGTCCAATTGGTATTGAAATTCATGATTTCCTTCTTTTAACCCTTCTAAATTAATGTAAAAATCATTATTCATTTCAATACTTCTTGAGCGAACGCGCAAATTTATGAAAATAATTACGGATTTTCAAAATATTATTCAAAACCTTTTAAAATTTCTTGTAAAAAGCCCAAATTATGGCTTATATAAATTTTAAAAACTTTTTTTCGGCAATAAAAGTTCCAAATGGGACAAAAGCTGCCAAAGTTAATCCAAAACCAATTTTAAAACTCCATTTTAATTTAAAAAACCAATAAGCAGTTAAAATTATATAGAGTATAAACAATAAACCATGCGCTAAGCCAACTATGTAATTGGGTTCGGGAATATCGAATTTATATTTTAAAACCATAGTAAAAGCCAGTAATAAATACGAGCAGCCTTCTAAAAATGCAATTAATCGATAAGTTTTCATTTTTTTGCAACAATAATTAAGCGTGAAGATGTAGGTGTAAACTCTTGCAAATCGTAATTTCCAAAAACATGTTGAATTTTTAAACCAGCAAATTGCAAGTAATTTTCAAATTCTTCAATAGCTAAAAGCTTAACTTTTTCTGTGTATTCAAAAGATTGTCCGTTTTTTTGGTATTGTATTGTTTTAATAACCTGATTATTTTGAATAGTTTTAGAGATATGATAATCTATTTGATTAATATTTTTTATTTCAAAAGGAATTAAATCTGCAATAACCTTATGTTTGTTTAAAAAATCTATTACTAAAGTTCCATTATTTTTCAAAGCTTTAGTTGCAGATAACATAGCATTTTTTTCATCCAATTCTGTATCAAAATACCCAAAGCTTGTAAATAAATTAAAAGCATAATCAAAATAATTGGTCCAAAACAATTTGCGCATATCATGCGTGTAAAAGCTTAATTTTTCGTTTTGTAATTTTTGCGCAGCATAAATACTGTTTTTAGATAAATCATAACCCACTACTTTAAACCCTAAATCGTTTATTTGTTTAGCGTGCCTACCTTTACCACAAGCAATATCCAAAAATGTAGCATTTTTATCAGGTTGTAAAAAATTTATTAACTTATTTATAAATGCAGAGGCTTCTTGTTCGTCTCTGTTTTTATACAACTGATGATATTCTTCCGTATCAAACCAAGTTTCAAACCATTGTTTTTCCATTACGCTAATTTATGTGCGGATTAAAATTAAAAATAGATTTTGATTTTTAGATTAAAATTGAATAGTTTATATTTATGAATCTTATTTGGTTAAAATTGAGCGCAACATTTTTATAAAAATAGAGTAACTGATACTTCTAAATTCATGTTATGAGTAATTTACTATGGCACCCGGCGGATAAATTTATGCAAGATACTAATTTGCAAAAGTTTATGGATTATGTAAACCAAAAATTTCAACTTAATATTAGTAATTATTCACAAATATATCAATGGAGTGTTGACGATACGCAGTTGTTTTGGGAAACTGTATTACATTATTATAAAGTAGATTATAAAGGCAATTACAATACTGTTTTTAATCCCCAAAAATGGCCATTAGATAATTTTTGGTTTAAAGGAATTAAAGTAAATTATGCGCAACATATACTTAAAAAGAGAAACGATGATTTGGCGATTATTTGGCAAAATGAATTGGGTGAAAAACAAACTTATACATATGCACAAATGTACAATCAAGTATCTCAATTGGTTAGCTATTTTAAATCGATAAACATTAACAAAGGAGACAGAATTGTAGCTTACACACCCAATTTACCTCAAACAATTGTATCGTTTTTAGCCGTGCAAAGCGTTGGTGGAATTTGGAGTAGTTGTTCACCAGATTTTGGTACAGCAAGTGTAGTTGATAGATTTGCTCAAATTGAACCTAAATTATTAATCGCTTCCTCTAATTATTCCTACAATGGAAAAATTAAGGATAAAAAAAAAGATGTTGAAGAAATAATTAATCAAATTGGCACCATTAAATTTTTAATTGCGATTGATGATATAGAATATAATACAAATATTACACAGCAAAAATGGAGAGAAATTAATAGCTTTCCTATAAAAGAGATTGATTTTGAGTATATGGATTTTAATGCACCCATGTGGATTTTATACTCTAGCGGTACCACTGGCAAACCAAAAGCAATTACCCAAAGTGTAGGCGGAATTTTACTAGAACATTTAAAAGCTATCGATATTCATCAAAATGTAAAAGAAAACGATATTTTTTTATGGTACAGTACAACTGGTTGGATGATGTGGAATTATGCAAATGCTGCATTATTAAAAGGTGCTTGTGTTGCTTTGCACGATGGCTCGCCTGCTTATCCAGATTTAAATGCGCTTTGGGATTTTGTGGATCAAAATAAAATTACTCATTTTGGTGCCGGAGCAGCCTATTTTGCCGTTTGTATGCAAAATAAAATGGATTTAACTCCCTATAAAAGCTTCCCTTATTTACAATCCATTGGTGCAACGGGTTCGCCTTTAACCGATGAAACTTTCGATTGGTTGTATCAAAATGTAAAAAAAGATTTATGGTTAATTTCTTTAAGCGGAGGAACTGATATTTGTAGCGGAATGGTAGGTGGTGTGCCTATTTTACCCGTTTACAAAGGCGAAATTCAATATAAAATGTTAGGTGTAGATATGCATGCATTTAACGATGAAGGAAAAAGTGTAGTAAATGAATTGGGCGAATTGGTTATACAGCAAGCTATGCCTAGTATGCCTATTTATTTTTGGAATGATGAAAAAAATGAAAAATATTTTAAAGCATATTTTGAGGATATTAAAGGTGTATGGCGCCATGGTGATTGGGTTAAAATTAACGAAAGGGGCGGGATTGTAATTTTTGGCAGATCGGATAGTACTTTAAATAGAGGTGGAGTGCGAATTGGAACGGCCGAGGTGTATAATGCTTTGTTAAAAGTAGAGGAAGTGGAGGATGGTATGGTAATTTGCGTGGATTATCCAAACGGCAAACAATGGATGCCTTTATTTATTAAACTTAAAAACGATAGTTTTTTAACCAATGATTTGAAGTTAAAAATCAAAAACACTATTCGCTCTGAATATTCTCCAAGGCATGTTCCAGATGATATAATTTTAGTAAATGATATCCCTTATACTTTAAGTGGAAAAAAAATGGAAACACCTATTAAAAAGTTATTGATGGGTAAAAGTAAGTTGGAGGAAATTAGTAAAGATTCGATGAAAAATCCGGATTGTTTAATAGAGTACTTGAAGTATGAGAAATGATTTCCATAGTTTAGTGTTTTAAATTAAAATCTTGAATAAATAATGTCCACCAATAAAAACGCGGTTTTACGTTACAATACTTTAGATAAGTGTTTTCAAAATATAGGAAAAAAGTTTTTTTTCGAAGATTTGTTGCAGGAGGTTAATTTTGCACTGTATCAATACAATCCCAATTCCACAGGAATTGCTATTCGTCAATTAAGGGAAGATATCCGATTTATGAAAAGTACCGAGGGGTACGATGCACCTATCGAGGCTTACAAGGAAGGTAAAAAAGCTTATTATAGATATACGGATAAAAATTTTTCTATCAATAAACGTCCATTAAATTCCGCCGAAGCCGAACAAATTAAAAACGCAATCGAGGTTTTAAAACGCTTTGAAGGTAGTCCGGAGTTTGAGTGGCTAAATGAAATTACACCTTTGTTAAACGATAAATTTGGTTTAAAAAACGAAACTAAAAAGGTGATGGAATTCGATTCTAATATTGATTATTCCGGACATCAATTTATTTCAAAAATTTTTAATGCCATCAGTAATAAAATCGTTTTATTTATTCATTATCAACCTTTTGGTAAAGAAGCTTATACCATAAATTTTCATCCTTATTATTTAAAACAATACAACAACCGTTGGTTTGTTTTGGGTAAAAACGAATACAATCAGGTTAGTACATGGAATTTAGCATTGGATAGGATTATTAAAATAGAGGAAAGTAATTTAGCGTATATCGAAGAGGATATCAATTGGACCGAATATTTCGAGGATATGATTGGTGTGTCCAAACCAGTAAATGAAGAAATTCAAAGCATCGAGTTATTATTTCATCCTAATCAAGCACCTTATATCCAAACCAAACCGCTGCATTTAAGTCAAAAAAGTAAACAACAAACAAATGGCTATTTATGGGTAAAAATTGAGGTAATACCCAATTACGAGCTCGAAACTAAAATCCTTTCCTTTGGCGAAACCTGCCAAGTACTTTCCCCAAAATCCCTAGTCGATAAAATACAGCAACGCATACAACAAGCTACAAATTTATATTAATTTTTTACTGTGCAGATAGGTTGCATAAATGTTAAGTAGTTTTGTAATTGTAAAACAAAACACACTATTTATTCCAATTTTATGAAGCAAAGAGAAAGCAATTTAAAAAAGATTATTTTTAAAAATTTTCAAGAGGAAAGTTCATCTAAATATAGTTATTCATCTAATGATTTATCTATTGAAGCACAAGAAGAAATGTTAAAAGTTTATCAATCTTTAGGAGGAATTTTAAACATACCACCCACAAAATTTGGAGCATGGGATATCATTACCAATAATTTTATAGTAGAGTTAGATGAAGAACAACATTTTAACCGTTATCGAGCAAAAACTTTACAAAGTTCTATTTACGAAAAATGCAAATTATTTTCGGCAGAAAACTATATACAATATTGTCAAAATCATGAGCAAGCATGCTTAAAAAAGGCATCTTATGGCAAATATTGGACCAATCCCAGTACCGAAAAACAGTTTGGTATTGCAGGATTAAAAGGAGATTTTTCGCAAAATGGTTCTACAAGATGGAAACAAAGAGCATTTTATGATTATTGCAGAGATATTTTCGCAAAAGAGTTTAACTTTAAACTATATCGTTTTGCTATTTATGATATGGTAAAAACTTCTAATGGAAACATTAGTTTCGGTAAAGCTTTAGAGTTAAATTTGGTAAAAGAAATTGAAGATTTTTTAACTATTTCGATGAATGGAAAATAAAATAACCTTACACGAAGCAATTGTTATCGTTTTGGAGGAAGCTAAAATGCCTTTAAAAGCTACTGTAATTGCAAACGAAATTAATAATCGTGGTTTATATCAAAGAAATGATAAAAACGCTGTTCCTGCATCACAAATTCATGCCCGTGTAAAAAATTACCAAAATTTATTTATTAAAAATGATGGTTATATTTCTTTAGTTCATAAAAAACAAAGAGGAGCAAAACCATCACAAATTGATGAAACAGTTAATGAAATATGGAAACAATTAGAACTTAGTGCTTCTTTATCTTCTCAAGATTGTTCAATTGTATTATTCTTTTTGTTTATAAAAAAAGAATTTCCTGATGTTTTATCAACTTATTCAAATTATTTAAAATTGGTGCTTCAAGAAACTATTGTTCAATCTCAATATTCATCATTTTTAAATCATTTCACAAACATTATTAAACAAGTAAATGAGAAACAGTTAAGTAATATCGCTTTTCAAATACATCATATTAACGATTCTTTTTTTACCCAAAACTATCTTGAAATATTCGAATCGTTCGTTCAAAAAATCGAATTTTCAGCTTTAAACAATAATTTAACTAACCCCAAGGAACTTAATCAACTTATAAAGTTTTTATCAGGAAATAAAGAGGACATAAATATTTTTAATCCATTTGCAGGTACTTTACCTATTTTAAGCCAGTTTAAAAATAGTAATATTGTAGCACAAGAAATAAATCCATTAAATTGGGTGATTGGTATGTTGCGAATTAACGCACTAGGTTTAAAATCTTCGATATCTTTTTTAAATCCAAACAATTTTAATTATTGGGATAATCAAAATAAGTACGATTTAATTGTGAGTACTCCTCCTTTTGGATTTAAAATAGAAAATACAAAAGGTGCTAAAAAAGCGGAACTTTTCTTTTTGGAAAAAGCCTTACAATCAATTAATGAAAAGGGTAAAATTATTGCTGTTTTGCCCGAAAATTTTTTGGTTTCAAATGGAAATGATGAATTAACCCTCAAAAAAAAGCTTATCCAAGAGGATTTAATCGAAACTATTATTTTATTACCCAAAAATTTGTTTGCAGGCACTAATTTTACCAGTGTTTGTTTAGTTATTAATCCAACTAAAACAAATAAACAATCTATTAAAATAGTGGATGCTTCACTGTTTTTTACTAAATCTAATCGTAATCAAGTTAATTTAAACCTTTATTTAATTCAGGAAAAATTAAGTTCGTCTAAGGATGATGAACACACTAAATTAGTATCAAGCAATCAAATTATAAATAATCAATACGTCATATCGGTTAAAAAATTATTACTTTCGGAATCCAACGGACAAAATTTATCGGCTTTTCTTACACCAGCTGTATTAAATCCTCCAGTTAAAAACGAAGGTAAAGTTTTAAAAATTAACGATTTAAAAGATGATTTTCATAACAATGATATTTTTGCCCATTCTATAGCTATCAGTGCAATTAACTATAACGAAAAAAGCATTCATCAATCTTGCATACTGATAGCTTTAAAAGGTAAAAATTTAAAAGCTAGTTATTTTAATTATCAGGGAGAGGAAATATATATATCTAGTAATATTTTAGCTTTAACTTTTAATCCTGATGAAGTAGATAAAAATTACTTAATTTTTACTCTAAATCATTCCGAATCTTTTTTAAATCAATTAAATGCATCTCGAACAAATGGCATCATACCAACAATTTCTAAATCCGATTTTTTAAATCTAAAATTAGATTTACCCAATATTTCTCAGCAAAATCAAATTTGGTTAAAAGTAAAAAAAGAAGTTTCCATGGATTTGGAAACCTTGTGGGAGGAAAATGTTGTAAACGAACAAAAAAATATTTATCAGGAGTTTTCGTCCTTAAAACATTCCACAGGTACTCCCCGTCAAAATATATTATCCAATGCCAAAACTTTAATTCGTTTTTTCGAAAAAGAGGATAGCGAAGCTTTTTTTCAACTGAATCAAAAATTTAAAAATCGTTATCAAATAGATTTAATTTCGATTTTAAATTTAATAAAACAAGATATTTCGCATATTAGCGAAATGTTAGATATGGGCGAAAAAGCTTTAATATTATCAAATTATGATTACGAAAAAATGTCGATTAGTGATATTACAAACTATTTCCAAACACTTAGCCATCATAATTACAATTTTAGCATTCAAACAAATTACTGGGATTTTACCTTGAATAAACTATTTTTGGAAGATGTTAAACCAGAGGAATATATTTTATCCGATGATTTCGGTAAGGATTCTTTACAAGCATTAGCTAATCATAACAGTTTATGTATTGAGGGGAATTGGACACTTTTTAAAATCTTAATCGAAAATATTTTAACCAATGCCCATAAGCATGGTTTCGAGGATAAAAGCATCAAAAATATGGTGCAAATCGATTTGGAATTGCATCAAAACGAGTTAGTTGTAAAACTAAAAAACAATGGAAAAGCTTTTCCTAACGATTTTACAAAAGAAAAATTTACAGCTAAATTCATAACTTCTAACCGCCAAATTGGAACTGGTTTGGGAGGTTATGATATTGATAGAATTGCAGCTTTTTTTAAAAACAAGGATTGGAAATTGGATTTAGATGCACAAGATGAATATCCTGTTTTATTCGAATTTAACTTTAACGTACAAACTTTAGTGTAATGAATGATTTAATTTATACCATCCTTTGGATTGATGATGAACACGAAAAATTAGATAGTATAAAACGTACTGCTATCGATTTTAATATTCAATTTAATGCCTTTAAATCCCTAACTGCTGGTTTGGATGAATTGGAAAAAAATTACGATAACTATGATGGGGTATTACTAGATGCTAAATTTTACGAGCGTGAGGATGATGTCCCAGGTTCCGAGGATAGAGATAATTCTATCGAAGCAAAATCCAGAATTGATCAATTGGATAAAAAATTTGATATACATGTATTTACAGGGCAATCAGAGGCTTTTGGGGATGGTACGTATAAAAAGTTTTTCAAAAAAATCTTCCGTAAAGGTGTAGATCAGGACGAGGAAAAATTATTCGAAAGTTTGCGTTTATCCGCCGCTGCGCACAAGGATAATCAATTAAAACATCAGTACAAGGATGTTTTTCAGGTGGCTACAGATGCATATTTAGGTAAAGATTTACAAGCAAGTTTAATCCAAATTGCTCAAGCGCTTGTTCCCGAAAATAAATTAAAATTTACACCCGAACATTTAACCGCCATTCGTAAAATTATCGAAACACTTATTCATAAATTAGCACAATTAAATTTAATACCTCCCGCAATTGCTCAAAAAAGTGGATGGATTAGTGGCGCTAGTTTATTTATTTCAAATAAACATAAGGATTATCAACATACTCAAACGTATTTTCACCCTCTTATAGCACATACTTTTCATCGTTTATTAGATGTTTTACAAGATGGCTCGCATAGCCAAGGGGAATTAAAATTAAAAGTGGATGAATATCTTAAAAATACACCCTCTCAATATTTAATTCAAGCTTGTGTTTTTCAGTTATTCGAGTTATTGGTTTGGGCAAAATCTTTTATGGATACTTATCCAAATCAATTAAATAATCAATCGCTTTGGGAATTAAAAAACAATCCCGAAACCAACCAACTTAATCAGGATGTAATTGGCACAATTCAGCAGGATTCCTTCGGTAATTATTACTGTAATGGTTGTTTGTTAGATTATCGTTACACACATCAACATCATAAAATTGGCGATCAAATTAAAATTACCGAAATTGCAGACAATTTAAACGAAAAATCAAATTATATGTACCCTAAACGTGCAAATAAATACGAATCGTGTTAATTATCTTTCTTACCTATGCACAACTACTGCACTTATAAAACATATATTTGTAAAATAATAACAATAAAGTTTGTTTAATATGATAACCGGAGAATTAAAAGCTAAAATAGATCAAATTTGGAATACCTTCTGGACTGGGGGAATTACCAACACCATCACCATAGTGGAGCAGTTAACTTACCTTATTTTTATTAAGGACTTGGACGAGCGTGAAACTGCTAATGAGCGAAAGGCGTTGCGTGGTTTAAAGGTTAACGAACCTATTTTTGCGCCTAATCAACAACATTTTAGATGGAAAAATTTAAAGGAAATGGATGTGGAACAAAGGCATGAAATTTTTAACGATACCAAGGACGGAATTTTTCCTTTTATCCGTTCCCTTGGTAAGGACAAAAGTTTGTTTAGTACCTACATGCGTGGGGCTACTTTTGGAATTTCTAAAGCTTTGGTGCTGGACCAAGTAATGGAAAAATTGGAACGTATCGAAATGAATCAGCAGGATGTTAAAGGCGATATTTACGAGTATTTGTTATCTAAATTAGAGGGTGGAGGTACAGCGGGACAATTTCGTACGCCTCGCCATATCATTAAGTTAATGGTGGAACTTACCCAACCTACACTACAAGATACCATATGCGATCCTTCTTGTGGTTCGGCGGGTTTTTTGGTGGCTGCTAAGGAATATATCGATAAACATAACGAGGTTACGGTGTTGGATAAACACAAGGACCATATTAACAAAACCATGTTTAACGGGATGGAGTTTGATGCCACCATGTTGCGGATTGCTTCCATGAACCTGTATTTGCATGGTATCGAGGAACCCAATATTATAGATGTGGATGCGGTAAGTAAGGACAATACCATATCCGATGCCTATACATTAGTTTTGGCTAATCCTCCTTTTAAAGGCACTATCGATAAGGAAAGTATTGCTCCGGGCTTAAAAAATGTTACCAATACCACCAAAACGGAATTGTTGTTTTTGGCTTTAATGCTTCGTCAATTAAAAACTGGTGGACGATGTGCGGTAATTGTGCCCGATGGGGTTTTATTTGGTGGTGGTAATGCGCACAAAAGTATCCGCGAGGAAATTATTGCCAACAATAAACTAGAGGCGGTGATTTCCATGCCCAGTGGGGTGTTTAAGCCTTATGCTGGGGTAAGTACTGCTATTTTAATTTTTACCAAAACCACTACGGGTGGTACGGATAAGGTGTGGTTTTACGATATGTTAGCCGACGGAAAATCTTTGGATGATAAACGAAATTTATTGGTGTCCGAGGAGGTTTTTGATGCTTTTTCTTTTGGTAATGGTGCGGCGGCACTTACTGCCGAGGAAAAAAAGAATTTGCATACTAAATTTAACTTGCCCGAAATTATCGAGCGTTATCAAAACCGACAGTCCGAAAACCGCTCTCGTACTCAACAATCCTTCTTGGTTCCTTTCGAGGAAATTAAACAAAACGACTGGGATTTGTCCATTAACCGATACAAAGAAATTGTGTACGAAGAGGTAAAATACGATGCTCCAAAAGATATTTTAAATAGAATTGAGGACTTGGAAAAGGAAAGAGAAAGTTTGTTGAATGATTTAAAAAAGTTGATGTGATGGAAAACGATGTAGAACTTAGAGAAATACTGTCGGTTAAAACTGGAAAGTTTGATGCAAATCATTCAGCCAAAGATGGTAAATATACTTTTTTTACTTGTGCAGATGTTCCTAGTAAAGCTAACACATTTTCATTTGATGATGAAGTTTTAATCTTGCCTGGTAATGGAGCTAATGTAGGTAAAGTTTATCATTATAAAGGGAAACTGGAAGCTTACCAAAGGACTTACGTTTTGTATAAAATAAAAGCATTTCCAAGATTTTTATATTATTACTTTTCTAAATTTTGGATTAGACAAATTACAAAAAAGCAAGTTGGCACTGCGACAAACTATATAAAAATGGATGATATTTTATCATTTAAAATCCCCCTTCCCCCCCTCGAAGAGCAAAAGCGCATCGCAAAAATTTTAGATGACGCCCAAGCCTTAAAACAAAAAACCGAAAAATTAATCCAAGAATACAACTCCCTCGCCCAATCCATCTTCCTAGATATGTTCGGCGACCCTGTTACCAATAAGTGTTTTAATATAAAACCAGTTTGCTATTATATTGATAATTTGGATACTGGTAAATCTGTAAATTCTACAAATGAAAAATATACAAAAGATAAAATGGGGATATTAAAAACAAGTTGTGTTTACAATGGTGTTTTTGAACCAATGGAATCAAAAGTAATTAGAAAAGATGAATTAGAAAAGGCTAAACTCAACCCTAAAAAAGATAGTATTATTATTAGTCGGATGAATACAGAAGAATTAGTAGGTAAGTCTGCTTATATACAGAATAACTATCCGAATATTTATTTGCCTGATAGACTTTGGCAAACAACAAAAAATAATAATGAACATTCTGTCCTTTGGTTATCATACGCAATCAAACAAAAAAGTTTTCTTCAAAAGATTTCACAGATTGCAACTGGAACTAGTGGTAGTATGAAAAATATTTCTAAATCAAAATTTCTTCAATTGCCAATTATTACCCCTCCACTCGAACTCCAAAATCAATTCGCCGAAAAAATAGCCTTAATCGAAAAACAAAAAGAAATCGCCCAAAAAGAACTAACCGAAACCGAAAACTTATTCAACTGCCTACTCCAAAAAGCATTTAAAGGGAGGAGTAAATAGAATCAATTAAAATGGAAAACTGGCAAGAAAAACTTAAAACTAACATGGAAGATCTTAAAAAGTATTTAGAGGATAATCTTCCATCAAAAACTATTGATTCTGATAAAAAAATCATTGAACTTGTTCCTTTTTTTCAACTACCATTTTTAGATAATAAAAATAGAAATACTTACAATTGTTATCTTACAGCATTTTCAAAAGATTTACAAAAGATTATAGGAAGAACATACCCTTGTAGACAAATTATGGAAATTGCCTATTCTTATTTTCATAATAAATCATCAATTCTTGAGTCCTATAATATCTTATCCACTTATTCAGTTTCTGTAAAAAATGAGTTTGAAGATAATGGATTTTTAAAAATTAACAATTGCTCTATTTTATTAAAGAATATAGTTGTAAGTATTAAAACTGCTGTTGATTCAATTTGTGTTTTTTTACAACTTTTGGAAAATGATAATGTTGATTACCATTGCTATACAGATGTTGCATCTTATTGTGAAATGCGTAATAGCATTAAGAAGGGAAGAAATCCTTTATTAATATCTAAAATTGAAGAAATTAAAAAGGCTTCGTGGTTTAAAGAAATTTGTGAAATAAGAAATCAAGTAATTCACAGAGGTTTTACATTAGAATCTTGGCTTCAAAGTGAGTATACTTCAGAACGCGTTTTTTTTAAAATGGTACAGCACAGATTATGTATTCCTAGACACTTTGATTCAGATCGAAATCATATTGTATTTGAATCTTTTGATAATCGATGTCATTTTAAAAAAATTGATTTAAATCCAATAATGAAAGGTTTTTTAGAGTTAGAATTTTTAGAAAAGGAATTGGTTGAAATTTTAATTGAACAAGGATTGTCAAAGGGAGTATTGTACCCAAAAGCAGATAAAATTGATTGTGCAAGAAATATGAACTTTTGAAAATACAAAAAGAATTATTTCAAAATATATTTAATGGATATTTTTTCAAATATTTTGAATTTAGTTTGATTTTAGGGTCATAGCATTTGAAAATTGGAGAATAAATATAATTAAACAAATAGTGGTTTTTACGAATTGGATTGGAAGTGCAGCGTATTTTAAAGGTGAACCCTTAGTTTACAAGAAAGTGGATGAAATAACACTAGATAAAGAAGAACTTAAAAGCGAGTTAGAGAATTAAATATTATTCATTTACTATGAAAATCAAATCCGATATCCGTTATAAAATTTTAGATCATTTACTAGAAATTAACAATAGTACAAATGAATTTATTGCTAATCAATTTTTATCTACATTACACGATGATTTAGGTACGATAAAAAGAGCTTTGATGGAGTTGATTGAAGATGGATATATTAAGGAATCTAATATTGATACATCTGTTTCAAATTATACATCACCCATTAAAAGCATTAATACGGTGGGGGATATTGCAAGAAAAAATCCTCAAAGACTAATTGAAGATTCGGAAATATCCAAAATAAGAATTTATATTACATTTAAAGGCAAACAATTTTTACAAGAAATTGAAAACGAAAATAAACGAATGAACCACCTAAAATACGAGTGGTTAAAAAACTTAGTGTATTTAATAGTGGGTGCTAGCTTTACATTTTTAGTAAATTTCTTCTCTGATAATTAATTTAAATGAAAAAATTAAACGTTTTATTTATACTAGGATTAGCTTCCTTTTTACAACCTTACATAGTTTTAGGTTGGATGTTTGGACGTTCTAATACTTGTTGGAATTGTTTAATTATTGAACAAACTTTTTTCGATACTATTTTTTACTTGATTTTGCCTATGTTGGCGATTTATTTTGTTATGAATAGTTTAAAAATAAATTATCGTATTACTGCATTATCAATTAGTTTATATTTTGCTGTTGTTTCCTTAATTAAAATTACCATTCCGTTATTTGATGATAGGGTGGCTTCATGGAGTACTTTTACCCAAAAAGAAATGTTACAAACTGCAATGTATAGCGCATCACCTTTTTTAATTGTGTTATCTGCAATTTTGTTTTTTACTTTATCCATTGTGGTTAAAAAATAAAATTTTAGTTTAATAAAATTAGATGAAATATGAAAATACATACCTTTGCAACATGGAAATTAAGTTTAGCAACATATCCAACAGATTAGGAACTAGAGTTATTGCGCAGGATGTTAGGCATACTGTGGAAAAGGCTTTTGAGGAAAATCAAAGGGTTGTTTTTAATTTGGAAAACGTTCAATCTATGTCGCACTCCTTTGCAGATGAATGTTTTGCTAAATTACTTTTAACTTGGGAACTGGACGAAATTAAAAAGAAAAGTACATTTATCAATGTAACATCTGATGTAAAAAGTATTATTAAATTTGTAATTAACGAGCAACTTTCTTCTACAATATCTTAATTGCTTTTTAAATTTGCTATATTTATTTAACTTTATTAAATGCCTAATACCAAAAGTGAAATTCAATCTTTTGTGAGTGTTTTAAAAAACACTATCCAACACAGTCAGCTAAAAGCAGCTAAGGCAGTAAATAATCAGTTGTTGCAATTGTATTTTGTTTTAGGAGCGGCTATAAGTGCTAAAACAAAAACGGCTAATTGGGGAGATAAAATACTAGATAACATAAGTAAGGAATTACAGCAGGAGTTAAAATGGCTGAAAGGATTTTGGGCTCAAAACTTAAAGAAAATGCGTTTGTTTTATGAAGCTTATCCTGATTATTTAAATACTTTCCCATTGTGGTTGGAATTAAATGATGAAGCTCCTTTTAAAATAGGTGCGCCACTGGCGAACGAAATTGGTTCAACACCGTCGAACGAATTAACAAATCAAAATTAAAAATTAAAAACATGAGCAAAAGTAATTTTGAGTTTTTAAAAGAGTGGCAGGATTTGTTCCAAAGGGCGCAAAAGGCGGAGAGTTTGGTAATAACCGATCCCCGAACATCCTTAAGTTATGCCCGTATGGCCTTGGAATTGGCGGTGCTGTGGATGTATAAAAACGATAAAAACTTAGAGCTTCCTTTTGATACTAGTTTAAATTCGTTGATTAAACAGGAGGAATTTAAAAATTTATTTCATACTAAGTTTTATTGCGAAATAGATAGTATTAGAGGAATGGGGAATTTAGCCATTCATAATAAAGCGGTGGGTGTGCAGGATTCGGAAAAAATTATCACACACTTGTTTTATTTTACCAAATGGTTTGCTAAAACCTATGCCTTAAATGAGGTGGAGCTAACTATGGTGTTTGATTGGGAAATTATTCCGCATGAAGGTCCCGAAAGTTTAAATAAAAAACAATTGGCTGCTTTGCAGTTAAAATTTACGGATGAACTTAGCAATTTTAAAAAGGTTTTAAAGGATGCCGAGGAAAAAAATAAAAAATTACTGGAAGAAAATGAGTTGCAAAGGTTGCGTATTGCCGAGTTGCAAGCTCAATTTGATGCCAATAAATTAGAAGCTAATAAATTAAATGAAAACACAGTTTTACATCCACGTAACGAATACGAAACACGTAAATTTTTAATTGATGTAAGTTTACGTGAGGCTGGCTGGGATTTAAGTGGGGCTAATGTAAAGGAATATGAGGTGGATAATATGCCAAAATCCACCAATCCATCGGGCAAAGGTTATGTGGATTATGTGTTGTGGGATGATAATGGTAAACCTTTAGCAGTAGTGGAAGCTAAAAAAACTTTGGAAGCGGTTGCTAAGGGCGAAAATCAGGCACAGTTATACGCGGAATGTTTGGAACAAAAATTTGGTGTACGCCCGATAATGTATTATACCAATGGCTATGAAATTTATTTATGGGACGATACTTTTTACAAACAATCGCGACTTGTACAGGGTTTTTATACCAAACAGGAGTTGCAAACTTTACTGTTTAGGCGACAAAATAGAAGTGATATACGAAGGGCTTTAATAGACAACCAAATAGCGGGTAGAGCTTACCAAATGCGCGCTATTAAAAGTATTACCGAGCATTTTGCGGGTACGGATAAACAAACTGGAAAATTAATTGGCACTAACCGCAGGGCTTTATTGGTTTTAGCTACTGGAACTGGAAAAACACGAACGGCAATTGCGTTTAGTAAACTTTTGTTGGAATGTAATTGGGCGAAAAGAATTTTGTTTTTAGCCGATAGAAAAAGTTTGGTTAGGCAGGCGAAGAGTAATTTTGTTAAATTATTAAAGAATCATCAATCGGTTAATTTATTAGAAGAAAAAGATAATCCGGATGCAAGAATTGCTTTTTCTACCTATCAAACCATGATGGGTTTGATTGATGGATCGAGAACTGGAGAAGAACGTTTTTATAGTGTAGGTCATTTTGATTTGGTGATTGTGGATGAAGCTCACCGTTCGATTTATCAAAAATATCAGTCGATTTTTAACTATTTTGATGCTTTATATTTAGGTTTAACCGCTACTCCTAAAAGTAAAATTGATAAAAATACTTACGAGGTTTTTGGCTTGCCTGATAAATCGCCTACGGATGCTTATACTTTTGAGGAAGCAGTGGAAAACAAACATTTAGTGCCTTATAAAACCATTGTAATTAAAACAAAGTTTACTACCAAGGGTATTAAATACGCCGAATTAACAGACGAGGAAAAGGAACAATTTGAACAAGAAATTTTGGATGGCGAGGAAGCAAGCGAAAATGAAGTGATTGACCCAACTGAGTTAAATAAATGGTTGTTTAATAAGGATACTACTATCAAAACCTTACAAAAAATTGTAGAGTTAGGAGTTAAAAAAAGAGGCGGTGAGGAGCTAGGGAAAACCATTATTTTTGCGCGTAATAAAAAACATGCTGCTTATTTAAAGGAGCAGTTTATGACGCTGGATAAGGAGTTGTATGGTAACGAATATGTAAAGGTAATTACAGATGGTGAGCCTAAAGCGGAAGAGTTTATTGAGCGTTTTTGTGATGAAGAAAAGGAGCGTTTACCACAAATTTGTATTTCGGTGGATATGATGGATACTGGAATTGATGCGCCAAGTTGTGTAAATTTAGTGTTTTACAAGCCTGTAAAATCCTATGCTAAGTTTTGGCAAATGGTAGGTAGAGGGTCTCGTTTACGTCCAAATTTATTTGGACCTGGAATGGATAAAACGCATTTTTTAATATTTGATTTGTATGGAAATTTTGAGTTTTTTGAGGAAAATCCGCATGGAATTGAAGGGGAAACACAAAAAAGTTTAAGCGAAATAGTTTTTGCCATTAAGTTACAATTGGCTATTTACTTAGGGGATGGTAAATTTAAATTGGAAGATGATTTACAAAAGTATAGAGCCGAGTTGTTGGATAGTTTACACCATGAAATAAAAAGTTTAGATACTACACGTTTTGAGGTTAAAATGAAGCTGCAAATTGTGATGGATTATGGAGGTAACAATAGGGAGCTGTGGAACAATTTAAATAAAAAAGATATTAAAATTATTACGGATGAATTGGCGCCTTTGGTAAAGCCAAAAAAAGAGGACTCTGATTTGGCAAGGTTTTACGATAAACTTTTGTATACTTTAATGATTAAACGAATAGAAACGCCTAATACCAAGGAATTTGTAAATGAGTTTAAAATGCCGATTACCAAAGTGGCTATTTTATCCAAACGTTTGTTAAAGAAAACCAGTATTCCAGCAGTGGAACAGCAAAAAAATATTATAGAATTACCTTTAGCCGAAAAGTTTTGGGAAAATGATGGAATTCATCATTTAGAAAAAATTAGGGTAGGTTTAAGACATTTGATAAAATATATTGATTTTAACGATCAAAAATTTGTAACCAGCAATTTTGAGGACGAATTGTATGATGTTGAAAATTTTGAAATGCTTGATGCTACTGATAACGTAACGGAGTATAATACTGTTTTTAAAAATAATATTTATAGGTTACAAGAAATTGTTAGAAATCATAAAGATCATATAATTATTAGCAGAATTAGAAAAGGTGAAAAAATTACTATGGAAGAGTTGGCAGTTTTAGAAAAAATGCTGTTTTCGGGTAATTTAAATAAAGAGGAGGTAATTAAAGAGCTAGGTAAATCTTTCGATTTAGTTCAGTTTATCATTCAGTTAGTTGGTTTATCCGAAGAAAAAGTGGACAAAGCTTTTGCGGATTTTATTAACGAATTTGAATTAAATTCGGTACAAATAGAATTTTTGGAAATGATTAAAAAGTTTTTTTTAGAAAATGGCAAAATAGATCCTAATAAACTTTTTGATTCGCCTTTTAAAAAATATCATCCCTTAGGTATAGAAGGTGTATTTAACGACCAACAAACTACAAAAATTTTAAAAATAATTGAAGAAATAAATCCAGAATCTGGCTTAAGCGCATAAATATCAATGATATTGAAACTTTTAAATTTATGCTAAAATACTTTGGTTTTGAGTGATTTTATCGTTAATAAAATGAGCAATCTCTAACGCTGTTAATGTATTTTTATTGGGTTTAATATACATATTATTTTGTAAACGCTGGATAAAATGAAGTAATTCGTTTAGATTGTTTTTTTGAATCATTGGCTGTACTACAGCAAATGAGGTATTATTTGTTGTTTCGTTAAGTTCGTAAATTTTTGATTTAAATTTTAAATAATCTACAAAAATACACGAATCGTTTTGATAAAATTTTATATAGTGTTGATTTTCAACATCTACCCTACTACATAATAAGTTAGCAACACATCCGTTTTCAAATTCGATTCTAGCATTTACTACGTCTGCACTGTTATTATTCATGATAACCCCAGTTGCACTAATCTTTTTAACACCAGATTTTACAATGTTTAAAATAATATCAATATCATAAATCATTTGCGAAAGCACAATAGAGTTTTCGTTATTTGATAGATTTATATCTGATAATCTGTTACATTCAATAAAACTTGGGTAACTTATGTATGGTTTAACCGATTGTAATGCTTCGTTATACTGAATAGGATTGCTAATTTGCATACCTACTTTGGCTTCCTGAACCAAATTCATTAAGTTTTTCCCATCCTCAACGGTGGGTGCAAACGGACTATCAATGAAACAAGGAATTTGATTTCTAATTGCTTTTTCGGTGATGTAATGCGAGTTTTTACTAGGATTAATTACCAATAACGCATCAATTTCATTTAAAAACAAACTACAATCTGTAAAACAATTTATGTTTGCAATAGAACTGTAAGCATCCATACTAGCAATGATTGTACAATTAGGAATCTCTTGTACCATCAACCAATAATGATCAATACAAGTGTTATTACCAACAATTCCTATTTTTAACATATTTGTGTTTACTTTTTACAAAAATAGATAGCAGGGTTTAACTTTACTTGAATTAATTTTGTAAAGAATTAACAATGCATTTTTAAAATCGTGCTATGACAGACGGATATATTCAAAAAGGTAAGCGCTTAAATATGCTTAAAGAGTTGGAAAACAAAGGGTTTAAAGATAAGGCTGTTTTAAATGCTATGAACGAAGTGCCTAGACATTTTTATTTGCACGAAATGTTCGAAAACTTCGCTTACGAGGATCAGGCTTTTAAAATTGGCTGCGGACAAACCATTTCGCACCCATCAACCGTTGCTTTCCAAACCCAGTTATTACAAATTCAAAAAGGAGATAAAGTTTTAGAGATTGGAACGGGTTGTGGCTACCAAACCTCTGTTTTAGTTAAAATGGGCGCTAAAGTATTTTCCATTGAGCGCCAACGTCCGTTGTATGTAGAAACTAAAAAACTATTGCAAAATTTAGGTGTTAGAGCACAATTATTTTATGGCGATGGTTATAAAGGATTACCAGCATTTGCTCCTTTTGATAAAATTATAGTTACCGCTGGCGCTCCATTTATTCCTCAAGATTTAATTAATCAATTGAATAAAAATGGGCGAATGGTAATACCTGTAGGAGAAAAAACCCAAATAATGACGCTAATTACTAAAAATGAAAATGGCGATGTAAACGAGGAAAAATTGGGTGAATTTAAGTTTGTGCCTATGTTGCAAGATAAAGAATGGAAATAAACATTTTTTTTCTCTAAAATTCTGATTTTTATTTGCTTGTAATTTTACTAATCATTACCTTTGCCCTCCCTAAAAAATAGGAATAGGTAAAAAGTAGTAGTTTTTATCGAGAAAATAAATGTAAAAATCCCTATCAATTTTCTACTACAACATTGATATACAAGTAATTTATTATGTCTGAAAAAGATTTAAAAGAAGCACAAGGTGCAAAATTATCCACAGATCCTAACCAAGGATTAGCAGAATTTGATTGGAGTGGAATTGGTAAAAAAGAGGATGTTTACTCAAAAGACCAAATCGTTAAGTTGGAAGCTGAGTATGGTCAATCAGTTAGCTCTATCAATCAACACGAAATTTTAGAAGGAGAAATTGTTAGCAAAACAAAAAGAGAAGTAGTTGTAAACATCGGTTACAAATCCGAAGGTATTATTTCTACATCTGAGTTTAGATACAATCCTGAGTTAAAAATTGGCGACAGAGTAGATGTTTATGTTGAAAATGCAGAGGACAGATCTGGACAGTTAATTTTATCTCACCACAAAGCAAGAGCATTAACAGCTTGGAATAAAGTAAATGATTCATTAGAGAAAGAAGAAATTATCAAAGGTTATGTTAAATGCCGTACTAAAGGAGGTTTAATCGTTGATGTTTTTGGTATCGAGGCTTTCTTACCGGGTTCGCAAATTGATGTGAAACCAATCAGAGATTACGATGTGTATGTTGGTAAAACTATGGAATTTAAAGTAGTTAAAATCAACCACGAATTTAAAAACGTTGTAGTATCTCACAAAGCTTTAATTGAGGCTGAATTAGAATTACAGAAAAAAGAAATTATCTCTAAATTAGAGAAAGGACAAGTATTAGAAGGTACTGTTAAAAACATTACTTCTTACGGAGTGTTTATCGATTTAGGTGGTGTAGATGGTTTAATCCATATTACTGATTTAAGCTGGGGTAGAATTAACCACCCAGAAGAAGTGGTAGAATTAGATCAAAAATTAAATGTTGTAATTTTAGATTTCGACGACAACAAAAAACGTATCGCTTTAGGCTTAAAACAATTACAAAGTCATCCTTGGGACCAATTAAATGCTGATTTAAAAGTTGGTGATGAGGTAAGTGGTAAAGTTGTTGTTTTAGCTGATTATGGTGCATTTATCGAAATTGCTCCAGGTGTTGAAGGTTTAATCCATGTTAGTGAGATGAGCTGGTCGCAACACTTAAGATCTGCGCAAGATTTCTTAAAAATTGGCGATGAAGTAAAAGCTGAGGTTTTAACTTTAGATCGTGAAGAAAGAAAAATGTCTTTAGGTATCAAACAATTACAAAAAGATCCTTGGGCTAATATTGATGCTAAATATGCTGTAGGTACTAAGCATAATGCAGTAGTTAGAAACTTTACTAATTTTGGTATTTTTGTAGAATTAGAGGAAGGTATTGATGGTTTAGTTCATATTTCAGATTTATCTTGGTCTAAAAAAATCAAACATCCTTCTGAATTCGCTGAATTAGGTCAGTCTATCGATGTAATCGTTTTAGAAATTGATACAGAAAACAGAAAATTAAGCTTGGGTCATAAACAATTAGAAGAAAATCCTTGGGATGTATTCGAAACTGTTTTCACTTTAGATTCTGTTCACCAAGGTACACTTATCGAAAAACAAGATAACGGTGCTGTAGTATCTTTAACTTACGGTGTTGAAGCATTTGCTCCAAAAATCCACTTAGTTAAAGAAGATGGTAGCGAAGCACAATTAGAGGAAGCTGTAAACTTTAAAGTGATTGAATTCAATAAAGAATTGAAAAAAATCATTGTATCGCACACTAGAACTTTTAAAGAAGAAGTAGAAGGCGAGAAGAAAAAAGCTCCTGCTAAAAAAGCAGCTGCAAAAACAGCAGCTCCTGCGTCAGCTCAAGAGAAATCTACATTAGGTGATATGGATGTATTATCTGATTTAAAATCTCAAATGGAAAAAGCAGAAAGCAAAAAGAAATAATTGCTTTTACCAAATAATAAAAAAGCCGCAATTTCTTGCGGCTTTTTTTGTTTTAATAAATAGCTAATGGATTAATAGTAAATTTTATTTTATTGATTCCACGGGATTGTAGCAGTAACTATTTCAAAAAATAAATTGTCTCTCACAGAAATCTCAGACTAACACAGATTTTATAGGCTTAGATAATTATTACACTGATTACGTTACACTTAACAGATTTTTACAGATAATTTTATTTTCAATAAAATTTAAAAATTTGATCTAAGAATCTTTAAAAAATAGTTTTCAAAAAAACGAAGTTTTTGATTCTGTGAAATCTATCAAACGTAGTGGAATCTGTGTAAAAAAATATGAATAGAAAACTCCGTGAATATATGTGTGTTATGTGAGAAATTGATTTTAGGTATAATAAAGGGGAATCGGAAAGAATTAAACAATTTTATTGCAGGAGCATATTTAGGTGTAGCAAAGGAGTTTAGGGTAAAAAAAGGATTGCATGTACATATCGCTTATCAGCATCATATTAACAGTAAAATTCTGTCCAAAGATGAAATTTCATATAATTATGTTGATGAAAATATAAGTGGAAAAGTAGATGCTTATAACAATTTAGCACGTTCATTTTTAATGTTAGGACTAAAATACTATCTTAAAAAAAACAACGAATAAAGTTTTTTAAAATCAAATTAAATGCTACTTTTTTTCACCTGCTTTAATTGCTAAGTTGATGAAGTTTTCTTTTGGAGGTAATGGGCAGCTAAAATTTGGATTGTATGCGCAATATGGATTGTGTGCGTAATTAAAATCTACGGTGTAAACATTTTCTTCCTCTTTTTTAATTGCGTACAAAAACCTTCCAGCTCCATATGAACTTTTCCCAGAAGTTAAATCCTTAAAAGGAATAAAAATTCGATTTTTGTTTTCCCCTGGTCCGATAAAAGCCGACAATTTATAAGTGACACCCATTAAATTAAACTCCACAACACCTATTTTTTCGTATGTTGTTGTTACATTTTCGTTGGCATGTAAAATAATGTACGAAGGGAAATCTAACTCCTTTAAAACACCCTCAACTTTAAAAGTTTCATCAACTTCAAAATAGTTTAATTGCTTAAATTTTTCTCTATTAGAAATTGGAGATTGTGGATCTGATTTAAACTGATTATTTTTATAATCCCTATAATCGTTAACTTCCTGAATATAAACCTGATTATTATTGGCACAAGAAATACAAAAAACAAAAAATATTAACAAAAATCGCATACAATAAAAAAGGTATTTTTTAAATTAAGTTGGAGAAATCGTATAATTTACCGTAAATTTATTCAAAACTTTTGTTAAGCTGTAGTTTTAATGTTTTATTAAATTTTTTTTAGCTTATTTTTTTTAGAACTTTACACAAAATTTTTGTTTTATGCAACACAACGAGTATGTAAAAGCTTTAGAAGCTTGGAACTTAGAAGATATTGTTGAACATGTTGAAAATACGCATCATGCTTATTTAAAAGCTAACTTCCCGTTAATTCATCGTTTAATTGATAAATTACGTATTGCATATCCAGAGAAAACTGAATATCATGAAATTCATGAATTGTTTACAGAATTTACCGATGATTTAGCACGACATCTTATTAAAGAAGAAGAAATTTTATTTCCATATTTTAAACAATTGGGTAAAAGCGCCAGAGACCACAGCAAAGTGGAGCCTGCAATTTTTGGTAAGTTGCGCAAACCTATTGAAATCATGGAAAACGAACATGATTCGTCGCATGATATAATTGATAAAATTAGAGAAATCACAAATAATTTTATAGCTAAACCAGAAGACGACCCTGTTGTTCATTCGTTATATTTTAAATTTAAAGAATTTGATAACGACATGCACGTTCACCATGAAATTGAAAATGGTTTATTGTTTGCAAAAGCTCAAGAAATTGAAGAAAAATTAGGTTTGTAATACACTTATGAGCCACGAATATTGGATGCATCGTTGTTTGGAGCTGGCAGGAAAAGGGGCCGGACTTACATCGCCTAATCCAATGGTGGGGTGTTTAATTGTGCATGAAGATAAAATTATTGGTGAAGGATACCACTTCAAAGCTGGATTAGCACACGCAGAAGTAATTGCTATACAACAAGTTAAAAATAAATCTCTACTTCCCTACTCTACCTTGTATGTAACTTTAGAACCTTGCGTTCATTTTGGTAAAACACCTCCTTGTACAAATTTAATTATCGAAAAAAAAATTCCAAGAGTTGTAATTGGTGCTATTGATACAAATAGTAAAGTTGCTGGTAAAGGGGTGGAAAAATTACAACAAAATGGTGTTGAAGTAACAATTAATATTTTACAACAAGAATGTTTGGCATTAAACAAACATTTTTACCAGGTACATAACCATCAAAAACCATATATTTATTTAAAATTTGCTAAAAGTAAATTTAATAAAATTGGTGCCTTAAATGGTAAATCTATTCCTTTAACCAACATTTTCACTAATCAAATTACACATAATTTACGCGCTCAAGTTGATGCTATTTTAGTAGGAAAAAATACATTTATTAACGATAAGCCGCAATTAACCTGCAGATGGATTAAAGGGAAAAATCCAAAAAAAATAGTATTTACTCGAGGGAAAAATTGGGATTGGATTACAAGTGATATTCAGGACTGGATAGTTGTAAGTAACTTCCCTGCTCCTGCTCATTTAAAGCTAAATAACATTGTTGTTTCCGAAAAAAATTGGAAAGAAGAATTAGCTAAAAATTTACTTTTATTAAACATCCAATCGGTTTTAATAGAAGGAGGTAAAGAAATTTTAGAACTATTTTTACAAAATGAATTTTATAATGAAATTTGGGAATTTTCTACTTCAAACGAACTTAATTACGGCGTTGATGCACCAAATTTACCAATTAATTTAATTTTACAAAATAGCGATTTTTCGCACAAAGATAGCTTACGTATTTTAACACCTCAACCGTAATTTATCTATTTTTAATTTAGTATAAAAACAATATATTTGCAATTTTGTTGCAAATTAAACCAATGTATAAATTTATTACCATAATTTTACTATTAACTGTATTTTGTAAGGTATATGGCCAAGAAAATAGAATTAATTTAAGAGGTAAGGTAATACAAGAAGATAGCACACATATTGCATTCATAAACCTTTATTTACACGAACTACAAGCTATCAGCATAACCAACGAACAAGGCGAATTTGAATTTAAAAATATTTTCCCTGGCAGGTATCATATACACGTAAGTGCACCTAATTATGAAGCCAAAACCTACTGGATAACTCTAAACAATGAAAACAATTACTTTAATTTTATTCTGAAAAAAACCACGGTTGAATTATCCGAAATTGTTATCGAATCTCATTTTTCCAAACTAGGAAACGAAAATCAAAGTTTAAGCACAATTCATTTAGATAAAAAATATTTGGAAGAAAATAGAGGTAATAATTTAGTACAAACCATCGAAAATATCCCCGGAATTAGCTCTATTTCATTGGGTGTTGGAATTGCAAAACCCATTATAAGAGGTATGAGTTTTAATAGAGTTTTAGTAAACGACAAAGGTATTAAACAGGAAGGACAACAGTGGGGAGCTGATCATGGTTTAGAATTAGACCAATTTGATATTGATAGAATTGAAATTATTAAAGGAGCTTCTGCTTTAATGTATGGCTCGGACGCAATGGGTGGTGTAATTAATATTTACCCAAGTATTCCCGAAGGTAAAAATTATATTAAAGGCGAAGTACTTGGTTTGTATAAAAGTAATAATGATTTGTTTGGAACAAGCAGTTTTGTTGAGCTGAATAAAAATGGCTACTTTTTAAAATTACGGTATAGTTTACAAGATTATGGAAATTACAGAGTGCCAACAAATGAATTTATTTATGGCAGTTTTGCTTTACCTATTTACGAAAACCGTTTAAAAAATACTGGTGGTAATGAACAAAATTTTAATCTAAGTACTGGTTTTGCAAAAAATTGGGGTTATTCTACTTTTCATGTTAGTTCATATAATTTAAAAGCCGGACTTTTTATGGGCGCAATAGGTTTACCCAGAAGTTTTTTATTAGGACATGAAAACGGACATCGATTTATCGATTTACCCTATCAAGATATCACACACAACAAAATCATAAACAACACTTTAATTAAAATTGGTAACAATTGGTTAGAAATAGATTTAGGTTATCAAAATAATATCCGACAAGAAAGAATAACTCCGGAAGCATTTAATATACGCGACGAAAACTTTATAGATTATGGTAATTTATCTTTAGGTTTAAACCTTCAAAGTGTAACCGCCAACACAAAATACAACTGGTTAATAAATAAAAAATGGAATTTAATTACAGGTTTAAACTCTCAATTTACACAAAACACGCACACAGGTTTTGAATTTTTATTACCTAACTATACTAACTTACAATATGGTATTTTTGCATATAATGAATACAAAAAAAGCGAAAATACACATTTTAATTTCGGTGTAAGATGGGATGGTACAACATACAATATTGATGAAAAAATTATCGCAGTGTACAATAGGCAGGGAAATTTTACTGGCGAATACAGTATGCGAAACCCCAACATTAATCGCAATTTCGGGAATTTTTCGGGTGCTTTTGGTGTAAACTGGAAAAAAAACAAAACTTTGGATTATAAATTAAATATAGGATCTGCATATAGATTTCCTGCACCTAACGAATTATCTGTAAATGGAATTCATCATGGTGTTTTTCGTCATGAAATTGGAAATGCAAATTTAAACCCCGAAAGAGGTGTACAAGCAGATTTTGGATTGATTTACAAAAAATCTGATGTTAAATTAGAATTTACACCTTTTACTTCTTATTATGATAATTTTATTTATTTATCCCCCACTGGAAGATTTAGCAGATTGAACAATGGCGGAATGGAATGGGAATACAAACAAAATTCGGTAAGTTTTATTGGTGCCGAATGGATGATGGATTATCATATTGTAAAAGAACTGCATTGGAGTAATGGAATAGAGTATGTGTACAATTATAACCATCAAACAGGTTTAAATTTACCTTTTACACCCCCATTAAAAATTACCAATGATATTGGTTATCACTGGGAATGGGAAAAAAAATCGATTAAAAAAATAAGCTTGAATTTTAATTATACTTGGGTAAATCAACAAAAATTAACCGATAGAAACGAGCTAGAAACCGATGGTTACCATTTATTTAACGCTGGTTTAAATGCAATTTTTATGGTAAAAAATCAAATGATAAAATTTAATTTTCAAATACGCAACATCAACAACACCAATTATTTAAATCATACCAGTAGATACCGTTTATTAAATATACCCGAACAAGGGAGGAATATTCATTTTTCGATTCAAATTCCGTTTTCTAACAAATTTTAATTACAATAAATGCAACAAAGTTGCAAACTTTATTATATTTGCACAACTTAAATTTATAAATTATGAAAAAATTAGTATTTACATTAGCTAGTATTGCACTATTAGCATCATGCGGAAAAGACAAAGATAAAACCGCTCCACAATTTAGTCAAATTGTTAGTCCGCTCGGACAAGGAGGTGAAGGAGTAATTATGTTAAGAGGAGAATATATACAAGTTATTCAAGAAACAGAAAATACCATAAAAATTAAAGGAACAGTAAGCGATGAAACAGAATTAAAAGAGTTAAAAATTGATGTACACAATGCTAGCGATGGACATTCTCATAAAATATTATCCGCATACGAATTTTTAGATTATGAAAAAATTATTGATTTAAGTGGGAAAACAAGTTATGAATTTGATTTTGATATAGATTTAACACAATATCCAAATTTAATTTCGGGAATATATGATATTACTATTTACGCAACTGATAAAGACGGTAATCAAACAACTTTTGGAAACGGAAAAGCAGTAAAACGCCAAGTGTATATTAAACGTAATTATCAACCAGGTATTCATCATGAAAACGATATAAATACTAACGAGCAAAAAATTATCGTTTCCAAACCAAATAGTAAACTAAATTTAAACGTTGAACTAGAGGACAATAGAGGTGGTAGAGATAATTCAATTTCATTTATTAGAGTTCAAGTTTTATATGGAAGTGTAAGTGCTTTTGATAAATCATGGGGAACATCAGAATATTTTAGAGTAAATGGAGCGAAATTAACTGGTGCAACACTACCTGATTTTGATGACGAATTAGATATTGATGATATTTTAGATAATTTAGGTAATGAAAATTTCACAGTTCAAACTACACACAACAATTACACAATTAGAATTACAGTTGAAGACAATAAAAAGAATTTTGCGGCTAGAGAATTTACTTTAAATGTTTCTGCAGAAGCTGTAGTTTTTTAGTTAAGATACATAACAAATAAAGCTCTAAAAGTGAAATACTTTTGGAGCTTTATGCGTTTTAATAAAATTGCAAAAAACTTAGCCTAAAAACCATTGCGAACTCTGCGTAAAAAACTCCGCGAACTTTGCGTGAAAGCCTCTGCGAAATTTGCGTGAAAAAAATTTATCCCCACATTCGTCTCAAAGGTCTCAATAGCTACTTAAAACCTAATTAACATAAGAAAACTTATAACCAATTCCCTTTACAGTTACAATGTGTTTATCCCCTATTTTGTTGCGTAATTTTTTTATATAAACAGGTATAGATTTATTATTGATAATATTATCGTTACCCCAAATTTTAGCTAAAATTTCCTCCATTGTAAAAACCCTTTCAGGCGATGAGGATAGTAACAATAATATTTCAAACTCTTTTTTTGGTATATTCACCTTTACTTTATCCTTAATAACCAAATAGTTATTTCTATCTATGATTATACCATTATCTTGTATAGAATCAATATTATAATTATACAATCTCATTAAAGACTGTATCTTTTTAACAAAAACTAAATTTTTAACAGGTAAATTAATAACATCATCAGCACCAGCATCCAAACAAGCAATTTTTGTAAAACTTTCGTTTCGATGAGTTACAAAAACAATACGAACATTTTTTAAATTAATATCCTGACGTATAGCCATACAAAAATCAATCCCATCAAAATCATCCAAAATAACATCTAACAAAATAATATTTGGCTTTAAATCCAAAACTAATGCATTAAGATTTACTGAAGTATTAAATATAGAAACTTGAAAATTATCTTGCGGTAAATCATTAGCTAATAAAAACAATTCGCTGTTTTCATTTGCAATAACTAAAACTTTAATAATCAAATTTTTCACAGAACAAAACTAGCAGTATTCGATTACTTGTAAATTAATCTATTGTTAAGTTATTATTTGATTTTTGATGTTAATAGTTAAGGATTTGTTAATGAAAAATAAATTCAGTTTATCTAAAATTTACATTAATATAGAAACAAAAAAAGGTTGTAAAATTACAACCTTTTAATATTCTCAATTTAGCTAAATTTATAAAACCGCTAAAGCAGCTTCATAGTTTGGTTCATCAACAATTTCGTTTACTTGTTGTGCATGTAAAACTTTACCGTTCTCATCTGCTACAATAACAACTCTGGAGTGTAAATTTGCTAAAGGACCATCTGTAATTAATAAACCATAATCTTTACCAAAACTTGCATCAGCAAAATCAGATAATGTAATTACATTTTCAATACCCTCAGCACCACAAAATCTTTTTTGAGCAAATGGTAAATCTCTAGATATATTTGCAACTACTGTATTGCTTAATTTAGCAGCTTCTACATTAAATCTTCTTACAGATGCTGCACAGGTTCCTGTATCAATACTTGGGAAAATATTTAAAACAACTCTTTTTCCTTTAAAATCAGCTAAAGTTGCCGTACTTAAATCCGCTTTAATTAATTTAAAATCTTTTAAACTAGATCCAACTGCTGGTAAATTACCTGATGTTGTAACAGGATTTCCTTTTAATGTAATGTTTGCCATAATTTTAAAATTTAAGTTTATAATGCGGTTCTAAATTAGTACATTAATTCAACAATAAATATTTTATTTTCATAAAAGATATTTATAAAAGTATAGGCAGAAATGTTAAAATTTTTAAGTTGCAACAAATAGAGTTTTAGCCTTTAAAACGTTAACAAATCATAAAAAAATACATTAAAAGTAAAACGTAAACTGGTTACTTTTTACTATTCTACCTTAGCTATATAATTTAAAACCTAAGGATATGAAAGATTTAGTAAAATGTACAATTAATGGTGAGTTGGTAGTAGTTACAGATAATTCTGTTAAAACCAACAATAAAAATTTGCAAATAGAATTGGTGAAGCGTTTAATTGAATGCCGAGAAATTGCCGGTGCATACAAATCAGCTTTACCTTTATTCATTAACAAATATCTACGTTTTTACCCGATTGAAAACTTAGAAATTTGCACTGTAAAACCTCAAACATCAAACAACTTACGTTTAATAGCTGCTTAAACAATTTTTAAAATTGTATTTTTTATTTTTAAATAAATAATGTGTATCGAGATATAACTTACCAATAACCAAGTAATTAAAAATGCTATGGTAAAATAAGGAATATCAAAATTAAACTGAACAAAAATTTGCGATATAAAATAATTAATTACAAAAGCTGCTATTAAAACAGCTAGGGAATTTACTATGGCTATCCATAAAATGGGTTTAAAAAAGCTTTGTATTAAAAACCGCGGACTGTAACCCAACCAAAATAAATGTTGGATAAAACTGGATTTTTCGTACAAAAAAGTTTTAGATACAAAATAACTTAAACCAACTGCTAAAACAATTAAAATGGTGCTAATGGTTAATAAGAAAATCATAACAGATTGAATAATTTGTTTGGTTTGATCTAAATTAATCATTTCTTTATTGTATGAATATCCATTTTGATTCAAAAATTTTTCCAATTCAACTCCTTGTGCAATATCCGATTGTATAATTAAACTCTCATATTTATCTTCTTTTCCCTTTCCGTACAACTGATTTGCCCATAATAAAAATTCTTCGGGAACAATTACAGTACTTAACCTATCCGAAAATCCATAGATTTTACATGGTATAGTTAATCTTTTTCCGTTTCCAGTAATTATTAATTGCAATTGTTTTTGGGTAATAATGGATTTAGGAATTTGAGGTAATCCCTGACTTACAGAAAAACCATGGTTATACAAATCTATAAACGAATTAGATACAATTATTGGCACGGCATAACCCTCTCGCCAGTTAAAATCCCTAGTATCTAAATCAATAAACTCATTTGGAACCGATTGTAAAAATAACTCGGTGTAAAAATGAATCATATTTCCTCCATCAATCCCTACTTTAAACTGATTAGAAACAATTGGAGCAACAGAAACAACCGCAGGATGTTGTTGTATTAAATCCATTTCGTTTTGTTTAAAATTACTATTGCTTAAACCAAAAGTATTCATTAAACCAACCTCTTTATGGATAATATTATAATCGTAATTGGACTTTTCTTGGTTTACTTGTAAAAAATTCCATAAACCACTGTATAAATTTACAACTAAACAAGCTATCAATAAACCCAAAGACCAAGCTAAAAAGGTAAGCGCGATGGTGATTTTTAATTTAAAGGTAAGCGTATGTTTTTTTAACGATACAATAGGCATAAATTACAAATGATAAAAAGTATGATAATTAAAATAATTGTCCTTGTATAAATTTAACATCACCAAACCCGCTCCATTTTTAGCACATTCTTGATGAATTAAATCGGCTACTTTTAATCGGTTTTGCTCATCTAAATGACTCATAACTTCATCTAAAATCAAAAAACTAAAAGGCATGCATAAAGCCCTAACAATTGCCACGCGTTGTTGTTCGCCACGTGATAATTGATGTGTAATTTTATCCCAATGCATATCTACACCTAAAAATTGTAACATTTGCATTATTTCATCTATAGTTTTATGATTGGTAAGCTGATTTTTTAAAACAATATTATCTTGAACAGTAACATCCTGGATTAATCGCAAATCCTGAAAAACAACTGATAAATGAAATTGACGAATTATATTATAGTCAGGAGCTAAATTATTATCCCACAAAACTTTACCTGAATACAAATTATTAATACCATAGATAATATGCAATAAAGTAGTTTTTCCAGTTCCACTTGGAGCCTCAATATGGATATACTTTCCTTTTTCCAAAAGTAATTCTTTTCCATATACATCACTTTTAGAGATATCGGAAAGATAATTTGGTTTAATATACTGTAAAACAATATTTTGCATATACTAAACAATTAAAGTTTGGTTATATTTTTTTACATTATCCAGCAAAGATTCTGTTAATTTAATCAACAACAACAATTCATATTTATCTTCCATCTTTTCCAAACCTACATGAATAAAATTTTTCCATCTCAAAACCAAATCTTCCTTACCTAACAAATTAATGTTAGATGCAATATTTTGAGCAATTAAAGACAATTTACCACAATCATTTTTGTTTTTAATACAAAATTGGATTTTATTTAAATCCTCACTAACAACTTGAATAAAACTTTGCAATATTTCTGATACAAATTCGGAATTATTATCTACAATAGACTCTATATAACTCAATGAAAAATCATTCGAAATTTCATGTAAATTTTGTTTAGGTGATAACTGTATCAATACAGCATCATTTATTGGATAAAATGATGCCGCATAATCCAAATTTTGTAACCCTTTCTTAATTTTAATATTATGATAGGTAGGATAATTAAAACTGGCTTCTTTAGCTACACGCTTAATATCTAACGGAATTTCATTTGTAAAAACATCTTGCCATTTTTTGCCAATAATTGATCCTTGTAAATCCAAAATCCTTAGTAACTCAATATTATTATAAATTACATTATAGGATTTACCAATAATTACAACTCCAATTGGTAAGCTATTTAAAATATCTTGTATTCCAGGTAAAACATCAATTAAACTAATTAAATTTTGATGCTTTTCCTCATCAAACTCTTCATTAGTAAACGATTTATAAACTTTATATAGTAAACTTAATGCATTACTGTTATCAACAGTTTCAAACATAAATTAGATTTAGGTTGATAATTTTACTGAAACAATATTACAAATAAAATTAGATAAATAAACCAAAAAAAATAAAATTTAAAACTACTTGTAAGTTTCGGAACGTTTCATTTCCATTTTTAAATCTTTTTCTTTGATCGAGTTTCGTTTATCAAAAGTTTGTTTACCTTTTGCTAAAGCGATATCCAATTTTGCCCAACCTTTTTCGCTTAAAAATAATTTAATTGGCACGATAGTTAAACCTCGTGTTTTTAACTTTGCTTCCCACTTTAAAATATCTTTTTTAGCCATTAACAACTTTCGTTTGCGTTTAGGCTCATGATTGTTGTATGAACCCTGAACGTAAATAGAAACATCCATATTTAAAATCCATAACTGTCCGTTTTCAATCGTACAATAGGATTCGGCAATACTAGCTTTGCCATGTCGGATAGATTTAATTTCGGTTCCAGTAAGCACAATTCCAACTACCTCTCTTTCGATAAATTCATAATCGAAAGAAGCGCGTTTGTTTTTTATATTAACCGAATTCAAATCCATTTTTAAGCAAATGTTACATCTAAACTAGCGCATATTACTTGGGCTGCTTGTTTTAAAAGCTCCTCCGAATGTGATTCGCTTACAAATCCAACTTCATATCCCGACGGACCAAAATATACCCCATGCTCAATTAAATAACTAAACATACGTTTAAAATACTCGCCAGATTTTGGATGGATTGCATTTGGATTTTGTACTTTTTCGGCAGCCGAAAACGAAATCCAAAAAATAGAACCAATATTAAATACTTTTACCGCATAACCTTTGTTTTCAACATGCTGTTGGATTACACGAACAAAATTGGAAGTTTTTTCGGCTTGTTTTTCGTAAAAATTTGGTTTCAATAAATTTTTAACCTGTGCAAAACCTGCGGCCATAGCAACTGGATTTCCACTTAAAGTACCTGCTTGATAAACTGCTCCCTCTGGTGCAATGTAACTCATGATTTTAGCCGAAGCACCATAAGCCCCAACAGGCATCCCTCCACCAATAATTTTTCCGTAGGTAATTATATCCGGCTGTAAACCGTACAATCCTGCTGCTCCTTCAAATCCTACTCTAAATCCGCTAATTACTTCATCAAAAATAACCAAAGCACAATTTTGGTGTGCAATTTCAATTAAGTTTTGCAAAAATGATTTATCCTGAATTAATAACCCATTATTTGC